>MDTD01058755.1_pt1 | contig 12083 bp, 18 predicted proteins | sample 811221 | NCBI WGS metagenome assembly MDTD01 (sample SAMN05326646, study PRJNA326480) | marine metagenome | isolation source: seawater | place: Pacific Ocean: South West | collected 2011 | reverse complement strand
TTTTCTTTTTTCTTCAGTTTGCTTTTTGAGTTCTAATTCTTTTTTTCTTTTTTCTTCAGCTTGCTTTTTGAGTTCTAATTCTTTTTTTCTTTTTTCTTCAGCTTGTTTTTTCAATTGTATCTGTTTTTTTCGTTCTTCTTCCGCTATTTTTTTTTGAATTTCTTTTGGTGGAATTAATTTTATTTTTTTCTCAGACCTATCAGTAGGTGGAGATAATAGTCTTTGGTTTTTTTGTTGATCTTCAATAATGATTTTTTTAATATCATCATTTTCTTGAGAATTTGATAATTTTTGATTAAAAAATAAAAAAAATACAAGAATCAAGTATACAAAATTTTTAAAAAAACTCTTATTTTTTTTCATCTTTATTTTCTATCATCTCCTTTAGAAACTTTCCAATATATTTGTTACCAAATAAATAAATATCTGAATCGCAAGTATCTATTTTATGAACGATCCCTCCAGTTTCTCTCATTATAAGTGAGTTTATTGACAACTGATTAGGCGAGGGATTTACAACTATACTAATATCATATTTACCGTTTCCAACATAACAGCAATCCAGGTAATTAGAACCTGATTCTCTAATTTCTATAGATTTTTCTGTTAATTTACTTCTAATTATATTTATAGTTTCTTTGTCGTCAACAGAGTTATATTTCTTAAAGATCCCAACACAAGTTTCCAAGATGCTTTTTTGCTTTGATACTCTTATCCTAACATCATTTTGATAACCGCCAGTACCATTTTGAAAAAAATATGTATCGTCGTAAATTGGACTGTATATTACGCATGCTGAAATTTCATCCTTTTCTTTAAATGCAATGCAAATACAAAAATCACTTAATCCACGTGAAAAATTTATTGGATTATCAATTGTGTCTAAAATCCAGCAATCTGGATCCTCGAAGTCATTAATTGATTTAATTTTAAAATCTTTTCTTATTTTAATTAGATTTTTGATAAATCTTTCTTTAAGATTATCAATAGATTTTTTTACAAAATCTACTTTGCCTCTTGAAGAATTATCAAGCTTCTCAATTTCTACAAAATCTCTAATAATTGTCTTTCCAATTTGTCTTGTTGATTTTGAAAGTATATTAAGAAGTGGTGAGATGTTTGACATTTTAATTTTTGGCTTTTTCTACATATTCCAAATTTTCGCTGTTAATAACTATTTCATCGCCCTCCTTAATATGAGGTGGAACCAATATTTTAATGTTAGTAGTAGTTGTAGCATTTTTGTAGGATGTAGAGGCAGTTTGACCCTTTGTTACGGCATCAGCATTTTGAATTTTTACTTTAATATTTCTCGGAAGTTTGATATTAAATATTTCTCCATCTATTAATTCTGTGGTTAATTGCATTCCATCCTGAAGAAGATTAATTTTATCTCCCAAAATTGATGTGTCTGCGGTAATTTGTTCAAAAGTACTATCATTCATAAGAGTAATTAAATTATTTTGAGTATAAAGATAAGTTACAGAAAATTCATCTACGGATACTTTCTCAACATCATCAGATGTTCTCCACCTTTCATTAATCTTTGTACCATTTTTAAGGTCTCTCATTTCAACCTGAATATATGCGCCACCTTTGCCAGGTTTAATAATATTAGTATTAAGGACTTGCAATAATTTTTCATTATATTTTAAAACATTTCCAACTCTAATTAAATTTGCATTAATTTTCATTCTTGTGCTCCATAAATTAATTTTTTTTTGAATAATTCAGCTGATTTTTTAGGGCCATTTTTAAAATTCCAGATACTATCAATAGTGGCTATATTCGATGGTTTAATATCTCTAAGTTTCAGAAAATTTGAATGATTTATCCCGCCAATTAACGTTAAAGGTATTTTTATATTTTCTCTAATTTTTTGAATCTTATTTTTACTAATTTTTTTTTTATTTTTTGTTTTTGAATTGAACATTGGCCCAAAGGCAACATAATTTGCCCCATGATCTTTTGCTTTTTTATACTTTTCAATAGAATCATTACATGAAACCCCAACTTGAAAATTTATACCAAATAATTTTTTAGCTTCACTACAAAGTTTATCTTCTTGACCAAGATGTATTCCGTCAAAAAAAAATTTTTTTGCAATTTCGAAATCATTATTAATAATAATTTTAATTTTCTTATTATTGCAAATTTGTTTAAAGTCATTGAAATACTTTTCCACAAAATTAATTCTATCTTTAAGTTTAGCGAACTTTGGCCTAAATTGAAAATAATCAACATTTAAAATATCCGAAATAATATTAAAATTTTTAGGCGTAAAATTAATATTTTCTTCAGGAGGGGAAATTATATAAAAATTCATCAAGAAGTTCCTTTTAAGTAAAAATCAATTTTTTATTTTTGAATTTTTTTGTAAAATAAATTCCAACATTTTTTTTTTAGCAATTGAAAAAATTTTATCTTTAACGTTCTTGTCTAATGAATTTGATATTGAAATATTTTTTATCCCCATATCAATTAGTGAAATAATTAGTCCCAGATTATTATTTGTTTCCACTATATAATTAATTTTAGTAAAATCAATTTTCTTATTTATTTGCTGAATGTAGAAAGGGCCTTGCCAAATTAAAGATTTAAATGAGTGAATAATATTGATTTTCTCATTTTTGTAGGTTTTTTTTAAGCCATTAATTTGTTCTAAATTAGAAATTTCAAACGTTGAATAGTTGTAAATATTCATGAAGAAATTTTTAAGGCTACATCTAAAAGCCTATTTGAAAAACCCCATTCGTTATCATACCATGATAGAATTCTGCAAAAATTATTGTTAATAACTTTTATTTCATTTAAATCAACAATAGAGCTATGAGGGTTATGATTAAGATCTGGTGATACAAGCGGTTCATCCGTAGTTTGAATTATTGATTTAAATTCATTTTTTTCAGCTGATTTAAAAATTTCTTTTAAATCATCTTCGTTGGTTGACTTTTTTGATAAAAATTTAAAATCTACGAGTGAAACATTTGCTGTTGGAACCCTAATAGCACTTCCATCAATTTTCCCTTTAAGATTTGGAAGAACCTCAGCTACTGCTCTAGCAGCACCCGTAGAGGTTGGTATTATTGAAACTAATGAGTTCCTAGCTCTTCTTAAATCTTTATGAAGAGTGTCAATTGTATTTTGATCTCCAGTGACAGCATGAACTGTGGTCATATATCCTGATTCTATACCAATCTTTTTATCTAGTAAGAATGCTAAGGGTGCTAAACAATTTGTTGTACATGACCCATTAGATATAATTTTATGCTCATCTTTAATATTATTATGATTAATACCAAAGACTACTGTTAAATCTGGGTCTTTTGCAGGAGCTGAAATTAGAACTCTTTTTGCACCAGAATTTAAATGTTTTTTAGCATTTTCTCTGGAAGTAAAAATTCCTGTTGATTCAATGACTAAATCAATATCTAACTGATCCCATGGAAGTTTTTCGGGGTCTGATTCTTTAAGAAACTTGATATTATTATTTTGTAATATAATACTATCTTCTTCTTGAACAAAATTATCCTTTAAAACACCATGGATGGAGTCATATTTAAATAAGTGAAGATTACTTTCAAGAGCACCAAGGTCATTTACAGCAACAACCTCTAAATCATTAATTTTTCTTTCAATTAAAGCTCTAAGAGTTAATCTACCTATTCTTCCAAAACCATTTATTGCAATTTTCAATTTCATTATTAATAATTAATATTTATTGATTAATGAATTATTATAATAAAGTAAAGTATAAGTATTTATTTAAGTAAAAAAATGAGTAAAGAAGAAACTCAACAGATAATTAATCGAATAGAAGAATTAACAAAAAAAACTAAAATACTTCTAAAATCAAATTCTAATAGTAGCGAAAAGCTTTTGATTAAGAAAATTTATACTCTTATTAATAAAGTTATATTGTATCTTGAAAAAAATAAAAATTAATGCCTATTTTAAAATTAAAAATTGAAGATATAGAATACGATATTGAATGTAAGAGTGGAGAAGAAAAATTACTTAGAGAAGCAGAAAAAATTATTAACGAAAAATTACAAATAATAACCCCATTAGAAAATCTCTCTAAATCTAAAAAATTCCTTATATTATCGCTAACATTAGCAAGTGAGTTGTTCATAAAATCAACCAAAGAAGAACAAGGCGAATTTAATAAAATTTCTAATAAACTTAAGAATTTAGAAAAAATTATTGAGGAAAAATATGCAAAAACAAAAAATTAGAAAAAGCATGATAAACATTAGATCAAAGATTAATGAAAGATTTCATAAAGAAAGAGAAATCCTTAAACGTCTTAGATCTTTAAAAATAAATAAAGCCGAAATTATATCTGGTTATATGCCAAACAAATCAGAAGTAAATATTGTTCCATTCTTAAACGATTTATGTAAAAAAAAATATAATGTCTGTCTTCCTTTCATAAATAAAATTGATAACCCACTTTTGTTTAAAGAGTGGATCTCCGATACTACAAAGATGATAAACGGAAAATTCAAAATATTGGTGCCAGACAATGAGATTTTTTTAGAACCATCTTTTATTATAGTACCGATGGTGGCTTTTGATATAAAAAAAAATAGAATTGGTTATGGTGGTGGTTATTATGATAGAACAATAAGTTGTTTAAAAAATAGACGAAAAATATTTACAATTGGAGTAGCATTTGATGAACAAGAAGTTGAGAAGGTACCAATGATGGAATTTGACAAAAAATTAGATCTAATAATCACTCCAACAAGGAAGATAGAATGAGAATTCTTATCTGTGGCGATGTGGTTGGAAGGTCTGGGAGAGAAATTGTGGAAAAAGAGATTCCAAAATTAAGAGAAAAAGAAAGGATAGATTTTGTTGTTTTAAATGGTGAAAATGCTGCGAGTGGTTTTGGTATAACAAAAAAAATTTGTGAAAACTTTTATTCGAAAGGTGTTGATGTAATAACATCCGGAAATCATATTTGGGATCAAAAAGAAATTTTAGAGTATATTAATACAGATTTAAGGCTTTTAAGACCATGCAATTTCCCACAAAATTCACCTGGTAATGGTCATGGTACTTATAAAAGTTATAATGGAAAGATTGTTTGTGTAATAAATGTAATGTGTAGATTGTTTATGGATTCTTTAGAAAGTCCATTTGATTCTGTAGAAAAAATCATTGATCTAGTAAAATCCAAATACAACGATGCTATAATTTTAATTGATATTCATGGCGAATCGACATCTGAAAAAATGGCATTAGCACATTTTTTTGATGGTCAAGTTAATGTAATCTTTGGAACACATACTCATGTTCCAACGGCAGATCTACAAGTTTTAGAAAAGGGTACCTTTTTTCAAACTGATTTAGGAATGTGTGGAGATTATAATTCAGTTATTGGAATGAAAAAAGAAAATTCTATTCGTAAATTTACTCACAAACATCTTAAATTAAGATTGGAAACTGCGAGTGGGCAAGGAACATTGTCTGGTACAATTATAGATATAAATGATCAAGACAATTCAATCCAAGGATTTAACCAGATTTTAAAGGGTGGACAATTAGACAGGATTTAGTATGGCAGGCCATTCAAAATTTAAAAATATAATGCACAGAAAAGGTGCTCAAGATAAAAAAAGGGCAAAACTTTTCTCAAGATTAATTAGAGAAATTTCAGTTGCAGCAAAATTAGGAGCTCCAGACCCAGATTCCAATCCAAGACTAAGGACTGCCATAAATAATGCTTTATCTTCTAATATGTCAAAAGACAGCATAGAAAGAGCAATAAAAAAAAATAATTCGACTGAGGTAAACTCTATTGAAGAAATAATTTATGAAGGGTTTGGTCCTGGCGGAGTAGCAATTTTAGTTGAATCAATGACGGATAATAGAAATAGAAGTGCATCTGAAATTAGAGCTGCTTTTTCAAAATTTAATGGAAATCTTGGAATTAGTGGTTGTGTAAAACCTTATTTTCATAAAATTGGTTTAGTTACGTATTCTAATTCTATAGATAGCTTTGATAATTTTTTTGAATTTTGTTTATCTATAGAGGTTGAAGATATAAAAGAGTTAGATAAATCATATGAAATTATTGTAACTTCAGAATTATTTCATGCATCTTTGGAAAAACTTGAAAACAAATTTGGAATGCCTAATTTTTCGAGTTTAGAATGGAGAGCATTAAACAATGTTGAAGTTTCGAAAGAAGATGATGCAAAAAATCTTTTCAAGCTTTTAGAAAAACTCGAAGATCTTGATGATGTTCAAAATGTTTCTTCAAATTTTAATATAAATGATTCTTTGATGGAAAAAGTCATTTGAAAAAACCAAAGAAAATCATTGGCATTGATCCAGGTCTACAAAAAACTGGTTGGGCAGTTATTAAAAGTTTTGGATCATATGATCAGTATGTTTCTCACGGTGTAATAACTACCAAAAGCTCTACTAAACTTGAAAAAAGACTAAATGAGATATTTATTCAACTTTCTTCAGTTTTCAGTAAACACTGTCCAGAAACAGTTGCAGTAGAAAAAATTTTTTCTAATAAAAATCCAGAAAGTAGTTTAAAATTAGGAAAAGCAAGGGGAATAGTTTTTTTAGTAGCTGCAAGAAATTGTTTGGGTGTGAATGAGTATTCTCCAAATACAGTAAAAAAAAATCTAGTAGGCTATGGACATGCGGATAAAAATCAAATTGTTAAAATGCTGGAAAGGTTATATCCAGATCTATTATTGGAAAGTGAAGATGCAGCTGATGCTCTTGCAGTGGCAATTTGTCATTCAATGCAAAAGAATTCGAAAATTTCATCATTAGTATAATCATGATTGTAAAATTAAAAGGAAAAGTTGAATATTATTGTAGTGATTTTGTTGATTTAGAAACTCAAGGTGTAGTGTATAGAATTTTCATTACAGAAAAATTAGCAAAAAGTTTAAATCATTTGGGAGAATTTTGTTCGCTTCACATTTACGAAATAATAAAAGAAGATGCAAGACTTCTATTTGGTTTTAAAGAAATTGAAGAAAGAGAAATTTTTTCTGATCTTCTTATAGTTCAAGGAGTAGGAGGAAAAATGGCATTAAACATCTTGTCACAAATGAGTAGAAACGAAATTATCGAATCAATTTCTTCTGAAAATCACCAATTTTTTACTTCAATATCAGGAGTTGGCAATAAATTAGCCATGAGAATTGTTAATGAATTAAAAGAAAAAATTAAAAAGAAAAATATTTCAATTAATCCTACTTCAAAAGGAAAAACTAGTAATTTATTTCTAGATTTAGTTTCATGTTTAGAAAATTTAGGTTATCCAAGCAAGACTTCTCAGGAAATTTGTACTAGAGTAATAAATGAAAATAAAGAAAAAGAATTAGAAGTTTTAATTCCAATTGCATTAAAATATCTCACAAAACCGAAAGTGTCTGATGAATGAAAAAAATTCAGATTTAAATCCAGTTGAAAAACCTAAAGAGAAAAATTTTAGTTTAAGACCTAAGTCAATTGATGAATTTATTGGTCAGGCACATATTAAGAATAATCTTAAGACATTCATAAAATCTTCAGAAAAGAGAAAAAAAAGTTTAGACCACATAATATTATATGGTCCACCAGGGTTGGGAAAAACAACACTTGCAAATATTATCTCATTAGAAAAAAGAGTAAACATTCATGCAACCTCAGGACCAGCATTTACAAAAAAAGGAGATCTAGTTACGTTATTGAGTAATATATCACTTGGAGATATTTTATTCATTGATGAGATACACAGACTTTCACCAATAATTGAAGAAACCTTGTATCCTGCAATGGAAGATTTTAAATGTGATTATATAATTGGTTCAGGTCCTTCTGCACGCGTGATGCAAATTTCAATTGATCAATTTACGCTAATCGGTGCTACCACCAGACTTGGCTTGTTGTCTAGGCCTTTACGAGATAGATTCGGCATACAACTCCAATTAGGATTTTATGAACCAACGGATATAAAAAATATTATTGAATTGAACTCAAGAAAGTTAAAAGTTTTGATTAACAGTGATGCTTCATTAGAAATAGCAAAAAGATCTCGAGGTACACCAAGAATAGCAATAAGACTAATGAATCGGATAATTGACTTTTCAACTGTACAAAACAAAAATCAAATTGATTTGAATCTCGTAATTGATTCATTGGAGAAAATGCGGATAGATAGTGAAGGTCTTGATGATATGGACAGAAAATATCTAAAATGTATTTTAGAAAATTACAATGGTGGTCCAGTTGGAATTGAAACCCTAAGTGCAGCATTACTTGAACAAAGAGATATTATTGAAGATGTAATTGAACCTTATTTGATGCAAAGAGGTTTGGTTCAGAGGACATCAAGGGGAAGAATTTTATCAAAAAAAGGATTAAATCATATTGAGTGATTTTGCATGAAAAAAATTCATTGTTCAGATTTCACAGTTTTTTATGAAGATACCGATTCTACAGGTTTTTCTTATCATACGTCATATTTGAAATTTGCAGAAAGAGCTAGAAGCAAAATGCTTATAGATTCTTTTCCAGACATTGTAAGCAAAATTAATTTAAAAACTCATTTTTTTGTAATTAGAGAAATCAATGTGGAATATTTTAAGCCAGCTTTTTTATTTGATAATTTAATAATATCAACCTTTTTTGTAAGAAACCAAATGGCATCTTTTCATCTTCAACATAATGTTTTGAGAGATAAAACCCTTTTGTGTAAGATTAAAGTAAAATTAGTATGGATAGATGCTGAGTCCAAACTACCTTTGAGACTTCCTAGTGATTTAATATCTAGATTTAAATTAATGGAAGTAGTATAACAAACTTTATATGGATGATTCAGTTCAAAAAATTGTTTTAGATGAAGCAAGTGATTTCTCACTTTTTTCATTATTTCTTGATGCGGATATTGTTGTAAAACTAGTGATAATTATTTTATTACTCTCCTCGATTTGGTCGTGGGCCATTATCTTCTCTAAATACACAAATTTAAAGGGAATCTTAATTGATACTGAGGATTTTGAAGAGCTTTTTTATGCGAGTGAAACTTTGAGCAAACTTTCTAAAAGAGTTGGGTCTCAGCCAACACACCCCATTGAAGCAGTTTTTTTCTCATCAATGGTTTATTTTGAAAAAATAAAATCCGGTTTGTCAAATAAAAGTTTTGAGTTTAAAAAAAGTTTTTGTGAAAATGTAAAAAAAGAAATGGATATAGTAATTAATAAGGAATTAAGTAATTTAGAAAACGGTTTAAATTTTTTAGCCTCAGTTGGCTCCACAGCGCCATTTATTGGATTATTTGGAACTGTTTGGGGAATAATGAATAGTTTCACAGCTATTGGAATTTCTCAAAATACAAGTTTAGCAGTGGTTGCACCAGGCATCGCTGAAGCCTTATTTGCAACAGCACTAGGGTTAGTTGCTGCAATCCCAGCAGTATTGTTTTTCAATAAATTTAATAATATGCTTGAAAACGTTAATAATAAGCTTGAGGTATTTTCGGAAGAAATAATAGTAATAATTTCCAAAGAAATTTTTAGGTAGAAGGTATTTTGAAAAAAAAATATAAAACAAAATCTACTATTTCAGATATTAATGTAACACCATTTGTTGACGTAATGTTGGTTTTATTAATAATTTTTATGGTGACTGCACCTTTGCTAACTGCTGGTATTAAAATAAATCTTCCTGAGAGTTCTTCAATTTTAAAAAATGAAAAAAATGATCCAGTTACTGTATCGATTGACTCTAAAGGTGATGTTTACTTGCAAAAAAAAAAATTCTCAAAAGATCAACTCATTAACAAGTTAACTCAATTAAAAGAGAAAAATAAAGATCTAAAAATTTACCTAAAAGGTGATAAAAAGTTAAATTATGGAAAAATTATGGATTTAATGAGTTTGATGAATAAATCTGGATTCAAGAAAGTAGCTTTAGTGACCAAGCTAAAATAAAAATTCTAATGGCTAAAGGAATTTTAAAATCACTTTCTCTTCATTTCTTTATTTTATTTTTTTTTTTATATGGAGCTGAATTGTTCAAGAAAAATAAAAGATTTGAAATATTTGAGATTCCTCTTGAGGTAGTTGATATTTCTGATGTGACTACCAACAAATTACAAAACAATGAAAATAAAAAAAAAAGTAAAGTAAAATCAAAAAAAGAATTTTTTGATCCACCAACACCAAAATCAAAACCAACACCTCCGGAATTTGCAATAAAAGAAAAAGATATTAAAAACAAAAAGAAAGAGATTAAAAAAAGTGAAGAAGTTAAATCAACAAAAAATGAAAAAAAAAGAATGGAGAGTATATTAAAATCAATTGAAAAAGTTAAATCAGAAAATAGACAAAAAATAAAAAAAGATGATGAAGACATAAAAGAAGAGGAAATACAGGAGGATGAAAAGGAAGTGAAAAGTCTTAATTTAGGTGAGAAATTAACTATTTCAGAATTAGATATGATAAGAAAACAGTTTTATGATTGCTGGATAGTTCCAGCAGGAGCAAAAAATATCAAAGATCTTGTTGTTTCAATCGAACTTAAACTTGATGAAGACGGAAATGTTGTGTTTTCAAAATTAATTAATGATAAAAATCTTAAGGATAGTTTTTTTAGAGCAGCTGCTGAAAGTGCAATTAGAGCTGTGAATCACCCAGATTGTAAAAAATTAAAAGTTCCAAAAAAGAAATATGATGTATGGAAATCTTTGATTTTAGATTTTAACCCATCTATTATGTTTAATTAGATATGTTTAGAGTATTATTTTTTTATTTATTTCTGTTAATTCCTTTTTATGCAAATGCTGAATTGAGGATTGATATTACACAAGGTAATACGGAACCTATCCCGATGGCTATTCTTGATTTTAATTCAAAAAATAGTGAAGAGAAGAAGTTATCCAAAAATATTAACAAAGTCATAAAAAATAATCTTTCACGTTCTGGTCTTTTTTTAATGTTACCAAAGAAGTTGTTTATTGATGACCAAATTAATTTTGAAGAAAGACCATCATTTCCAGATTGGAGGCTTACAACTGCTCAAGGACTTGTATATGGAAAAGTTGATATTAATAAAACAAAACTAAATATTGAATTTAGACTTTGGGATATTCTTTCTGAAAAACAAATGGTTGCACAACAACTTACAACTGAAGTTTCCAATTGGAGACGAATAGCCCATGTAATATCTGACATAATATACCAAAGAATAACTGGTGAGTCGGGATATTTTGATAGCAGAATTGTATATATCTCAGAATCAGGTTCAAAAATGAATAGAAAAAAAAGATTAGCAATTGTAGATCAAGATGGGGAAAATCATAAATTTTTAACAGATGGAACCTTTCTTGCCTTAACTCCAAGGTTTTCACCTGCTGCACAAGAAGTTGCTTATTTGTCCTATAACAAAAAAGTTCCCAGGATATTTATATTAGATTTAAACACTGGAGTGCAAAGAGTACTAGGTGATTTTCCTGGAATGACATTCAGTCCACGATTTTCACCTGATGGAAAAAAGCTGATTATGAGTTTAGCCAGAGATGGTAATACAGATATATATGAAATCAATCTATCAAATCTTAAAATGAGTCAACTTACTTTCTACGAAGGTATTGATACCGCTCCGTCTTATTCTCCTGATGGAAAATATATTACATTTGAATCAGATAGAAGTGGAAGTCAAAAAATATATATAATGGAACTTAAATCTAAGAAAATTAAAAGAATAAGCTTCGGTAAGGGAAAATATGCTACGCCTGTATGGTCGCCGCGAGGCGATTTGATAGCATTCACAAAATTTCAAGGTGGAGAATTTTATATTGGAGTAATGTATACTGATGGAAAAGGTGAGAGAGTGGTATACAAATCATATCTTGTTGAAGGACCTACTTGGTCACCAAACGGTAGAGTTCTTGCTTTTTACAGCCAATCAAAAATAAGGAAAGGAAAAATAAGCGCGCCAAAAATAAAATTAATTGATTTAACTGGAGTTAATTTAAGAGAAATGATCACTCCATCTGATGCTTCAGATCCAGCATGGTCAGGATTATTACCATAATTTTAAATATAGTCTAAATATAA
>MDTD01088444.1_pt1 | contig 12084 bp, 10 predicted proteins | sample 811221 | NCBI WGS metagenome assembly MDTD01 (sample SAMN05326646, study PRJNA326480) | marine metagenome | isolation source: seawater | place: Pacific Ocean: South West | collected 2011 | reverse complement strand
ACACGCCCCTCAAGCGTGCCTGTCTACCAATTTCAGCACGACCGCTTACTAATTATGCGACAATAAATGAATGACAATTTTAGTTCAAGTTGATAGATTAGAATAAGTATGTCTACACAAGAACAGTTGAACAAAAATACGCATGAGATCTATAAAAAAATCTCAAAACATATTCCAGAAATTGAATGGAAAATTCACGCACCATTAATTGAAAAAATAAACAAATTAAAAAAAGAGAAAAATGCTGTCATTCTTGCTCACAATTATCAAACGCCTGAAATATATCATGGAGTTTCAGATATAGCTGCTGACTCATTAGCTCTAGCAGTGGAAGCCGCGAAAACATCTGCCGATAAAATAATTTTATGTGGAGTGCATTTTATGGCTGAAACAGCAAAATTAATGAGCCCAGAAAAAAGAGTTTTTATACCAGACACTAGAGCGGGATGTTCTTTATCAGAATCTTTAACAGGTGAGGATGTGAGGTTATTAAAAAAAAGATATCCGGGAACACCTGTAGTTTCGTACGTTAACACATCAGCCGATGTAAAGGCTGAAACAGATATTTGTTGCACGTCTGCGAATGCGGTTAAAGTGGTAGAGTCATTAAAAACCGATAAAGTTATTTTTCTCCCAGATCAACATTTAGCAAATTACGTTGCCAAACAAACAAAAGTAAAAATAATATCGTGGAAAGGCTCTTGTATTGTCCACGAACAATTTTCAGCAGAAGAAATAAATGATATTAGAAAAAATAATCCTGGAATAAAAGTAATTGGTCATCCAGAATGTCCAAGCGACGTATTAGAGGCTTGTGATTTTGCTGGATCAACAGGTGGCATGATTGATTATGTTAAAAAAAATCAGCCTAAGAAAGTGATGTTAGTGACTGAATGTTCGATGAGTGATAACGTTCAATCCGATAATCCTAATGTTGAATTTATCAAACCTTGTAATCTTTGTCCTTATATGAAAAAAATTACACTAGAAAAAATTCTTGATTGTTTACAAAATGAAAAAAATGAAATTTTTATTGAAGAAAAAATAGCAGACAAAGCTAGAAAGTCTGTTCAAAGAATGGCTGAAATTGGTCGTTAGATCAGTGGAAAAAATAAATCAAAAATACATCGTTTCAATTGTAAAAAAAGCTCTTTATGAAGATTTAAATCCTCTTGGTGATATTACTACAAAATTATTAACCTTTAAAAATAAAAAATCTAAGGCAAAAATTATTGCAAGACAAAATGGAATTGTTGCTGGACTAGATTTTTGTAAAACAACTTTTAAATTGATAGGAAAAGAGACAGTCTTTCGAAGTAAAGTGAAAGATGGGTCAATTGTAAAAAAAAATAGAGTGATAGCAGAGATAAAAGCAAATACAAAAACAATTCTAGTTGCTGAAAGGACTGCTTTAAATTTCCTCAACCATGCATCAGGTATTGCAACTTTAACTTACCAGTTTGTTAAAAAAGTGAATAAAAAAACTAAAATTTGCTGTACTAGGAAGACCACACCAAACTTAAGATTGTTAGAAAAATATGCTGTAAGAAAAGGTGGTGGTCATAATCACCGTTATAATTTAAGTGACGAAATATTAATTAAAGACAATCATATAAGTTCAGAAAATAATTTAAAAAAGTTAGTGAAAAAAGCTATAAAAACAGGAAAAAAAGTTACAGTAGAAATTGAAAGATTAAAACAATTAAATCAAATTAAAGATTTAAAATTTCAAAGAATCTTGTTTGATAATATAAGTCTTAAACAATTAAAAAAATATTTACGTATTTGTAAAAAAAAATTTGAAACAGAATATTCTGGTAACGTAAATCTTAAAAATATAAAAAAAATATCAAAAACGAAAGTTGATAGGGTTTCGATAGGAATGCTTACTCATAGTGCAAGATCTTTTGATACAAGTTTAGAGATAATTTAATTTTAATTTATTTTTCTTACAAAAATAACGAAGATTATTGAAGTTACAAACATAATAAGTGCGTATGCTGCAGTTGGAACCATGTATACTATGTCATCAAACAGTTGCGTTGCTACAAAAACAGCTAAAGTTCCATTCTGTAAACCACACTCTAAAGAAATACATTTTCTTTGTTCAATTCCTGTCGTAAAATATTTTGCTACAAAATAACCAACAAAAATCATAATAACGTTAAGAACCAACGAAACAAAACCAGCTCTATCAATAAAACTTAAAATCCTGTCCCATTCCTCAATCCAAATCGAGATAAAAACAATTAAAAATAAGATTACTGATAATCTTTGGATTAATAAAGTTTGCGAAATAATAAATTCACTCATCAAACTTCTTACAATCATTCCAAAAAGTACGGGAACTGTCACAACAAAAAACATTTTAATTGCAATAGAAATCATAGAAATATCACTATTTATATCTGTTATTCCGATTAAATTTGCCGAATTAAAAATAATAAAAGGGACTGTAAATATACTCAGTAAACTTACAAAAGCTGTTAAAGTTACAGATAACGCAACATCCCCGTTGGCAAATTTAGTTAAAATATTCGAAGTCACGCCTCCTGGAGCAGAAGCTATTATCATAACTCCTAAAGCTATCTCTAAAGGTAATGTTATTATATTAATTAATATTAAAGCTATAATTGGTAATAAAATTACTTGGCAAATAAAACCCACTATAAAATCTTTTGGTACTTTAATTATTCGAAAAAAATCCTTTGGCTGTAAACCAAGGCCAAGACCAAACATGATTATTGCTAGAGCGATTGGGGCTATAGATTTTGCTATTTCCATTATTAAAAAATTTTTTTAAATTTTGAAACTTGAATTTTTCATATAATCAAAAACATCAGTTAAAAATTCAGCTACAAGTTCTTGGTTAATTAAAAAATTTTCATTTATTTTTTTGTTCAATTTACCTTTTTTTGACATTAGATACTCTGAATTTTTATTTTTTTTAATAACCTCATTTTTTAATAACCATTTTAATTTTCTTATAACTGTCGCTCTTGGAATTGTTGATATATCAGCTATAGAGGCAGCATTTATTCCACGATTAATTTTTACATCAGTTACGTTTTGGTAATAATTAGAATAATTAATTTTTTCACGAATAACACTTTTTTCTACCGCTTTATCAAGTTGGTACTGGTGATTTAGTGCAATATTTCCCCAAACTATCCATGTTTCTAAATCCCCAAAAGTAGATCTGTGATTAATTAAAAAAGGTATTTGAAGTTTAAAAAATCTCAACCAAATAACTGAAAAGTATTTTTTAACAAAATTTTTTATAAATTCCTTTGACAATGACTCTCCAAACCAATCATTTCCTTTGAGTATATTTGATTTTTTTTCTATAAATGAGGATAATAGTTCTAAAGTTTCTACTGGCTTTTGAAAATTCATACCTGCTTTATTAAACTCAATTAATTTCCCTTTTCTACTTAATATGCCTTCATTCTGTAACTCATTTACTTTTCTTCTTATGGTTTCTTTAGGAATATTTAATTCTTGGGAGATTTGAATTAAATTTATTTTCTCAATTGTTACCTTTTCTAAATTATAAAAATCATCCATCGTTGAATAAGTAAATTTATCAGATAAACTCTGCCAACAATTTCTTACTAAATACATCATAATTATATATTTATCTAAATCTTTAAACGTCCTATAGGCCGAGTTGGTCCAAGCTTGTTGAAATTTTCCCCAAGTTCCCCAATGAGATAAAATATTTTTTTCTAAGTTTTCTAGGACTGAGGACTTATCAAACAAAGATTCTATTTTTGAAGGAATAATTTTTTTTGTTTTTATGTTTATTGGTTCAGTCATTTTCTTAATTCAGATTGTGCGGCAGCTAGTCTTGCTACAGGTACTCTAAATGGAGAGCAAGATACGTAATTCAAACCAATTTTTGAACAAAAGTCAATGCTTGTTGGATCTCCACCATGTTCGCCGCAAATACCTAGTTTTAATTTTTTGTTAATCATTCGGCCTCTTTGAGACGCTACTTTAACTAACTCTCCTACCCCGTCTTGATCAATACTTATAAATGGATCTACATTAAAAATTTTATTATTTAAATAATCTTTTAAAAATTTACCAGAGTCATCTCTGCTTATCCCAAGCGTCGTCTGAGTTAAATCATTAGTTCCAAAACTAAAAAAATCGGCATATTTGGATATAGATTTAGCTTGTAGGGCTGCCCTAGGTAATTCTATCATTGTACCAACAAGATAATCGAGATTTAGTCTATGTTTAGTTTTTATTTTTTTTGCAACCTTATCAACTAATCCTCTCAATATTTTTAATTCAGTTTCAGTTGAAACAAGCGGTATCATTATCTCAATAAGTGCAGACTTCTTTTTTTCTTTTTTTAATTCAATCTGTGCCTCAAAAATAGCTTCACATTGCATTTCGTAAATTTCCGGAAAAGAGATACCAAGCCTACAGCCTCTATGACCTAACATTGGATTTTCCTCATGTAATTCAGCAATTCTATCTTTAACTTCCTTAACACCTAAATTTAAGGATCTAGCAACCTCTTCGATATCTTTATCTGTTTTAGGAAGAAATTCGTGCAAAGGAGGATCTAATAGTCTAACAGTTACAGGCAAAGATGACATTGTATTAAAAATTTCTTTAAAATCATTTTTCTGATACGGCAAAAGTTTGTTTAACGCATTGTCTCTATCATTTTTAGACTTAGAAAGAATCATTTGTCTCACTGACAAAATTCTATCTTCGTCAAAAAACATATGTTCAGTCCTACAAAGACCTATTCCTTCAGCTCCAAATTCTCTGGCAATTTTACTATCATTTTTGGTTTCAGCATTTGTTCTAACTTTTAATTTTCTAAAATTATCAGCCCACTTCATTATTGTGGAAAAATATCCAGAGATTTCGGGTTGAACAGTTGGTATTAAACCCTTCATTACTTTTCCACTACCTCCATCTATAGTAATAAGATCCCCTTCTCTAATAATTTCCTCACCTGCTTTAAATTGTTTTTGATCATAGTCGATCGTAATTTCGCTCGATCCAGATACACAAGGTCTTCCCATTCCTCTTGCGACTACTGCGGCATGACTTGTCATCCCACCTCTAGCTGTCAAAATTCCTTTGGCTGCATGCATGCCATGAATATCTTCAGGTGAGGTTTCTAATCTAACAAGTATTGTATCTTGCATCATACTACTTAGTCTTTCTGCTTCGTCAGCAGAAAAAACAACTTTTCCACTTGCAGCACCAGGTGAAGCAGGTAATCCTGATGCAATAATTTTTTTTTCAGCTTTCTCATCCAAGGTTGGATGAAGCAAAGTATCTAAAGTATTAGGATCAATTCTAAGAATTGCCTCTTTTTTTGTTATCAGTTTTTCTTTAACCATATCAACTGCAATTTTTATAGCAGCTTTTGCAGTTCGTTTCCCAGACCTTGTTTGAAGCATCCAGAGTTTATTATTCTCAACAGTAAATTCAATGTCTTGCATATCTTTGTAATGTCTCTCTAATTTTATAAAAACTTTCTTTAACTCGTTGTAAACTTTTGGCATTGCCTCTTCTAACGAAAGTTCTTTAGATCCTGAGTCTATTTTTGCTTTTTTAGTTATGTGTTGAGGAGTCCTTGTTCCAGCTACAACATCTTCACCTTGAGCATTAATCAAATATTCACCAAAAAACATGTTTTCTCCGCTTGAAGGATTTCTAGTGAAAGCAACCCCTGTTGAACAATCATTTCCCATATTTCCAAAAACCATTGACTGAACGTTTACTGCTGTGCCCCAGTCATCAGGTATTTTATTTATTTTCCTGTAGGTTTTTGCTCTTTGGCTGTTCCAAGATAAAAACACTGCAGTGATTGCACCAAAAAGCTGCTTATGAACATCTTGAGGAAAATCAATTTTTTTTTCCTTTTTTACTAATTCTTTGAAATTCTTAATCAATCCATCCCAATCAGCTTCATCTAATTCTGTGTCTAACAAGACACCTTTTGTAAGTTTATAATTATCAATCATCTCTTCAAATAAATGACTTTCAACTCCTAGAACAACATTGCTATACATCTGAATAAACCTTCTATAACTATCTTTAGCAAACCTGCCATTAGAAGTTTTTTTAGCTAAAGCTAAAACAGTTTTATCATTTAATCCCAAATTTAAAATTGTGTCCATCATCCCAGGCATCGATATTCTAGCTCCTGATCTTACCGAGACCAAAAGCGGATTTTTTGTGTCACCAAATTTTTTTTTAGTTATCTTTTCAATATTTTTAAATTCTTTTTGAATTTCATTAATTACATTTTTTGTGAGATTTCTTTTGTTTTTATAAAAGATATCACACACTGTAGTAGAGATAGTAAATCCAGGAGGAACTGGTAAGCCTAGAGATCCCATTTCACCTAAATTAGCTCCTTTTCCACCTAGAATATTCTTTTTATTTTTAAGCTTCCTTGCAAGCTTGTCATTAAAATTAAAAACTAATTTACCCATTAAAGACCTTCCAATTTAGAGAAATTAATGAAGTTATTAAACGTATTACAGAACATTTTCAACAATTCTAATCGATTTTTTTTAATATCTTTATTTTCGTCATTTACCTTAACATTATTAAAAAAATTATCAGTAAAAGCTTTTACGCCTGACATTTGAATTAACAGATTTTCGTAGTTTTTTTTATTTTCTTTAACGGTAAAAGCTTTCCTAATTTCATTAATTTGTTCGTATAGTGCTTTTTCATCCTCTTGTCTGAATAAAACTGCATCTGGAGTACCTGTGATTTCCGACTCAACATTTTCTATAATGTTACATGCTCTTTTATAAGACCCAACTATATTTTTACCAATGTCTTTATCAATATATTTATTTATTAAAATATTTTTTCTATAAAGATCTAAAAAATTATCTCCAACGTGCGAGCTAAGAGAGGCCTCTATTATGTCAATTTTAATTTTTCTCTCCTTTAAAATATTTCTCATTCTCTCTTTTAAAAAAAATAGAAGTTCTTTTTCTGTACTTGAATTTTTGATACTTACTCCTTGCTCTTCAAACAAACTAATTGAATAAACAATAAGATCTCTTAGTCTAATTTCTAATTTATTTTCAATTATTATTCTTAACAATCCTAAAGCGGATCTTCTAAGTGCAAATGGATCTTTAGAGCTTGTAGGCTTTTCGTCTATAATAAAAAAACCAACTAAACTATCCAGCTTGTCTACGATTGCAACAGAATAGCTAATTGGTTTTTTAGGAACATCAGACGAAATTCCTAATGGTAGGTAATGTTCACTTACTGCATTAGCAATATCCAGATCAAACCCCTGTGATAAAGCAAAATATTTTCCCATTATCCCTTGCAATTCTGGATACTCACCAACCAAATCAGAACACAAATCTGTTTTTGAGATTGATGCTGCAGTTTGTGTTTTTTCTTTATTGGTATTTAATTCATCAGATAGCTGTGATGCAAGTTTTCTAATTCTTTGAGTTTTATCGTAAATTGTTCCAAGTTTGTCATAAAAAGTTATATTTTTAAGTTTGCCGACTTGTTTGATCAAATTAGTAGATTTATCTTTGTCCCAGAAAAATTTAGCGTCCGACAATCTTGCCTCGACAACTCTTTTGTTTCCTTGTTTTATCAAATTTTTATAATCAGATTTATTAGCAACAACCAAGAAAAAGTTTGTCAAAATACCTTTTTTATTAAAAAGTGGAAAATACCTTTGATGGTTTGTGAGGGTAGAGATTATTATTTCATCAGGTATCTTTAAATACTCCTTGTCAAAATCAATTAATAAAATATTTGGATTTTCTACAATGTTAACCACCTCTTCTAATAAATTTTTATTAAATTTTTCATCAAAATTTTTTGCTTTACAAATAGAATTGAACTTTTTAACAATTATTCTCATTCTTTCTTCGTGATCTAATATAATTTTGTTATTTTTTAAAAATGAGTTGTACTCCTTGAAATCTTTTATCTTATAAAATTTTTTGTCAAGATTATTTTCGATTATTACGTTGTCAGTAGATTTTAGGTGACCATAAGTAAAAGGTAAAAGTTTTTTATTAAAAACTGCTAAAATTGATCTCAATGGCCGTCCCCAAATTAGATTAGTATTTGACCACCTCATTGATTTTTTCCAAGTTAATGATGCTATAGATGTAATAACAACTTTAGTAAGCAGTTCTTTTGTTTGAATTTCTTTTGGCTTAGTTTTTACAAAATAAAATTTACCTTTTTCACTCTCTTTTTCAAAAACATCATTTCTATTCATATTATGTGCTCTCAAAAAATTATTAAGAATATCCTCTAAAACACCAACTTTTGGGCCTTTAATTTCCTTTGCATAAACCTTTATTTTTTCAGGAATTTCTTTAATCAAAATAGTCAATCTCGTAGGGGAGGAAAATGAAAATATTGATTTGAACTTTAAATTTTCCTCTTTTAATGAATTTTCAATTAAAAATTTAAGCTCTTTTCTCGCATTAATTTGGAGTCCCGGCGGTATTTCTTCGCTATAAAGTTCAAGTATGAATTCTGACATAGTTTAAACCTGCGAGTCTAACCAGATTGCGCCCGATCCTTTAGCTAGCTCTCTAATTCGGTTAATAAATCCAGTTCTCTCTGCAACACCAATTACACCTCTTGAGTCTAGTAAATTGAAAAGATGACTAGCTTTTAAACATTGATCGTAAGCAGGGAGGGCAAGTTTTTTTTCAAGCAAAAATTTACATTCCTTTTCTGCCAATTCAAAATTTTTTAGTAAAGTGTCAGTATTTGCATGCTCAAAGTTATAAGCTGAGAATTCTTTTTCAGATTGTAAAAATACCTCTTTATATTTAACTCCTTCTTTATTCCAGTCTAAATCAAAAACATTATTTTTACCTTGAACGAACATACAAAGTCGTTCGAGTCCGTAGGTTAACTCAACTGGAACTGGTTTACACTCAATACCCGTCATTTGTTGAAAATAAGTGAACTGAGTAATCTCCATTCCATCACACCAGACTTCCCAGCCTAATCCTGCTGCGCCTAATGTTGGACTTTCCCAATCGTCCTCTACAAAACGTATGTCATGATTTTTTACATCAATACCTATGGCTGCTAAACTTTTCAAATAAACTTGTTTTATATTGTCAGGAGAAGGTTTTATTATTACTTGAAATTGATAGTAGTGTTGTAGTCTATTAGGATTTTTTCCATATCTACCATCAGTGGGTCTTCTTGAGGGTTGAACATAGGCTGCCTTCCATGGTTTTGGTCCTAACGATCTGAGTGTGGTTGCAGGATGAAAAGTTCCAGCCCCAACTTCTAAATCATATGGCTGAAGTATTATGCATCCATATTTTCCCCAAAACTTTTGTAAGTTTATAATTATGTCTTGAAAAGACATTTTTGAGAAACTATTTTTTTTATTATTTTTTTTTATTGGCATTTATAAACCAAATCTTTGCCAAATAGCTCTTTCCTCTAAATTTGAAGCTAAGTTATCAATTTGGTTTTCAATCGATGAGGAAAGTTTTTTTGCAATAAAACCTTTTTGTTTTTCAAATCTCTTAATAACAACATCTTTTCCAAATTTTTCTTTGAGTATTTGATCGGCATTTCCTATCCGATCAATAAGACCTAAACCCAAGGCGGCTTCACCTGACCAAAATTCACCCGTGAAAATATTATTTTTTTCGGGGTCTTTTAATTTTTTGCCCCTACTTTTCTCGACAACTTTAATAAAATGTCCATGTAACTCCAATTGAATTTTTTTTAATCTTTTTACATCGTCTTCTTTTTCATCTACGAAAGGATCTAGTGTGCTCTTATTTTTTCCAGCGGTATAAATTCTTCTCTCAACACCAATTTTTTTAATCATCTCTTTAAAACCAAAAGAAGCGGAAATCACTCCAATTGAACCTATAATTGAGCTTGAATTTGCGTAAATTTCATCTCCAGCGCATGCAATAAAGTAACCGCCAGATGCAGCCACATCCTCTGCAAAAATTATAACTTTAATTTTTTTCTCATCAGCTAATTGCCTTATATAGCTGTAAATTAAATGTGATTGAACTGGTGATCCGCCAGGTGAATTAATTGATATAGCAACATTTTTAGCATTTTTAAGAGAGAATGCTTTTTTAAGGATTTCTTGTTGACTCGATAAATCCATCCCTTGTTTAAATCTGCCAGCAGATCCAATAACACCTGTGAGTCTCACGTGAGGTATAACTGTCTTTTTTTTGAAAATCCAAAACATATTTAAATGATTATAAGTACTATTCTTATATCAGTACTAGATTTAAATTTTAATTATTTTGTACGCTACTCCTAGTTGAATTTTGGGTGCGTCAACTTAAAAAGTTAATAAACGAAAAAATCAACTAGAATAGTCAAATGGGATCAGTAATACCGCTAAAAAAATCTGCCAACTCTGCTTATTTAGAATTAAAAAATTTAGTTGAGGATAAGCTTTTAAAAGTGCAAAATTTAATTGATTCCAAGCTTCAAAGTAAAGTTAAATTAATAAAACTAATGAGTGATCATCATTTTAGCTCTGGCGGAAAAAGATTGCGAGCTTTATTAACACTAGGTTCTTCAAGACTCGCTGGTTACAATTTAGGAGATAGAGATGTTAATTTAGCTGCTTGTGTAGAATTAATTCACTCTGCAACTTTACTACATGATGACGTCATTGATGAAAGCAAGTTAAGAAGAGGAATAAAAACGACAAATTCAATTTGGGGTAATCAATCCTCAATATTAGTTGGGGATTATTTATTGAGTAGATGTTTTGAAATTATGGTAGACGATGGGGATTTAGAAATATTAAAACTTCTCTCATCTACATCAGCAAAAATTGCCCAAGGAGAAGTCCTACAGCTACAACATAAAGGTGAGGCCGACATGCTAGAAGATACTTACATAAATATTATCAATTTAAAAACTGCATCCCTTTTTTCTGCAGCAACAAAAACAGGTGCTTGTTTGGCCGGAAGTAACGACAAAGAAAAAAAAGCTTTAGAATCTTATGGAAAAAATTTAGGTCTCGCATTTCAAATTGCAGATGATGCTCTTGATTATTATGGTAAAGACAAATTCTTTGGAAAAGAAATTGGTAAAGATTTTTTTGAAGGTAAAGTAACTTTGCCTTTAATAATAGTTTTTCAAAAAGGGAATGATGAGGAAAGAAGCTTTTTAAAAGAAATTTTACAAAAAGAAAAAAGAAATGAAGATGATTTCAGCGAAACTTTAGCGCTTATTTTTAAATATAAAGCTATCGAAACAAGTATGAAAAGAGCTGAATATTTTGTAAATGTCTCATACGACTCATTAGGTATATTTCCGGATAGTGAAGACAAAAGAATATTGCAAAATCTTACAAGCTTTAGCTTAAATAGATCCTTTTAAGGGTATAATAATTTTTTTTTCCATTTATCATCTTTTTTGAAATAAACTAATCTTTCATGAATTCTACCCTCACCATCTAACCAAAATTCAATTTCCTTTGGAAGTATTCGCCAACCTGACCAATGAGGAGGTCTTGGAACTGAGTTTTGATTACTAAATTTTTTTTCAAATTCTTTTACTTTATCAAGAAAACTTTCTCTTTTATCAAGATCTTCTGATTGTGATGAAGCCCATGCACCTATTTTATTTTTATAAGGTCTAGAATTATAATATTCGTCTGCTTCATTAGAGGTTACTTCTTCAACTGCGCCAAGCACCCTTACTTGCCTTCTTAAGCTTTTCCAATGAAAACACATCGATGCTTTAAGATTTTTTTTAAGCTCATTGCCTTTTTTACTATTAAAATTTGTGTAAAAAACAAAACCTTTATCGCTTAGACCTTTAAGAAGTACCATTCTTACATTTGGTTGATTTTCCGTATCTGAAGTTGCTAATGCTACTGCGTTAGGATCATTAATCTCCTTTTTCTCAGCCTCCGAAAACCAGTTTTTGAACAATTCGATGGGATTTTCGATGTCTGCAAAGCAGATATCTAATCCAAGTGAATTTTTGCCATTTTTTTGATTCATATATTCTTTAAAATAATTTATACATTAAATAACTATGTCTTTTAATACTTTTGGAAAAATATTTAGGTTT
>MDTD01061571.1_pt1 | contig 12084 bp, 7 predicted proteins | sample 811221 | NCBI WGS metagenome assembly MDTD01 (sample SAMN05326646, study PRJNA326480) | marine metagenome | isolation source: seawater | place: Pacific Ocean: South West | collected 2011 | reverse complement strand
TTGCCTTGCCGCGAGAAAAATGCCGGAACGTCCTCTACCAGTACGGCCCGAAGATCGGCAATCACAGCTGCCAGTCGGTTTTTCCGCAATTCGATCTGTGTGGCGATTTCTTCGCTGCCTAATCCTTCACTCATGGCTACCTCCCCAACATGCATCAAGGTATACAATGACCAATCAGCCCTCGCAATACCCGGACATGCGCGGAGTATGCGGCTATCGCCACGAAGCAAGCTAAAAGGACTGCCCTGCAGTGGCGAGTATCGAGAATGGCAAGTCGGACTTAACCTGGAGTTCACGCCCGGTAATTATCGGCACACTGACGTCAAGGGCGAGGACGGAAGGATAGAGGCCGAATACGTGGTAAACAAAACGGAGGCCGTACCCGATCCCCATGAAAAGACTCGAAGGTTTTACGAGCGCATCCAGTTCGTTTGCCAGTAATGCCGCATCTAAAAAGAGCACGCCGTGAATGCTCCTTATCCACGATAGCTGAGCCAGGCTGATGTTCAGCCCACGTACCCATCTATGGCGCCATTCCAAAGCCCCTAAGATACGATGGTTGCCCGTCTGGGAAAGGAGCCCAAAGGAGCGCACTCGACCCGCACCACCCAATCGCCATCGATTGCTGTCATCAAGGTCGCCAAACGCTGTCGCAGCACTCAATCGAAATGCCATGACATGGCCGTCGCTTAGGGGCACTAAATGAGCATAATCTGCTAGCAACCGAAGCGCTAAGCGTGATTCGTCTTCGTTTCCAAGCTTGACGGCCGCATTCACGGTCCAGCGCGATCCAGAGGTCGGTGTAACTCGACTCACGTACGTGCTTCCGCCAACTCCCAACGCAAGGCTAGCTCGAAGTCCGGAGGCCCAAAGGTCACTCTCTCTGCGCCACTCACCGCCTCCGTACAGCCCCAAGTAGAACTGTCTTAGGTTTGGACGAATCAGTTTACCAAAGTGGTAATAGTAACTCGTCATCAATCCTGTGCCGAAACCGGAATCATAAGGTTCGAGCAACACGGTATGATCGACCGAGAACGAGGGTTTTAGACTCGATAGCAGCCGTACATTGAGGTTTTGCCCTGAACTCGCAAATCCAAGAGCGATCCCCTGTATCAGAAACTTCCAGGTTTCGTAGTCCTGGTTATCTTCACGAGGACGCTTGTCTCCGTCCTGAACGACCTCCAGCAATCTGTGTTTCGGATCGAGTTGAACACGTTCAGCCGGGGCTTTCGTTCGTATCCTCAACCTTACCCGACTACCCTCTCCATTCCACGTTTCATAGACCACCCGGCCGGTTGTTTCCCAGACTGCTACCTTGACCGGCTCAACGATGCGCTTGTCACCCTGTTGCTGGATAACGACATCAACATAATTGCCGTCGACATCACGTCCTACCGTCGAAGAGACCAGCCGGTAATTGAGTGCGGGGTAGCCACCGTCCCATTGTCGAAGCAACAGGCTTCCCGGATCCTTGAAGTGCTTCTGATATGCGCGCTCGAAGGGCAAACCGTCCAAGAGGTCATCGACCAATGCGCCCACACTGCCTTCGTTAGAGCGGTCTTGCAGCTTTACATGTAGGCGTTGACCGTTGGGCTGTTTGTGCGAGAAGAGTTCGAATCGGTCACGAAAGCGGTCGGTGTCATCAACCGGTCTGAAGAACACCTGCTGCAATGGTATTTGTGGGGCGTAAAGCACTTCGTCCACTTGGGCTACAAACGCCCCGGCAGATAACGCCCGAGATAGGTCGTAACGAGACCCATAGCGCTTAGACTCCCAACGCGCGACAAGCTCTAGAGCGACGAGATCGACGGCACGATCTCGCCAATGTGAAGTCTGTTTACCAGCAACCGTGTCTCTAATTATCGATCCCATGACGGAGCGAAGGAGTGCTGTGCGATGTAGGCGCCGAAATCGCTCAAGACCAGGCAGATCGAATGCGCGGTCGCTGACTAAAACCATACCTTGCGACTCGATCGATAGGTCACGTCGGAGCGGCGCAACAATGAGCGTGACTTCATGCGGCAATGATACCGTGTTCAAGCGCTTGAGGTAGCGTAACGCAAGCCCAACCGTTGCAACGATTTCCCCCTGCGTATCAATCGTCGTGAGATCAGGGAGACCGCCGTCAGTTGGCATCATGTGGCGGCGGCTACTATGGACCAACGTGACGCGAACACCGGACTCCTCAAGGCGGGTCATGTAGAGGTCTGGCAACAATACGACAGATATACGAGTCACTGCATGACGGCCACCCCTGACCCATGTAGCTGCTTGCTTCAGCTGCTTTGGCTCTCCGTTTACAACGGCATAGAGTTCGAGGCCTAAGGCTTCTAGACGTAGTGTGTAGTCAATTGGTCCAGGTGGAGCGTCGTCTTGATAGCCCTCGCTGCCCAGGGGTGGGGGCCTCGGGAAAAAACCTCCATCCATCGTGATTTGTCCCCCGACCGCGCCAAAGGGGCCATAGCGCTCGGGTATCGTCGTTTCGAAGGGTACATGTATCGTAACAACCTCCCCCTTTCGATGCGCACGTGCAAGTTCGACTTTGGCCAAAGTCCGTTGGGGGTAAGACACTTGAAGCTCTTTGCCCGAATTATCAGTCACCACTCCTAGCTTCATTCCCCCTCGTGAGAAGCCACTCGGGAACATCCACTCCTCCTCAATTTCGCTCATCCCCGTTGGTTGATGGCTTAAGCGCTCCGGAAAAAGCCAAAGATGCACGTTTGCGAGATCACCGGCACTAGCATTAGTGATGTGGAGAGTGACCTCCCCCTTCAGAGTTCGATCGGACGGATCAATCGTCACATTTAACTCCGCCCTCGTGCTCGCCCTTGATGCCGATAAGGTCGTCAATAGACACAGCACATAGGCGGCAACGATCAACGCAAAACGCGCATGGCAAAGATAAGGCGTGACTAAAACAGGGCTATTCACTGTGTAATGAAACCTTTGAGCGGCTGCGTACCTTGACCATGGTCCGCGCTCCTAGATAGCATGCTCTTATGGTCTGAGTAAGCGGGAGAGACACAAATTTATGGACACACGAAATGATATGCTGGGTCTAAACCACGCGCTGAAATCGCGTCAGGAACAAACTAACAGAAGCACATGCGAGTGGCGGCCTAAAGGTTTCACCCTAATGGAGCTTATGGTTGTCGTGGTGATTGTCGCCATTCTCGCTGTTGTTGCTGTCTTTTCGTACAAGAAGATTCAGCAGAGCGCACGCAAGAGCGACGCAATTTCACTGCTAGGTGAGATTAAGACAAAACAAGAGGTCTTTTTCGACACTTACTCTACTTATGAAAGCTCAACCACTGACGAGAGTAAGTTCGATGGAACCAAACTCTACGATAAGCACTTCGGATATTTCCGTTGGGAAGAAGACTGCTCGGTAAATGCAAAAACTCCGTGGTGTAACCTGGGCTTTAAGCCAGAGACAATGCAGACCGATGGCGAAACACGCCTTCTTTACTTTCAACTGCAGACTATCGGCTGGTCCACAAAGACCAAGGGCTCTCCGCCTTCCTTTATTCAGCGCAAAGACGAACGATGGCTGAGTATGCAGGCTCGGGGCATTCCTTCAGAAGAGGGGAAAACATGTACGTTGTTACGTATGACAAACGAAAACAAGGAAGCCATGACGTTCGGCGAACACGCCATCTGCGATTAGGGGGTAATCGGTAATCAGTAGCCTGATTACTTCTTTTTACCCTTTTTGGCCGTCTTCTTCTTTGTTTCGGCCTTTACGTCGTCCTTTTTGGCCTTCTTGGCCTTGGCTTTCTTAGCTGGCTTGTCCGTCGACTCAGCCTTGGCTGCCTTTTTCTTGGCTTTCTTTTTCGGAGGCTCAGCTTCCTTACCGGACTTCGCTGCCTCTTCGCCTTCGCCCTCTTCGCCTTCTTCTTCGTCTAGTTCGTCTTCTTCCTGCGGAATTCTGTCTTCTTCGTCCAGATCGCTGTCTGGTACAAGACCATCAGAGATATCCACGTCCTCGAAGTCATCGATGTCCATGAAATCTTCCTCTTCATCGCTCTCTTCGGTCTTAACAACATCACTGGATGCGACCGTTTCTTGAGCCTCGAGATCAACCTCTTCAACCGTCTTCTCGGTTGCTGCTTCTTCTTCGATGTCATCAAGATCGATATCGAAATCGAGGTCATCATCGATATCGACAGAAGATGCTGCCTCTGAGGCTCGATTCTTAAGCCGTTCTGCAATGCGTTTGCGGCGAGTCTCGGCGTCCTCGCGTTGACGTGCTGGTACCGCTGCAACTTCTTGAGCTGGCTTGTCCGAGGCTTGGTGTAGCATCATTTTTTCCAGCGTCATGACCAGCTCGAATTCCTCCTCCAGCGAGAGCTTCGCCTCCTCCACGTGCTTGACGTGCAGAAAGAATCTTCGAGATTTGGGTACACTTCTATCGCCAGGGAAGGTGATGGAAATCTCACCCTCTTGAATTTCGAGCTGGTACGTTGTGTGCGTGCCGATGAAATCCCGAAATTGCTGAATTTCAAAACGACCATCACGCCTAGGCTTGACCGAAAAGCGGGTCGTAGGTGGATTCCGCTCGAGAGTATACCGGCGGCACTCCACGCTCTGTGAGCATCCGTCGAAGGGATCCTCAGCCTCGTCGATGCGAATGCATGTGCTTGTGTTTTCCCACGTTCCAAAGCAGGCGTACGCCACAAGTGCTCCAGGAACTAGATCGTCTGGTAATCCACCAACCAGTTTTTCCATACTCGTTGTCCAGGTCGTGTGTTTATAAAAGCGCGCTCAACACATTCTCGGATAGAAAGCGGCGCATCGGATACCCCAACCAGCCTCCATACGCAACCTGATTCCCTGTAATTCGTGATGGGCATGTCAGAATAACGGGCTCGTTCGCCCATGAAAAGGTGACACAGATGGGTCGCAGGCAGCCGAAAATCGCCTTAGCCGTGCCCCTTGCTCACCACGCGCCTAGGGAGCGGTCGTAGCGCAAAGGCTGCTCGCAGAGGATCCATAGCGAACCAATTCTGCATTCCCGTCCAGTGCATCGTCTCCGGCGGAGCGTAAACCTCCGACGATCAATGACGATTCATCACCCAAGTCGATGGCACGGGCACCAAGGGGGCCGACACTCATGCCTTGGACTCCTTCAGCCACCATCTGAAGTGTTGGTTCAGAGCCACTCAGAGTAAATCGCGCCATGGCCTCGGGGAAGCAGCCTCCACTAGTTTGCCCGGTACAAACCTCAGCGTCACTAGTGTAGGAGGTTACACCACCCAGCAGCCAGTAATCGCCATCGCCGGCATCGAAAAGGCTAGCAGCAACGCGCTTAAAATGCGGCGTTTCGTCCGCCGTCATAGTGACGCTCTGGATGCTTGTACCCTGCTCACTCACACTCAGCAGATAAAGAAAAGCCCCCGACGGCGGAATGGGAGCGCTGACGGTATCGTTCGTCATTTTCATGTCGGTTCCTCCTGCGACCAGTACCTGGTGCGCTCCGTCGGGCCCTTCACCTGCATAAACGGCTGAAGACCACATCGCTACAGGCACCTGCTCACCAGACACAGGCGAGGGTGTGACCGTCATACTAGCGACGTCGACGATCAGGGCCGATGCGCTAAGGTCAACATCAAAATTACCACCCCAGACCAGTGCCTTAGTGTCGCTAAGCCTAACGACAGAAGCTCCGACTCGTGCTTGCGGCATCGCTAATTCCGTGATGCCTGATGCCTCCACCACAAACAGCTTGGCGCTTGCGATACCGACATCACCACCTTCTTCCACGCCACCGGCGTAAACAGCAACTTCAGCTGAGACCTGCGTACCTGAACCTCCTGCCGGTAGACTCGTATCCGACTCGCATTCGGCGATACCGGAGCTCAGATTAACCAACTCCACACCGCAAACCGGAGACGATCCGCCACTCGGCCAAAGGTCGAAGTTAGGGGTGTTTAGCTTAACCACGCCAGCACCACCAATCAGCCGCACCTGCGAACCATTAACGAGGGTAGTCGCCATGGCCCGTGGATTGGCGAGTTTATTCGGCAGTGTTGCACGGGATCCGGTTAAGCGCTCATAGGACGAGATCGAATCAGTCGCTTTCGCGACTCCTACCGAGCCCTCGAGGGTGTATGAACCGAGTCCCCCCATCGCAAGAACGCGGTCGCCTCCGCGCGCAAGCGAGCCGAAGGCATGACTGGATGCCACGTCATCTCCCGAATCTAAACAGGCCGTTTGACCTCCAATCGGCGTCAGGAAAACGGGCGGAAAGGTCTTTTGGTGCTCTAGGACGTCGACTCCCTCGGTCCGGCCCGCCGCCAATGGCGTGCTGCCATTGCATGCAACGAGATCCAACGTCAGGTTCTCTGCGGGTGGAATTCCAGTCAGGACGTAGGGCCCATCTCCATCTTTCTCAATCCTCTGAACGAACGGTTCATCGAGACCGGTACCATTCAGTTGAATGACAAACGAGTCCGCCCCCACCGGGAAGGCCTCGTTATTGTTTCCGTGCTGCTCACATGATGCGGCTGCAATGGAACGGATTTCCAATCCCTCTGTCTCGATCTGTGCGTTGTCTGCGCACGCCACCGTTGAAGCTGCGAGAAGGGTAATCAATATGTATCTGGTCTTTCTCATAGGGCAAAACATGCCCCTACGTCGACCGAGGGTCAAGTCCCGACCCCCGTTGTTCTCACTACTGATTGCGGTAATAGGGAAGAGGTTGGTATGAGGACATATGCCCGCCACGATCGAAGAGATGCGCGAAAACCCGGCCGCTCAAACGCCGATGATGCGCCAATTCCTAGCAGCAAAAGAGGCTCATCCGGATGCCATCATCTTTTTCCGCATGGGCGACTTTTACGAAACATTCTTCGACGATGCAGTTGATGCTGCTCGGATTCTTGATCTCACACTGACGAGCCGCAACAAGAAGGACGCGGACCCGATACCCATGGCGGGCGTACCTCATCATGCAGCGAAGGGGTACATCCGGCGGCTTCTAATGGCCGGAAGAAAAGTCGCCGTATGCGAGCAAGTTGAGGATCCGAAAACGGCCAAAGGCATCGTCGATCGAAAAGTTGTTCAGATCGTGACGCCAGGTGTTGTTCTCGATACCGATGCTCTCGATCGCGGCACTCGTAACTACCTAGCGGCGATTCATAAGGTGGACGACACATGCTTCTACCTTGCAATGGTGGACGCATCGACAGGCCATCGACGGACCTTCCAACTAGACAACCTTGCACAGGTGCTAGATGAGCTTCACCGAGCCGATGCAACGGAGCTACTTATCGACGGTGAATCGGGATTGGTAGAGGCCTTGTCGAACGCGTCGAACCATTTGCCCATCACAGAATTTGCGGTGACGAGCAAGGAAGACACCGACGTCGCGGACCTCATGCTGGAGTCCTACCTGGCAAGCACTCAGATGAATACTGCTCTTGCCCTTCAACCGCGCCAGCGCTGTGAACGAGTAGACACTATGGGTCTCGGTGCGGCGACGGTGAAAAACCTCGAACTCATACAATGTGCGGCAGACGGTCAGCGTAAACATTCACTGCTGGGGCTTCTGGATAAGACCCGAACCGCTATGGGAGCCCGCCTCCTGAAAGAATGGCTACTGTATCCACTCGTCGACCTGTCTGCGATCGATCGACGCCACCAGGCGGTCGACTCGTTAGTGGGGTCGCTGATGGACCGCAGTTCGCTGCGCGAGGAACTGGACGGAGTTCGAGACCTGGAGCGACTGCTCACACGAATCGTGGCCGAAAGGGCAACGCCGCGAGAGGTCAGCGCACTGTCAGAGTCAATTGGCCGCCTGCCTGGCCTCATCGAGACGCTTTCAGGAAGTGCCGACTCGATACTCAAAAGCATCGGGTCTTCCATTGACCCGCTAACCGATGCGAAGACAATCATCGACCAAGCACTCGTTGAGGAGCCCCCCGCAAATCTTAATAGCGGCGGTGTCATTCGTGAGGGTTTCCACTCTGAACTCGACGAACTAATCGTTATCGCTAGAGAAGGAAAAGCCTGGTTCCAGGAGTATGCCGAGGCACTGAGAGCGGAAACCGAGATTGTCTCACTGAAGATCCGCTACAATCATGTCTTCGGCTACTTTATCGAGGTCACGCGCGCGAATTTACACCGTGTCCCAGACACCTGGCTCAGAAAACAGACTCTCTCTAACGCCGAGCGTTACATCACTCCCGAACTTAAAGAGCGGGAGGAAAAAGTCCTGGGTGCCGACGAGCGTAGAGTATCGTTAGAAGCCGAGATTTTCGACGGCCTGCGAGCACAACTAGCCAGCTTTGCGACACGAATCCAGACGACAGCAGCACGCGTGGCCGAAATCGACGTACTTCAATCACTAGCTGAAGTGGCTGCGGTGCGCCAGTACGTGAGACCACATCTGCACGAGGGCTCGGAAATCATTCTTGAGAATGCCCGACACCCGGTTATTGAAACGCTTTTAGAGTCCGGTAAATTCGTTCCCAACGACATTCACCTCGATTCAGAGTCGAAACAACTCATGATGATCACTGGCCCCAACATGGCCGGTAAATCGACCGTTATGCGGCAGACCGCCCTTGTCGTGATCATGGCCCAGATGGGGGGATTCGTGCCTGCGTCCCATGCGCGGATTGGTCGGGTCGACCAAGTGTTCACGCGCGTAGGGGCTTCCGACAACCTGACCGGTGGTCAATCGACCTTCATGGTGGAAATGGTCGAAGCTGCTCGCATTCTCCATAACGCGACGGACCGAAGTCTCGTCATTATCGATGAAATAGGCCGGGGTACATCAACCTATGATGGTGTTTCGATCGCTTGGGCAGTGGCCGAGTTTTTACATGATGTGATCGGTGCTCGAACTCTCTTCGCAACGCACTATCACGAATTAATCGAACTCTCCGCCGCCAAGGATCGCATTGTAAATATGACGATCGCTGTTAAGGAGTGGCAGGATGATATCGTGTTCCTGCATCGCCTTATTCCAGGTGGTACGAACCGCAGCTATGGTATCCAAGTCGCACGTCTCGCAGGTCTTCCTGACAACGTATTGAACCGAGCGAGGGTCATACTCGGTAAACTTGAGGCCGCCTCTCTCGACAAAGAAAGCTGGCCAGCTCTTGCCGACCGAGACGAAAAACCGGAGAGCGGTGGGTGGCAACTGAACCTCTTCGCCTCCGATCCCCGCTGGCTAAAACTCAAGCAACGCCTTTCTACCGTGGAGCCCGATGCACTCAGCCCTCGTGAAGCGCATAATCTGCTCTACGAACTCAAGGCGTACATGAAAGAAGAGGCATAGGTGTGCGTTTTTTTTCGCTGCGGGAGTCGGACGGGCCATACTTCTCACCATGGTACCTGCCCTAGACGCCTTTCTCTTTCATCTTCGCCTTGAGCGAAACCTAAGCGAGCACACGGTCGAGGCTTACGCCCGAGATCTGAACCGATTCGTAGAACACGTCGGCAAGGCTTCCCCGGACGCATTTGGCCGCGACCATGTTGAAAGGTTTATCGCGTACCTTCGCGATGAATTGGAACTCTCTGCACGTTCCGCAGCTAGAGCTCTGAGTTCAGTTCGCATGTTTTGCCGCTTCCTGGTCAAAGAGAGACTCCGGGATGACAACCCTGCGTCACTTGTACCCTCACCAAGACTCGGTAAGGGGCTACCAAAAACCGTCATGAGTGGCGACATTGTCGCTCTCACGGAGACCCCACAGTTGGACGATCCCCGCGGGTTGCGCGATGCGGCCATGATCGAGTTGCTCTACGCAACCGGCTTGAGGGTAAGCGAGCTCATCACCATCCGAATGAGTGAGATGGATCTAAACCGCGGCCTCGTTCGCACAACGGGAAAGGGACAAAAGACACGCCTTGTGCCGATGGGAGAAATGGCGGTCAAACGACTCCAGCTTTACCTCGAAATCTCGCGTCCAGAACTGATACGCCGAGCAACCCGCCGTGGACTCCGCCGCGTACCCGATACTGTCTTCATCACTGCGCGAGGAAAAGGCATGACACGCCAGGGATTCGCCAAGAATCTCAAACGGTATGCGCGGATGCTTGGTTTGGATGACGTAAGCCCGCACAAGTTAAGACATAGCTTCGCGACGCACCTGCTGGAAGGTGGGGCCGACCTACGCAGCGTTCAGGCGATGCTTGGCCATGCAGACCTTGCAACTACTCAGATTTACACTCATGTTTCGAAGACAGCGCTTCATGAGGCTTACGAGGAAGCGCATCCCCTCGCAAAGGCTAACGCCGTTTCTTCAGGGAAGAATAGTGACTGACCAAGGGACAATTAGACTTCAGAAACGTATGGCTCAACTTGGCATCGCGTCTCGCCGGGCCAGCGAAAGAATGATTCTCGAAGGTCGCGTAAAGGTGAATGGCAAGCTGCAGGAAGTCCTGGGGACCAAGGTCCATGACTCAGACCTCATCGAGGTAGACGGTAAGGCATACGAAGCCCAGTCGCCCGTGTGCATTCTCTTGTACAAACCAATGGGCACGCTGTGCACGACGACCGACCCGCGAGGTCGTCCCACGATTTACGACCTTCTTGAAAGTGACCTACCCTTTTTGGCCCACGTTGGACGACTCGACTTCAACACAGAGGGTCTCCTACTGCTGACTAACGACGGTGAACTCGCTCAGGCCCTTCTGAAGCCCGAATCGGCGATTCCGCGGGTATACGAGGTAAAAATCCGAGGACGCCTCTCGAAAGAAGACCGAATGAAAATTGAGTCAGGAATTCCCCTGGACGGTCGTGCGACAAAACCAGTCTTTGTCGAAAAGATTCAGTCGAAATCCAAGCACGATTGGCTGCAGCTTACGCTCGTTGAGGGAAAGAACCGGCATATTCACCGAATCATGAAGGCCGTAGGAACCTCTGTCACTCGACTAAGGCGTGTTGCGTTTGCACATCTTACGCTCGATGGACTGCATCCTGGAGAGTATCGGCAACTCAAGATGCGTGAACTCAACAGTCTTCGTAAACTGGTACGTTCTTAGCCCCGTTACCTGACATAATGGGCTGTGCTTCACCAAACTAACGTAGACCTGCGTGATCTGCAGTGAGGACGATAGCGATTGTCGGGCCAGCAAAGCCGAGAGTCACTGCCTGGCTCCTCGTTCATGGCGCATAAAAACGCACTACGGAAAGGCAACTGCACACTTGCGGACAGATTTTTTGAGCGGCCGCGAAATAAATTACGCACACGCTGACTTTAGTGTCATAGGCGAGCGCAAGTAGCGCTTTAACCTTGCGTAAAAAACAGAGTGCGCATTTTTTTTCACACCAGTGCTTGATTCCAAATCCCGTTTTTCGCTATCCTGTGAATGTAAGGAATTGACAGTCGCCGTGTCCCCCCTCCGACACACGAACTCCGTCGATCTCAATGCACTCGTGTATCTACCCCCAGCCCACGGAAACAAACGCCATGAAGGTCGCGGTAATCTCTGATCTCCACCTAGGAAATGGTGGCCCCTCTGATAACTTCGGACACGATGACGCCGAATTTCTGAAATTCCTTTCTTACCTCGAAGGCAATTTTGAGAAAGTCGTCTTACTCGGAGACATCTACGAGACACTCACCTGTGCAAGTCCCTTTGGACAGGCGCAGGAATACACGCGGTGCCGAGAAGCCCATTCGGAAATCAGTAAGCGCTTCGAGAAGCCTCAGTACACGTACATTCATGGCAACCATGACCTGGTTGCGGCAAATATGACCGGGGCCGCGGGGGATATGCGGCTTAACATCGACGGAACGCAACTTCTCTTCACTCACGGACACGGTTTTGACTTCGTCGAACGCTACGCGCGCTGGTTTAACGTAGCCGGGGTCTGGCTCGGCGGTTGGCTGTGCCGGCTAGGACTTGAGCCCATCATGCGTGCATTCGACAGGCTGGACCATTGGCAACGTGGCGCGCAGGCCGACCCGCGCAAATGTAAGTTCCAAAAGTGGGCCGTTGACCTAGCTCGCCGCCAAGAGGCCGATGTCATCGTTACGGGACACACCCATCAAGGGGTCGTTGCAGAGCACGGTTCTCATCTCTTCCTAAACAGTGGTTCCTGTGCGGAGGGTCAATATTCATTCCTGAGCA
>MDTD01073366.1_pt1 | contig 12085 bp, 8 predicted proteins | sample 811221 | NCBI WGS metagenome assembly MDTD01 (sample SAMN05326646, study PRJNA326480) | marine metagenome | isolation source: seawater | place: Pacific Ocean: South West | collected 2011 | reverse complement strand
CACCTGTTTTTAATTTAATTCTACCAATGTCATAGAAATTATCTCTTTGACCATTATCTAAATCAAATCTATCTGTAATATCTGTATCTGTTGGTAATGCGTTTGTACCAAAAGTAGTTGCCATTTTAATTGATTCTATTTTTATAACATCTGCCTTACCTAGAGGCACAATACCACTTTCAATAACTGATTGCGAAGTTACCTGTAATGTCTCATCATTGTTTAATGTTTTAATTTTTGATCCTGCAACTGATCTATCAATCGTTGCTAAAATTTTTATTTTATGACCTGCAAAGTTAGCACCAAAATCTAATGTTAAGGTTTTTCCTGATGGTGAACCTGCAAGTACAAATATAGGATCGCCTTCGTGATTATTTCCTGTAATACTTAAAATATCTCCTGATGTACCAGTAGTACCAGCACCAGTAGTCATAATAGAAACAGCAAAGTCGCCTTGTAATAATGCGCTAAATGTTTCGTTAGTACCAGCAGTTATTGTTGCGTCACCGTTTGATGATAATGTTTGAGTAAATTGTCTTCTTACTTTAAAACTAGTATCTGTAATACCAGAATTGCCTGTAGTTTTTAATGTTTTTATTGTTTCGTAAGGTAAAGTAAATATTGAAATATTTTTATCAGAACCTTGTAATTTTGCTCTAACTCTTTTTAATACACCAGCAGATACAGCGTTTGCACCATCAAATGCTGATTCTGTTATTAAATTACTATCATTAACAATTTCTTTTACAACTGCACTAACAGCTGTACCATTTACATTGTTAACTTCAATTTTATCTCCGATTTCTAAATCTTCAGTAAAGAATGTACCATTACCAATTACACTAGTTGAGCCAGCAGAAACATTAATATTTCCTGGTAAAATTAAACTTTCACCACTAACTGAATCTAAAACTGGATCAGCAGTATATGTTGGCGAGCCTGCCATTGAAACTTGTTTTGTATCTCTAAAATCATATATTCTAACTGCTTTAAATCCTCTTCTATCTGATTGTAAAGCAGCTGATACTCCTGAAGTACCACCTGTAATTGTTTCGCCTGCAACAAATTCGCCATTTACATTTCTGATAGCAATAGTTGTATGGTCAAATCTATGTTGACTAGCTGTTGGTGTGTTGGTTACATTTATTGGCGTTGTACCATCTACATCAAATAATTCAAAAGTATTTGCTGTAGCATTTCTTATTGTAAATATTCTAGGGAAAGAAACAGCTGAACTATCTATCTGCATATCAGCAGCTGTTGAATCTGCAACATCTGTCATATGAACTTGCATACCATTTTTAAAACCGTGTCCGTTAATGGTAACAACTGAAGGACTTGCTGTTGTAATACCTGTAGAAATACCTCCACCAGATTGTTCTATAGCAATTTCAGCAGTAGCACCTGAAGTGCCACCTGTTATTATTTCTCCTGTTGTAAAATTTTTTAAACCTAAAACATGTAAGTGTGTGTACATTTCAATATCAAAAAGAAAGTGTTTGAATATAGCACTTGTTAACGAATTACTTGAAAGTATATCGCCTGATTCCGTGCCAGATTTATATTCAAAGCCTTTTGATTTAGCTACACCTATTTGATTTAAGTCTGTATCTCCAGCGGTAACTTGTATTCCTCTGTTAGTAGATGATAGCTTATGTAGATTTAAACTTTTAAAAGCCTCTGTATCGCCTGACACGAAACCGACATCCGGAGACCCGAAAGTATTATTTACTTCTACAAAGTTTTGTACATCAAATCTTGTTTTAAAGTTTTGTTGAGTATCAAAGTCTCTTGCTTTATCTACCTCAACAAAGGTTGTTCCTATTGTTTGTATTTCATAACCTCTTACATATGCTTTACCAGCACCTAATCCAGCTGCAATTTTAGCAGGGTCGCCACCGGCAGCGGCAGCAAAAATACCTCTATTATCGCCAGATAGTAAGTGTTCTCTTAAATCTAAATCAAAATCTCTAACTGCATAATCACCTGATTCGTCAAATGTTCTTCTAGCAAAAGTATCTTCTAATATACCATATTCAGTTGTTCTAACTTGGTTTTGTAATATACCATTTTTTAATCTTAACAATTCTACAAAGTTTGCATCCTCTGTACTTGCAATTGTTTTTTTAGTTAGTGTTAAATCTATTTTAAATCTGTTTGCGCCAGGAGCGTTTTGGTTTGAAGTGCCTTGAGCATTGTCATTTAAGCTTGCGTCTTCGTTAGAAGTAATAAATGATTCAGTTACCAATAAACCAACTCTGTATGATGGTGTATTTGTATATTTGTCTAATACAACTTTTTGGTCACTAACTTGAACTTGAAAACCATTTATATAATATACACCTTCTTTTATAGAAGCAGCTGAACCTGTATGACATGAACCTACAACAAATTGTAAAGTTGTTGGCACACCGTCAATATCTTTTGTAGCTTGACAAGTTTCACCATGAGTAAATTTTTCTGAAGTATTAGAAGTACCAGAATTTTGATATTTTACATATAAAGTATTTGGATCAGATGATGTTGCTACATCAAAATTAACTACTTTAGCAACAACACCTGAAGTTAGACCAGTAAATTCGGCGTTATTAAAATTACTTAATACGGTTGATCCTGTTGAAGGACCAAAACCTGATAATTTGACTGAATAATAATTTAAATCGTAGGCTATTTCTCCAGGAATAACCATAGAGCCTTTTTCGAAAAGGTGGTCTGACACCCTTTCAATCTGATTTTGTAAAATAGATTGTGATTGTGTTAACTCTCTTGCTTGGACGGCAAACGCTGGTCTAAAAAGTATTCTATGAAATTTTTTGCCTTCGTTAAAATCGTCAAAGTAAGGAGATAAGTTAAAATCAGTTGGACTTGGCATAGTCTAATTGCTCCTTAAAATTCGATAATCAACTTAACATTCTCTGTTTGATCTGCTGTCCTTGTAATAGGTGCTCTATTTTCCATGTAAAGGATTTCACCACTATCATGATCTAATTCTGGACTTGCATAACCATTTGTAAATGTTATGTTATCAGCTGTTTCACTAGCTGCGGCTGATGGTGTGCCTGTAGCACCCGAGTCAGCACCTGTTATTACATTTGCTCCAGAAAAAGCGGTAACATTACCATTTGTATCAGCACCACTATCGTTGTGTCTGGTTTGAATATAATATAAAATTCTATTTGATGAGTCAAACTCAACAACTTTACCTACTGCACCTGTAGAAGCTTGAGTTATTTTTTCATCTGCTGTAAATGAACCTGGCGTAGGTGAAGAAGCAAATCTAACTGCTTGTGTTGCTCTTAATGTTGTAGAAGTTGCCGCTGATCCACCCGATTTAGGGTCTCTCATTAATACAATACTTCTAAAATCTTGGTCAACAACATAGTCACCAGAGTTTGTTTGTTCAGTACCCTCTAAACTTTGGTTTAACATAACAAAAAATCCACCTAATTCTTCTACTGCGTTTTTACCATGTCCGCCTTTTGGACTTATGATACAATCTAATTCTGCACTAATTAATCCTGTTCCGCCAGCAGCTTGTATATCTGCAAGTCTAATATAACCTGCTGTGTAACCTGATCCTGGATTTGTAACCGTTACCGAGTCTACTGCACCTGAAGCAATAACAACGGTAACCTCTCCGCCAGAACCATCGCCTCTGATAGCAATACCTGTATGTGTTCCGTTTGTACCACCTGATCCAGCATTTTTTATTTTTACAACATCAATTGCACCATCAACAGCCGCTGAAGATACATTTGAATCTGTTGCAACTGCCATAAAATCAGGAGATAAAAAGTTAACTTGTTGAGCAGCAGTTAAAGTGTACATAAATTTCCATTTATAACCATCTCCTGTTGCTAATATAGATGTTGATGTTCCTGTCGGTTCAACCGTTGATGTTCCACCATTATTATTATCTAAACATTTATAAACATTTCTAGCTGCCGTCAATACATAGAAAGTTGCGTCTGATAATACGGTTGCACCACTTGTTGATGTTTCTTTTACACTAGTTGAACCTGTTTGAAAATTATTATAATCATGTCTATAGTAATCATAAACTTGACCATTTGTCCAATTTCTTCTTGGTATTACAAAAGATACATTAGAAGAATCAATCCTTTTGACTGACATTAAATCGTCAAATGCGTAAATTTCTGTGCTTTCGTTATCAGCTGGTGTTTGTGGTAATAAATCTGTTCCTAGGAAATCTGTTCGACCATCTGGTCTAGTTTCTGTAGCATAAGCTTGAGGTTTTCCAATACCCAAATAATATACATTTGGCGCAGCTTCTGAAAATGATTCTAGAAATTGACTTGCGTTATGCGTTCTAAACTTACTTGTAATAATTGCCGGCATTAAATTTTATCCTTTATCATATATTTATACATCTTTTTAAGCATTAAGATATGTTTATTACTCCATTCATACCAGAGTGATACTGGCAGTTATAGTGTAAAGTTGCTGGAGCATTCATATCAGGAGTAAATAATATAACTCCTACTTGTGTTCCGTTATTGGTTACGCCAGCATTATACTGACTACCTGTTCCTTGAGCATTTGCTGTATTAATCCAGAAAGGGTGGCCACTAGCGTCAACCGTAATCTCATAAGTCATGCCCTTTTTTAAGTATAGTGTAGGATTTGCTTGTGTTGATGAAAAACCATCACCATCAAAATTGTACCAACCTGATCCAGAGTTAGTTACCTCAAATCTAGCACTAGCCTGGTTTGCTGGTATGAATCTACCATTTGAACTTTTAAATCTTAAAATTTGTTGGTCTGTAGGTGGGTTAGAAGTTATATCAACATTTGATAATACACCAATACTAGTATTCTCGGTAACTATCTCAATCCATGAACCTGATTCTGCATAAAAGGCTTTTGCGTCATTACTCGTGGTTACAAACATACCTGAATAATTTGTTGCGTTTGGTCTTGTACCTGCATTAGCATAGTTAAATCTCATTTTATTAGCAGAAGCTGTTGAGTCAAAAGATGATGTTCCTGTTAATGATAAATTACCAACACTAGCTACCGTACCACCTAAAGTTGCCGTAGCATTTCCTAAAGTAAATGAAGAATTAGCTAAGTTTGCATTTGTAATACCAGCAGAACCGGATAAGTTTGCGTTTGTTATATTTGATAAACTTAAATTTAAAACATTACCAGATATAGATGTTCCAACACCTGAACCGGTAACTATTAGATCGCCACCTAAAGGAATTGTTGAAGTAGATGATGATGAGTCAGTAATTCTAATTGCATTTCCTTTTATAGCAGTTGATAATTCTACTGCACCATTTGAAACTGAAAAATCGCTTGATTCAAATCTAGCAATACCTTTTGTAGCACCATCTGTAGCGTCTGTTATTGTATTGTCTGTTGTATTGATGGTTACACCTGTTAAACTGCCTATGCTATGTGTAATTACATTTCCTGTAATGCTTGTTGTTATACCGTTGTCGCCTAAAAATTGTAAATCACCGCCGATTAGATAATCATGTTGAGATGAATCTTGATCTCTTAATTGAATAGTTGTTGCAAGTGTTGAGAAACTTAAATTACCTGCACCATCCGTTTTTAAAACTTGGTTTGCTGTACCATCTGAATTAGGTAGAGTGTAAGTATTTTTAATTCTTACTTTTCCTGCGCCTCCAGGATTTAAAGATAAATTATCATTACCTGAAGTTATAATCTCATTAGTACCGACATTTAAATTACCACCTAGTGTAGGAGATGTATCTACAGATATTTCCAAATCTACAGATTCATACTCTCCTGTAGAACTATTGAATTTTAGAATTTTGTTATTTGTAGCTCCAGATGTATTAATCTCTAAATTAGTACCATCACCTAATTTATCATAAATCTCATTAATAACTGCATTTATGGTTTGGCCGCCTACTCTTAAAGTATCGCCTGTTCCGTCATTGGCAGTTGAACCTACATTTATATTTTGTTTAGCCATTTATTATCTCTCTTCTATATTTATAACGCTTATGGTGTATTATCATCAAAAGTCTTATTAGTTTGAGCAAAGTTTGTGACCGTATTGTCAAATCTATCACTATCAAACGCAAAGTAAGAAGGAATAGCAAATCTAGTCCTAAAATGTCTTGATAACTCTGGATTACTAGACGCAAAAAATATACCTTTTACGCCATTTACACTAGAATTTGTACCTGTAATTTCTAACTCATCTAGTATTTTAAATGTGATTTTACTTTGACCTGAACTTATACCAAATAATGTATTTGCAAATCTATTAATAGTGTTAAATCTTGGTCCTGCATAAGTAGCACCTCTTTTTATAAAGACTTGTTCACCATTTGGTTTAGTTATTGTTCTTCTAACTCTAGATACATATGATATATCTGGATTAGGATTTCTAATAGTCAAATCTCTCGTATTACTATCAAAATGATCCACCGTAGAAGTATCTAAATCTACTTTTACACCTTCATGAGGTTTTGCTCTTAATGAAGTACCGTCAGTTGTTGTTCCTAATCTTCTACCAAACAATGTAGTAAATAATGTATTGAATAGAGATAGTATTGGTGTACCTGCAATGCCTGATACCAAACCTTCAACTGGAGATTTAATCTTAGCACTTAATCTACTTTCAAAAGATACTTGTCCTGTAAAGTAAAAACCTGAAGTATGCATTGTTTTTTTAAATGCGTCTCGCCATTCACTAATTGATCTTGAAACTTTTATTACATAAGAAAAATCTTGATAGTATAAACTATCTTGTATCTTCATTGTATTTTCTGAAATGTGACCGTCTTCATTAATAAATTTACCATCTGTATCAACAACAGATTTAACATCTAAAGATGTCGTTGCTCTATCAACTTTTGAAATTGTTCCTGTACCTGCACCAGATATTGTTTCTCCTACTGAAAACGATCCTGCTGTAGTTTTTACTTTCAATAAACCTAAATCTTCATCAAAACTTAAAATTGTTCCTGAAGTGCCACCAGAGGATAAAATTGTACCATTTTGTGAAAATGTGCCTGAAGAATTTACAATTATTAAATTAGAAACAAAATTTAATTCAGGTGATGGACTATTTTGATAATTAATACCTAATTCATTTGTTTTAATACCTATAATTCTACCTATATCAGAACCAAAAGATTTTACTATACCATTTGATCCTGTGCTTGATGATACTTCTACTTTAGGTAAAAATTGATAACCTGATCCTTGATTAGATATAAAAATATCTGTAATATCGTTTGTGCCTGTTCCTGACTCTTGAACTAGTTTGTCGCCAGCGTAATTATCTCCTAAACCTGTTTGATCTTCTAATACAATATGTTCAGCGCCTGTAGCTGTTTCACCTGTTATACCACCATTTACTACTGATACAAAACCTGAAGCGCCAGCGCCGTTTGTATTTGCATTATTAAAAACTAATTCATCTCCTATCTCGTAATTTGTTCCTGGATTATCAATAATAATTTCATCAACTTTACCATCACCTATAGCGTCAATAGAAAATACAGCAGCTTCGCCGCCGCCTGTACTTGTTATAGGGTCTAGTAAATTATATAAATTACCGTCATTAGTTATTGTTTTTCCTGAAATTAATCCTGATACCTCAGCTTTTACAAAAAATTCACTTTCATTAGTTTTAGTACCTCTTACTTGTTCACCAATTTGAAAAATGCCATTAATTGTTTCTTCATTTATAATTAACTCTGATACACTAGTTGCACCAATTTGAAACTTAATTACATTCTCTACGATAGCAGTTGCATTAGAATTAATTCCTGTAATTTGTCTACCTACAAAATCATTTGTATCACCTTCAGGATTTATAACCCTCATTACTTTTTGAGTATTAAATTTACCGTCTGATAATCTTAAAAGTTGCTCTCTAGGATAAATTGTTTCAGAGTCTTCATTGAATAATAATCTAAAAAATAGTTGATGACCTTTTTGTGTACCTTTTAATCTATAAAGTGATCTTATATTTTTTATTAGTTTTCTCTTATCAACATCATTTGCCAATATCTCTGGTAGTGTTGCTAAAAATTCATCTCTGAATGAAGTTAAGAAATCTGATATGGTTTTATCGGGGTCTTTAAAGTTAATTAACTCTTGTATATTCTGAACAGGATTAGGTTTGTATTGATTTAAAACACATTGAGCTCCTGAAGATTGGCCTATTAGAACTTCATTTAATTTAAATTTGTTTTGAGATGATATGAATAATCTGTTATTAGATAAATCTTCTACAATTACATTTGCTACAGCACCTGAAGTTTGACCTTTTACAACCTCACCGTTTTCAAATTTACCAAATATACTTTCTTCTAATATTATTTTATCATCAGCATTTAATTGTGTTCTAGCTGTGCCGATTGATGTAGCATTTATAATTAGGTTATTAATTTGGCCTGTTTCAGATTCTAATAAAAGACCATCTGTATTTTCTATACTGGTAACTTTTATTTCTGCTGATTCTAATAATTGATAATAGACTTTTAAAAACTGAGCAAATTTAGGGTGTTGCTCAATTACAAACTCTGGTAATTGAGAATTTATCCTTGTTGAAATTTTATCATTAAATTTTGCCATTACTCATTAATAACTTGTTGTTGTAGTATAGCCAACACCTGCACTTGAAGAACCACCAACAAAGCTATCTGCCTCTACTTTTACTTTTGAATTTGAAATATCTATCTCTACAATTTGATCTCTTACCGGTACAACATCATTAGAATTAGGAGTTACCGTTAATTCAATAATTGTAGAAGCTTTACCTCTTATATTTGAAATACTTGCTATGTTTAATGAGTTTAATATGATAGCGCCTGTGTCATAATCAATCGTGCCTTGAGTTTCATTTAAATAAGTTTCAACACCACTTGCTAAAAAGAACATACGAACATTTCCTTGACCATCATCATTTAAAAACATTTCATTATCATTACCATCTATTTTAAAACCTGTTGAACTTAAAATACCACCACTAGCCATGTTATGTCCAGAATGTGGATTATATAATGCATTTCTAAAATAAACTTCATACTTTGATGATGTATCAATTAAAGGCGCAAAAGATTTTCTTATTTTTAAAGTTGTTATGTTTGATAAGATACTTTCGTCTGTATCATCAATAATACCTGTAAGTTTAGAATGTCTGAAAATAGAATCAAACTTTTGTAAAGTATCAACATTATAATTTGTTATAGCTGATATTACATTTGCTTTTACGGTATCGGATGATTTTGTTGTACTATTAGCGTCATACTTAATTGTAGATGATAATAGAATAGATGTTATTTCAGGATCAACTATTACAGGAGTTACCGAAGCAACATTAAATTTTTTTAAATCTTTAACAATATCTGCTTTAGTTTGTTCAGTTAATGTAGAACCTGAAGCAGCTTTAATTCCTATTTTGACCACACCATATCTTGGTGTTTCATCATCTTCACCACCCCATGCACTTACTGATAACGCATTAGGATAAATTGATTTTGTTAATGTTTCATAATCAGTTGTTGTTACCGCTCTGTCTTGAGCGCCGTATTGTAATGGTGCATTAAATTTAACTGAAGCATTTGATTCTGCAACAGCACCACCTGAAGAAACTGAATTAGTTGTTATGGTAACATCTGAAAATCCACCAATATTTCCTGATAATGTAAATGCACTTGCACCATTTGAATTAGTTGTATTGGTAACAATATATTCTAAAATTATAATATTACCATCATCTAATTTTTTGCCGGTAACACCATCACCAAAATATATTCTAAATTTACCATCTTCAACTTCTTCTATAAAATAAACTTTACTATCGCTGTCAATACTTGAATAACCATTTGCTAATGAATAAGTTGATGATGATGAGTCAGTTGAACTTGTTTGTACAGAAACTTTTAATGTTGAGGTATCTGCATTAGAACTTGGTATTACAAATCTTTGGTCAGTATCATTTGAGTCGAAAGTATATTTAAATGTTATTGGTGTTCCTTCATATAAGGTTACATTTGAAAATCTATAAATTCCATTTTCTGGAGTAATAGTAATATCTTCATTGGTTACATATTGATAACTTGATCCGTCAACCGTTGATGTAAATACGGTAGCTTTGTTCATTGTTAACGAGTTGCCTGTGGCATTGTTAACTAAAATATCTATACTAGCTCTTGGTGATCTAACACTTGATGGTGTGTAGCCAATCATTTTTGCTAGTGATACAATATTATTTCTTACATCTGCACTATCTAAAAATATTTCATTTGTTGACATGTTTGCAATGAATGAAAGATAGTGTGTATTGTAGGATAATAAATCTACTAAAATTGAAAGCGCTGAGCCATCAAAGTTGTAGTCTTGAAATTCTGTTTGACTTTGTAAAAATGATTTTAAATTAGATTTAATATTTTCAAAATCTAATTCTGATACATTTAATTTTCCGTTTGCCATATTATCTTAGCCTTTGTAAAAATGTTGATACGGTTTGTGGTTCATTTACACCGACAACATAAAAATATAAATCTACTTTTAATCTATTTCTATCTGGATCATCATCTAAAGATATGTCCTCTAATCTAACTCTTGGTTCGTGGTTTGTTATAACTTCACTAATTTTTCTTTTTAGAAAGACAGCTGTTAATGGTGAATATGGTTCAAATAATAATTCTCTAATACCACAACCTAATTCTGGTTGAAAAGGTCTCTCATAAAAATTAGTTTGTATTAAATTTTTTACAGCTCTCTTTACAGCTATCACATTTTCCACGGTATTAACATCATTAGTTACCGTATTTCTTACAAAGTCCATATCAATGTCTTTGTATAGTCTATTCTGTCGACCAGTTTTATTTGTATTTGTTGAGTCGTATAATGCCATATCTGTAATATTTATACACTATCCACTAAAAACATTAGAAGAACCTGCTGTCATTGCGCCACTATCTGCACTATCGCCTATTCTTGCTACTGGTATACCATGAACTCTAACGGTTGGAGAGCCTGCATTAACATTAGCAACATGAGGAGCACATGGTGGATTAGGTGGGAAAGGGTGTGATACGGTAGGATCACCAACTCTTGCGATTAATATTGAATTTGCTCTACAAGTTGATTGTCCTGGTGTATCTAAAATAGTTGTACCTGTACAGGCATGACCTGTTGATAAACTATCACCCTTTCTACTAACTGCCGGCATTATCTTCCTCTAGCTGCTTTTTGTGCTTCTCTTCTTCTTTCTTGAATCATAGCTTGTTTGATTTTTCTACCAATTGGTATTGCTACATAATGGCACATCTCTTTGCCTTTTTTACTGATATATTCAACTGCTATTTTAGCGTCTTTAAAATCAGATTGAACTGACATTATCGCTTTTTTCAAACTTAATGCTTCTTTTTCTTTTTCTTCGCCTTTATCATTCCAAAACTTAAATATTCTCATTTTCGCCATAAAAATCCTTATAAATCATATTTTGTTTCTGCTTCAATATCAACATCATGTCTGCAATTAGAGCAACATAGTATTAAAATCTCTTTTCCGTCGCCATCTTTGTGTTCCTGTGTACAACTTGTTCCACAATGACACTCATGACCACAATTATTGCAAGTTTTCATGAAAATCTCCTTTTTTTATATTTAGGCTAAAAATTACAAGCTGCTTTTAACTGCATTAAGTTGATTCTTTTCATGTCATCAAGAGAATTGAGCGCTTCATCTGCTAAATTTTCGTAATCAGGATTCCATTTGCAATCGATTCGCTTCGAATCAGTATGAATCGAGCCTTTTTGAGCGTGAAAATTGCAAGAATTGACGAAAAAGAACAAAAATAGAACAAAAAAAGTCAAAAAGTGTTGATTTTTCACGCTTTTTTCAGTATTTTTCTTCATTTTTCGCTTGCTTTCTCTATTTAGCTGTGGTATAGTATACCTATGATTACGAAAGGAAACACTATGAATACTATATTTAGTATTACTACTATACTTTCAGCGATTTTAGCTGTTGGTGCAATAGAAGATTGTGGTGGTCATTGTTTAGGCAATGAAAACTGGACAATGTTCTTTATTATGTTAGGTATTATGATGATATCT
>MDTD01060797.1_pt1 | contig 12085 bp, 13 predicted proteins | sample 811221 | NCBI WGS metagenome assembly MDTD01 (sample SAMN05326646, study PRJNA326480) | marine metagenome | isolation source: seawater | place: Pacific Ocean: South West | collected 2011 | reverse complement strand
TTTCAAAATTTCTTTTTTTTAAACTATCAATAACGTAATTGGTGTTATTTCTAATTTCTTTAATATTTAACATTATTTTTTCTCAACCATTTTAACTGTATAAATAGATATTTCATACAAAAGTAATAATGGTAGAGCTAGTCCTATTTGTGTTATTGGATCAGGAGGAGTTAATAAAGCTGCCATACTAAATATAATTATAACTACATATTTTCGTCTAGTTTTCAAATATTCAGACGTAATAAATCCTACCTTTGCTAACAACGTTAAAAAAACTGGTAATTGAAAACTTATACCAAAAGCTAATATTAATCGCATAACAAGTGATAAATATTCATTTACTTTAGCTTCGAGTTGAATTGGTAATGAACCATTAATAGATACTGACTCAAAAGATAAAAAAAACTTTATGGCTATAGGCATTATAAGATAGTAAACCAACATTCCTCCTAATAAAAAAAGTATTGGAGTTGCGACTAAAAAAGGGAAAAGTGCAAGTTTCTCATCTTTGTACAAGCCTGGTGCTATAAATTTCCATATCTGTATCAAAATTAGCGGACATGAAAAAAAGAACGCGGAGAAAAATGCTAATTTAAGATAAGTTAAAAATGTTTCATGTAACGCAGTAAAAATTAATCTTCGATTATTACCATCGTCTTTAACTGCTTGGGCATATGGGTCAACTAAGAAATTATAAATTTTTTCTGAAAAAATATAACAAATGATAAATGTAATAATTAAAAAAATAATCGATTTTATTAACCTACTTCGTAATTCTATTAAATGTTCGCTGACAGTTGTTTTTTTATCTGTCATTTATGATTTTTTTTTATTTTTATTATTTTTATCAATTTCAGTATCTGTATCTACTGAATGTTCAATATCATCTTGAATATTTGAGATATAAGATTTAATTTTTTTGATTGAACTTGCTATTTTTTTTAATACTACGGGCATATCTTTTGGTCCTATAATTAGTACGGCCAAAATAACAATTACCAATAGCTCAGACCATCCTATCTGAGGCATTGATTAACTCTCTGATTTATTGTTGTCGTTATCCGAAATAGATTTGTTGTTATTAGGGTCATCTGTTAAACCCTTTTTAAAGCTTTTTATTCCCTTAGCAACGTCGCCCATAAGCTCAGAAATTTTTCCTCTTCCAAAGAGCAAAACTACTAAAGCTACAACAATTGCAATTTGCCAAATTCCTATCTGCATTAGTCAATTATATTGAAATTAAAATTTAAATACAAGAAGTTATTTATCCTCATTTAGGGTATCGGAAATCATATCATCTATGTTTGAATATATATTCTCTTTTTTTTCAGTTTTTTCGGTTTCAACGAATTTTGAGGTTCCAAAGATTGAGCTGTCGACTCTACTATCAATTAATCCAGCAGCCAAAAGCTCATCTGCATTAGGTAGGTCATTTAAGCTATTAATATTAAAATGGTTAAGAAATTTGTCAGTTGTCACATATAGTAATGGCTTACCCGGAATTTCTTTTCTACCGCTTGGTTTTACCCAAGCAAGCTCAAATAGTATTTCTAATGTGCCAGTACTAAAAGATACACCTCTAATCTCTTCAATTTCTGATCTTGTAACTGGCTGATGATATGCAATTATAGCTAATGTCTCAATTGCAGCTTTTGATAATTTTTTTTGGATTATAATTTCTTTTTTTAATTTGTTTGATAAATCATCTGCTGTTCTAAAAGACCATTTATCCGCTAATTGGACCAAGTTTATACCTCTGTCCGAATAATCTTTTTTCAAATCATAAAGAATTTTCAAAACGTCAGTTCCAGTTTTAACTTTTGATTTTATAGTTGAAATATCCAAAGGTTCGCTGGCTGCAAATAATATTGCTTCAATAAGATTTTTTTCTTTTTTTTTCATTTTTTTATTTTGAGATAAACTTTATCAAAAAGTTCCTCTTGTTTAATCAACAAGTCACCTTCTCTTACTAATTCAAGGCCAGCTACAAATGAACTTGCATAACCTGTTTTCCTAAGTTTTTTTTTAATCTTAAATGTTTGTGGTATCAAATCATTTATATCACACCAATTTTTTAATTTTTCAAACATTGAAGTAATTTTTTTAATAGCTTCTTCCATAGTATATGTTTTTAATTTTTTAATATTTATAGATGAAAAATTTTGTCTTTTTTTAAAATCAGCATAAGATTTTATTAATTCATATAAAGACAAAGAATACCTTGGAGTATTTTTTCTTTTAATCCCCTCCTTAATTCCTCTGAAAAAAATATCAACACCCATTTGCTTTTTAGTCATTAATTGGTCTGATAATAATCTTATCATTTCTAATTTCCTCAATTGTAACTTAAGTTTTTCAGCCATTTTTGTTGCTGAAAAGTCATCATCAAAATCATCTGGTAAAAGTAATCTAGATTTTAAATATGCTAACCAAGATGCCATGACTAAAAAATCTGCAGCAATTTCTAAATTTTTTTTTATTTTTTCGACAAAAGAGATATATTGATCAGCAAGTTGAACAATAGATATTTGCATCAAATCAACTTTTTGTGTTTTTGCTAAGTCCAATAATAAATCTAATGGACCCTCATAATTATCAATATTAAGTTCAAGAATTTTATTATCTGAAAAGTTTTTTTTATCGCCGAAATTACTATCTTTTAATTTTTCTGATTCTTCCATTTTTTAATAATACTCACTATTTTTTTCATTTCATTAATATTGCCATTACAATGTAAAATAATATCATAACCTGCAATTAAAGGTTGTAGTGTTCTATAAATTATATTTTCTTTAAGTGCTTTCATGCATATATCATCAGTCATAATCAGGCCTTTAAATTTAAGATCGTTTTTAATGATCAGGTTTATTTTTTTTGAATATGTAGCAATTTTTTTATCTATTGAAGAATAATTTATATGCGCAGTCATCATAAATTTAGATTTGAGGTTTTTAAAACACAAAAAATCATTCTTTTTCAAATGATCATAATTTTCTTTAACTATAGGAAGATTATAGTGACTATCTAAAGTAGACAAGCCGTGTCCAGGCACATGTTTTGAAACACAATTAATACCGTTCTTTTGATATTGATTTATAAAAAAATTTGATAAATTATTTACTATGTTTGGATCATTTGAAAAAGCCCTGTCACCTATTACTTTGTGAGTTCTTTTATATTTTAAATCAGCAACTGGGTATGAAACAGTATTAATTCCTAAAAAATTAAAAATAATTGTATTAAAATTTACAAAAAAATTTGCATCTTTTAAAAAATTTTTTTTATTTTTAGAAAATAAATCTCCAAAATATTTAGCACTAAATTTTTTCTGCAAAAATAAATTTGAAAATCTATTTACCCTGCCTCCTTCATGGTCTATCATAATAATTGGATCATTTATTGATAATTTTTTTAAATGATAAATCAAAATTCTTAACTGTGATAAATTTAAAATATTTCTTTTAAATATAATATATCCGTATATGGTATTATTTTTGATAAAATTCATTTCTTCTTTTGTTAAACTATATCCCTGTAAACCAAATATGACTGGTATTATTTTGTTCTTAGAAGTTTCCAAAATTCTCTCTCCTCATTTGTTTTAAAATATTTTGAATTATCTTGAAATTTTTTAAAATTTTTTTTACTTTTAATGATATTTATTTTATTAATTTCTTTTTTTAAAAATAAATTATAATTTTGCCTAGCTAATTTTTTTTTAATTAAAAAACTATCAGAAAAATAATTATTTATTATTAAAGAAAAAAAAATAATAAAAATTATAGAACAAAATATTTTATAGTAATTCATTACATTTTTTTCGGTATTTCTACATCAAGTATGCCCAAACCGACCTTTAAAATTATATAAAGTTTTTGTAACAAAAAAAACCTAGATTTTGATAAATCTTTATTTGGGTGATCAATAATTTTAAAATGATCATTTTCCTTACCTGTATTCCAAAATGAATGAAACTCAGAGGATAATTCGTAAAGATAGAATGGAATATAGTGAACTTCTAAATTTGAATTGCATAAACTAACAATTTTTGGCCACTGTAGGATTTTTTTTATTAAATTGATTTCTTGTATGCTATCTAATAATTCCAGATCTGCATCTTTTATTTCAGTTTCAATTCTATACTTTGATTTTTTAAATAATGAATTTAACCTTGCGCAAGCATATTGAACATAAAATATTGGGTTATCTTTAGATTTATCATTAACAACATCAAAATCAAAGTCTAGGGGTGATTGAGAACTCCTATAAACCATCATAAACCTAGAAGCATCTTTGCCGACTGCATTTATTAAGTCTTTAGCTAAAATAAAATCTCCTGCTCTTTTAGACATTCTGTATGGTTTTCCAGATTTAAATAATTTTACAATTTGGCTAATTTTTATTTCAAATTTTACATCTTGATTTAATGCCTTTACTGCGGATGAAAGTCTTTTTGTATAACCAGCATGATCTGCACCAAGTATATTTATAAAATAATCGTATCTTCTATTTAATTTGTGATAATGATAGGCAATATCGTTTGCAAAATAAGTCCATGAACCATCGGATTTTTGAAGAGCTCTATCAACATCATCGCCGTAATTAGTTGATTTAAATAATAATTGTTCTCTTGGCTCCCAGTCTTCAGCATCACCCTTGGGTTTTGGCAAAATTCCTTTGGTTATAGCTCCTTTAGTTTTTAATATTTCAATAGATTTTGATAAGAAGTTTTCTTTTACAATATCACTTTCAGACACAAATAAATCATGCCTTATACCCATATTATTTAAATCATTTTTAATAATATCCATTGATAATTTAATCGCTATTGAAGATATCGAAGATTTAGCATCCTCAAAATTATCGTATTTGCTAATATCTACTTGTCTTAGTACATCATGTGCAATATCAATTATATATTTTCCTGGATAAAGACCTTGTTCTGTTGGAAATTTATTTTTTTTCGATATTTCAATAGCTCTATAATAAATCGATTTTAGAAATAGATTAATTTGATTACCATAATCATTAATATAATATTCTTTGACAACATCGTGTCCGCAGTATTTTAGAAAATTACATAAAATATCGCCAAATATTGCACCTCTGCAATGACCAATATGAAGTGGTCCTGTCGGATTGGCTGAAACAAACTCAATATTAATTTTTTTCTTTACAATTTTATTTGATACTCCAAAATTATCTTTAATTGTACTTAAAAATTTTAGTATAATTGATTTTTTAAAAGTAAAATTGATAAAACCTGGCTTAACGATTTCAATTTTTTCAAAATCATTATTTTGATTTAAAATAGATTGTTTAAACTCCTCAGCCAATACTAAAGGAGATTTTTTTAGAATTGATCCTAAGATTAATGGAGCATTAAATGAAATGTCACCGAAAATTTTCTTCCTAGGTATTTCGACTGATATTTTATTTTTTATTTGTTTATCAATATTAATATTATTAATAGAGTTAAGAAAAATATCTTTATAATGTTCAAATATATTCATTTTTATTTTATCGAATTATATACAGATAAAGCAAATTTATCTGTCATGCCTGATATATAGTCAGCAATATTTCTCTTCTCACTAAATCTTTTGTTAAAATTTGGAATTTTATTGATATTTTTTTTAAAATACTCAAAGAGGCAATATATAATTTTCTCTGAGTTAATGTTCCATTTTTTAATACTATTATGGTTATACATTTTAATTTTCAAAAAATTTCTTATTTCATTTAATCCAATATTAACATCATTAGAAAAATTAATAATATTTAAATTCGTTTTATAAACATCTTCAATTTTTTTTATGTTTGACATTTTTATTTTGTTTTGTGAACTTTTGATTAAATCAGTAACCAATATATTTAGAAGTTTTCTCACTATCTCGTTTTTTGAAATATTTAAGTAATCTTTAAAAACTTTTCTCAAATATTTTAAATTAAGTAGATCCTCAATATTAAATAATCCAGCTCTTAGGCCATCATCAATATCATGACAATTATATGCAATATCATCTGAAAGAGAACTGATTTGAGCCTCTAAACTACCGGAATTTTGAAAATTAATCTTATAATCAAAAATTTCAGGCAATTGATTTTTTAAAATTTTTAAATTTTTAAATGGACCATTATGTTTTAAAAGCCCATCTAGACAATTCAAAGAAAGATTCAGACCTTCCTGATTTCTGTAACTATCCTCTAATAAAATTAATATTCTCAAAGATTGTACATTATGATCAAAAATGTCATTTCCCAGACAATTTGAAAGAGCTGTTTCCCCGGCATGTCCAAAAGGAGTATGGCCCAGATCATGGGCTAGACTTAATGCTTCACAAAGATCTTCATTTAAATTTAAAACTCTTGCCACTGATCTAGCAATTTGTGAAACCTCTAGAGAATGTGTCAATCTTGTCCTGAAATGATCTCCCTCGTAATATACAAATACTTGGGTCTTGAATTTTAATCTTCTAAAAGAATTGCTATGAATAACTCTATCCCTGTCCCTTTGGAATTCCCCTCTATATTTGCTCGGGGTATAAGGATATTTTCTACCCAAAAAATTATCATCTTTTGATGCAAAAGATGCTAAATTGGAGTATTTATGATTAATATCCATTTATAATATATTTATGAGTACACTTGAAATAACAGAAAATGCAAAAAAACAAATAACAAAACTCCTGTTAGAAGAACCAAATGGCTCATTTTTTCGAGTTTCTGTTGAAGGTGGTGGTTGTTCTGGTTTTAAATACAATTTTTCAATAGATAACAATTCAAATTCAAACGATATGTTGATTGGAAAGGTTCTAATCGATAAAACCAGCCATGAATTCATTAAAAACTCAAAATTAGACTTCGAAGAAAATTTAATGGGCAAATCATTTAGAATTAGTAATCCAGACGCTACAGCATCTTGTGGGTGTGGAATTTCATTCTCGATATGATAATTTCAAGTTGGAACGTTAATTCTGTAAGAATTAGAACAGAAAATATTGAAAAGTATATTAAAAAAATTAATCCGGATATTTTAATGTTTCAAGAAATTAAATGTGAGGATGACAAATTCCCTTATGATTTTTTTAAAAATAAAAAATATAATTGCTATGTATTTGGACAAAAATCATATAATGGTGTTGCAATCGTTTCGAAAAAAAAACTTTTAAAGATTGATAAGAGTTTCAAAGATCCAAATAAACAGTCAAGATTTATATCAGCTGATATAAAAATTAGTGGTAAACTTATTAAACTGATTTGTATTTATTTACCAAATGGAAACCCAACTAATACAGAAAAATATCCATATAAACTTAAGTGGTTAAGTAATTTTTTTAATTTTATTAAGAATGAAATGAATAACTACGATGGAATTATAATTGGAGGAGATTTTAATATTATCCCAAACACTAATGACGTTGAGAATCCAGAAGACTGGGAAAATGATGCTCTTTATAAATTAGAAGTTAGAAAAGAATTTAGAAAAATATTAAACCTTGGTTTTAAGGATAGCTTTAGATTATTTAATAATAAAGATAAACAGTATACATTTTGGGATTATACACAGGGGTCATGGCAAAAGAATAAAGGATTGAGAATTGATCACTTTCTAATCACGGATAAAATTTCAACAAAAATTAAAAATGTTGAGATAGATAAATTCACACGAGGTTTAAATAAACCTTCTGATCATGCACCAATAAGAGTTATCTTTTAATACGCCCGTAAATATCTTCCAATCGTATAATATCTGTTTCCTTAAGTATTTTACCTATTTGAGCTTCAATGATTTTAACTGGTTGTTTAAATCTATTTCTTATTCTATGAACAGATCCCCTGGGTATAAATACTAAATCATTTAAACTTGGTTTAATTATTTTTGTTCCTAATGTAATCTCTGGTTTTCCTTCAAATATTAGCCAGTGCTCTGATCTATATCTATGCTTTTGCAAACTTAAACACCCATTTTTATAAACTATAAGCTCTTTTATTAAAAAATTTCTTCCCTTAAAAAGGTTGCGATAAGTTCCCCAAGGTCTTTTATACAAATTTGTTTTATTATAAAATTTAAATCTATTTTTTTTAAATAAAGTATTTATTGCTTTCCAGCTTCCAAGATCAGACCAATTTATAATTAACTTTATAGATTTAATATTATTAATTTTTTCTAAAATTGCATAATCAAAAGATATAGGTTTTATTTTATTGAATGATTTTTTTTCTAAATAAATGCAGCTATTTTTTCTATAGGCCTTTTTAACCGAATTTAAACAGTTATTGAATAATTTTTTTTGATTATTAAAAAAATGATATTTTAATGTCTCTTTTGTTGACAGAAAAATGCCTGCATTCCATAGTGCTTCCTTTTTTATTAATTTTTTTGCAACTAGTTTAGTTGGTTTTTCAATAAAATCAGAAACTTCAGTTGAGTTATTCTTTCTTGTAAAATAGCCATATTGATCAGAAGGTTCTTTTGGTTTGATTCCAAAAATAAAAATATCTTTATAGTTAATTTTATTAGCATATTTTTTAACAGCAGCATTAAATTTCATTTTATTTTCTATTAAATGGTCAGATGGTAAAAAAATTATCGGTTGTGACGACTTTATATTTCCTAAAAGCGAGGTAGACAAAATAGCTGGTGCAGTATTTTTTTTATAAGGTTCTGAAACAATATTGTATTTTTTTATCTCATATTTTTTTAAGTATTTTTTTACTAAAGATAAATATTTTACATTTGTACTAATAATTGGTGGTAAATAAATCGACGAATTTATTCTTTCCAATGTTTTTTGAAACATATTCCAATTTCCAAAATCAACAAACTGCTTTGGTAAATTATTCTTGTTCTCGGGAAAAAGTCTTGTACCTGCTCCCCCACAAATAATAACAGGCAAAATCTTCATTTAACTATATATCAGCGTATGTTTTTTTCTCTTTGAATGCACCAGGGTGTGTTACGGCACCATTGGTTGCATCACCTACACTTTGGGCATACTTCCATAAAGTACCACTTTCAAAATTCGAATCTTTTGGTTTCCATTGAGTTTTTCTTTTTTTTATTTCCTCATCTGACAAATTCACAGAAATACTCCCTTTTTCAGCGTCAATTTCTATTTCATCGCCATCTTTCAACAATCCAATCATTCCACCAGTACTTGCCTCCGGAGACACATGACCAATACAAAACCCTCTAGTAGCTCCAGAAAACCTTCCATCAGTAATCAAAGCAACTTTTTCACCCATTCCCTGGCCATAAATAGCGGCTGTAGTTGAAAGCATTTCTCTCATTCCTGGGCCACCTTTAGGACCCTCATAACGAATAATTATTACATCTCCTTCTTTATATTTTTTTTCTTTTACAGCTTTAAACGCATCTTCCTCACAATCAAAACATCTCGCGCTACCTTTAAAGTTTAATCTTTTCATACCAGCTACTTTAACGATAGCACCACCTTCAGCTAAATTTCCTTTTAAACCTACAACGCCGCCTGTTTTAGTTATTGGATTGTTATAAGGTCTTATAACATCTTGATTTTTATTAAATTTCACATCTTTTAAATTTTCTGCCATTGATTTTCCTGTAACTGTTAAACAATCACCATTAATAAAACCACCGTCAAGAAGTGTTTTTAATAACATGGGCACTCCTCCAGCCTCGAACATATCTTTAGCCACATATTTTCCACCAGGTTTTAGGTCTGCAAGATAAGGAGTTTTTTTAAAAATTTCTGCTACATCCATTATATCAAACTTAATTCCACATTCATTAGCAATAGCTGGTAAATGAAGGGCTGCATTAGTAGAACCACCTGTTGCTGCAACAATAATAGCTGCATTTTTTAAAGCCTCAATTGTGACTATATCTCTTGGTCTAATCTTTTTATTAAGTAACTCCATAACTTGCTTTCCACTTTCAAACGCATACTTATCCCTTTCCTCGTAAGGAGCTGGCGTTCCTGAAGAGTAAGGTAAAGCTAAACCTATAGCCTCTGATACACAAGCCATCGTATTTGCAGTAAACTGACCACCACACGCACCTGCTGATGGACAAGCAGCTAATTCTAACTCTCTTAAATCTTCATCAGACATTTTACCTGCTTCGTGCATACCTACAGCTTCATATACATCTACAACTGTAACATCTTTACCTTTAAATTTTCCAGGTAATATTGAACCTCCATACATAAAGACACTAGGTACGTTTAATCTACACATTGCCATCATCAAACCAGGTAATGACTTGTCACAACCCGCTAAACCAACCAAAGCATCATAGCAATGGCCACGCACAGTTAATTCGGTTGAGTCTGCTATTACTTCTCTTGATATGAGGGAAGATTTCATTCCTTCATGTCCCATGGCAATGCCGTCTGTTACAGTGATTGTACAAAACTCTCTAGGTGTGCCTTTGTTTTGATTGACACCCTTTTTAACACTTTGTGCTTGTCTCATCAAAGCAATATTACAAGGAGCCGCTTCATTCCAAGTTGAAACAACACCAACAAAAGGTTTAGCTACATCTTCCTCAGTTAAATTCATTGCATAATAAAAAGACCTATGAGGAGCTCTCTCAGGACCAACTGTAGTATGCCTACTGGGTAATTTTAATTTATCTATCTTCATTTTAAACTATTTATTATTTCTGAAAGGTTTTTATACTCGTTTTTATTGTTTTCTAGAAGATCTTTTTCCTGGTTAATAATATTTTTTGGTGCTTTTTTTATAAAGTTATCATTTTTAAGTTTATTTTCCGAACTATTTATTTGATTTTTTAAAATTGCAACTTTTTTATTAATTATCAAAATTTGCTGTTCTAAATCTATATCATCTCCAAAGGAAATAGAAATTTTATTATTAGATAAAACCACTCTTGCAATTTTAGAGTCAATTTTATTAATATTAAAGTTGTTTATACGGCCTAATTTCTTTATAATTAATTCATTATTATAGATTATTTTTTGATTTTTTTTTGGTAATTCATCTATATTTAAATCGACAAAATTGCCTGGTGAAATGTTGAGCTTTGCTTTTATTGACCTCAAATCAGTTATAAAATTAATAATATAATCAATATCTTTTGCACCTTTTGAATTTTTTAATTTATAATCTTTTTTAAAGTTAAAATTAACCAAATCTATTTTTTCCATATTTTTAAAATTAGTTAACGACCAAAGTTCCTCGGTCACGAATGGGATAAAAGAGTGTAAAATAGATAGATTTTCCCTTTGAATGTAGAGTAAAGTATTCTTAGTCTCGTCTATTATATGCTTATTGCTTGAATTAAGTAGTGGTTTAGAAAACTCAATATACCAGTCACAAAAATAATTCCAAATGTATAAATAAATATTTTTAGCCGCTTCATCAAATCTATAATCATTTATATTTTTTTTAATTTTATTCTTATATAAATTTAATGTTTTAATTATCCATTGATTTGCGGGTACCTTAACATTTAGTAATTTTATTTTTTTTGATTTAAAAATATTATTTATTTCACAGTAACTAAAAGTATTCCAAATTTTTGTTATAAAATTTCTATAACCTTTGACCCTATCAATTGATAATTTAACATCTCTTCCTGGAGAGGACATCGATATTAAAGTAAACCTTAGAGCATCTGCGCCAAATTCATTTATTATTGTTAGTGGATCTATTATATTACCTTTTGATTTAGACATCTTTTGACCCTTTTCATCTCTGACTAAAGCATGTACGTAAACGTGTTTAAATGGTACTTCCTTCATAAAGTACAGTCCCATCATCATCATCCTCGCTACCCAAAAAAATATAATGTCAAATCCTGTCACTAGTACTGATGTCTTATAAAAACGATTTAATTCGTATGATTTACTATTTGGCCATCCTAAAGTGGCAAATGGCCATAAAGCTGAAGAAAACCATGTATCTAGAACATCTGTATCTTGTTTTAAAGTAATATTATTTTTTTTAAATTTATTTTTGGCAATTTTTTTTGCTTCTTTAAAATTTTCAGCTACTATAATTTTTCCATCCTCAGTATACCATGCTGGAATTTGATGACCCCACCATAATTGCCTAGAAATACACCACGGTTCAATAT
>MDTD01164519.1_pt1 | contig 12088 bp, 11 predicted proteins | sample 811221 | NCBI WGS metagenome assembly MDTD01 (sample SAMN05326646, study PRJNA326480) | marine metagenome | isolation source: seawater | place: Pacific Ocean: South West | collected 2011 | reverse complement strand
GAATGTATCATAATACAATCAGTGCCTGCTTTACTATAGGCCACTGCTCTTTTAAGAGCATCATCAACAGATTTACCCAAAATAAGACTTTCTATTCTAGATATTACTAAAAAATCGTCACTTACTGTTGCTTCTTTAGCTTTAATAATTTTTAAACAAAAATCCTTAATGTTATCTTGTTGAACCCCTCTTTGATCTTTAAAGAGTGAATTTTTTTTTAATCCTATTTTATCCTCCATGATTATCGCAGAAACACCTGCTCTTTCGAGTTTCTTTACCACATATGGCAGATGCTCTATTTGCCCTCCATTATCAATATCAAATATCATGGGCTTGGTGGTTACATTAAATGTATCAATTACACCATTAATTCTAGTTGAATAATCTACAGATTGGTTGTCAGGCATTCCTCTAGAAACAGAATCGGTTAAACTAGATGACCACATACAATCAAATTCATTTAATTTACCAGGCTTTTGTATGTTTACGTTTTCTACAATTAAACCAGTAAGTGGATTGTGTGTCTCTAAAACTCTAACTAATTGCTTGGCTTCTAATAACCTTTTTAATTTTGCCCTTCTTAAATCTGGTGTAGTACCAACTTTTTTTAATTTTTCTTTAATTTGTGATGATGAAATATTTTTTGTATATTTTTTTTCAATTAATTTACCAGACCATTTTTTTAGTTCAGATATAACTTTTTTTCTGACATTAGATTGTGCTCCGGTCTTCCAGTCATCGCCATGCACTACATAATCAGGTTTAAGTAAATTTAGATTTTCTGAATAATCCAATGTAGATTGTGGAATTACCTTATCTACATATTTTATATTTTCAATTACACTAAGCCTTTGTTTGTAATCTAGATGCGGAAATTTTTTATATCCAGCAATAGCTTTATCTGTCAGCAGACCAACAGTAACTTGTCCAAATCTCGATGCAAACTTTAACAAATTTATATGGCCCTCGTGAAGAATATCAGCTGCTAAACCACAGTAAACGTTTTTTTTTTTCATCACATCTTTTATACCTTTATCTTCTAAATGTAAAAGTTATTTTTGATTAAAGTCTAAAAATTTTTTTCCAAAATATATATGAAGACAAATATTAAAAAAGGATGTTATTAACCATAATGAATTTATTAAAATTATTATAAAATAAAAGTAATCTACTTTATTGTAAAAAAACATTAATAAAAAAGTTAAAAGTAAAATTAAATCTCTAATTATTAAAAAAAATCTTAAAAAATATGTTTTTCTCACATAAGGTAGATTATTTAATTTATTTTCTAAGTTGCACCAACGAACTAGCGCGGAAAATTTATCTAAAATCAATATTTCTATTAAAATGAAAAAAGATGAAATTATCCCTAAACAAAAAATCATTAAATCCTGTTTCAATTCAAAGAAATAAAAAGCAATTGAAAAATAAAATAATGAAAAAACAATAGCATCAGATAAAGAATCTATAAATCTTCCAAAAAATGTTTTTTTTGTGCATCTGGCAACTCCACCATCAATATTATCTATAAGCATTGTTAAAAAAAAAATTGCTATGCCAGATCTTAAGCTATCTAAATAAGTTATAAAAATTATAGATAGCAAACCTAAAAAAAAGTTAAATATACTTATAGAGTTTGGCTTTATTTTTAAAATTACAAAAAAAGGAATAAAAATATTTGATAATCTATTAAAAAAAAATTCAAAAATTGATGAGTCTCTGAGCAATCTATAGTTTTTATTTATTGTTGATATTTTTTTATAAATTTTAAAATACATATAACAATTTTTATTGTATTGTCTGTTTTCTTTGCCAATCCTTATTTCTAAAAAAATTTATTGATTTAAGAATTTTATTTTTTTTTAGAAATAAAAATATCTTTTTTCTTGACGCAAAATTTCCAAGATGCTTTCTAAGAATACATAAAAAAATATAATCCTCATAATAATCAAGTGTTAAGCGAGTATTTCTCATATCATAATCTTGGTTTGGTAAAGTTGTTGTTTTTCTATCTTTTATTAATCCAAAAAATTTCCACATCATCTCTGTTTTTTGGTTTAATTTTAGTTTTAAATTTAATTTATTTAAAAAATCTGAATTAATTGAAAATCCCACTGATGCCCCTCCCAAAGATGAGTTTTTTGATGGAAAAACAATATCATAACCCTTTAATAAAATTTTAATACTTCTTTTAACCTGGTTCCCACAAAAGAAAGGATCATCCGCATCAATTGTGTGAAAATATTTTATTTTAAATTTCTTAACACAATCAGACATTCTTTTAATTTTATTATGATTTGACCCAACAAAATATTTTGTTTTAGTTTTTTTAGCAATTTTAATAATTTTAATGTTTTCTTTTTTATCTGACGTACAAACTATTGGGGTAATTCTAAATTTTTTACATCTTGTGATAATATGCTCTATCATTGAAATTTTACCAAAATCTAAAAAACATTTATTTGGCAATCTTTTTGATCCAGCTCTTACAAGTATTAATCCGTATATTTTATTATCACTCAAATTTTTTTATCTAATAATTATTTTAAGTGTGCCCTTAATTTTTTTGCAATAGGAACCTCTTTCTCTAGAAAAACCTTTTTCCCATTTCCTAAACCTTCTTGCACTTTTTTAGCTGCGCCTACTACAAATTTAAATCCTGCTGGCTCGAGTGACGCAGACTGATCTGAGCCATACATAGTTCTGTTTAGTGTAATATGCCTCTCAAGTGAGGTAATACCTAATGCTGCAGCGCCAATAGAAAGAGCTGTACCTCCCTCATGTGAACTTAACCCTACTTTACAATTAAATTTGTCTCTTAATGTGTTAATACAAAGTAAATTAGAGTCTTTTACTTCAGTAGGATATGTTGCTACACAATGCATAATTTCAAATTCACATTTATTTTCTCTAAAAATATTTACAGCATTTTCTATATCTTTCATTTCACACATTCCCGTAGATATAAATGTATATTTTTTTTCCTTAGCAACAAAGTTCAAAAATTCTAAATCAACATTCATTGCAGAGGCAATTTTGTTATATTTTAAATTAAATTGTCTAAGAAATTTTTGACTTTCTTTATCCCAAGCTGAAGCAAACCACTCTATTCCTATTTCATTGCAGTATTTATCGATTTCCTTATATTCCTCCAAACCAAATTCTAAACCTTCTTTTTGTTGTCTTTCTGTAGTGCCCCAAGGACTTTCTCTAAAAGATTCAAGTTTTTTTTTGTCGTAAACTAAATCAATAGTCCTTTTTTGAAATTTAACAGCATCAGCTCCACCATCTTTTGATGCTTTAATAAGTTCTTTAGCAATATTTATATCACCATTATGATTTATTCCTATCTCTGCAATTATAAACATAAAATTTATTTATTTTTAATCTTTATCAATATATTGTCTGCAATGTCAAAAGTTTAATTCTCTTTGCCTAAACTTTGTTAATAAAAATTTATAAAAAATAGATTTAATTGATTTTAAAAAAATTCAATGTTTTTCTTAAGGCTTTTGTTTGGATATTAATTTCTCTTTGACTGCCTTGATTTGTGGTAAATAACAGCAATACTTTTTGAAGTCTTTTTGCTACAGGGGTACTTTTATCATGCTTACCTATTTTATATTTTTTTATAGCAGGTTCTTGATGAATAAGTCTGCTTGCTGCATAAATACCATCACCACCGTAAGCCATAAATTTTTTTCTGAAATTTTTCCAATTAAGTTTTTTATTTTTATTTTCAACCAATCTAACTGCTAAAGTATAATAAGTTGAATAAGCATTTCTAGGAATTCTTTGTGGTATCAGATATTTACTGCTTTTTAAAATTTTTGTTAATGATAATGCCGCCTTCCTTCTTTTTTTAACGAAAAAATTCACTTTTTCGCATTGAGCCAATGCGATTGCTGCGGAGAACTCATTCATTCTGTAATTAAATCCAATTTCATCAAATCTTTTATAATTTGGATTTTGTCTTTCGTCTCTAGATACAACAATTTTATTACTCTTAGCATTTAAGAGCTTAAATCCAAGATTTGAAAATTTTCGAATTCTTTTTCCTAAATAAGGATTGTTAGTTGTAAGTATTCCTCCATCTCCACAAGTTAATTGTTTTGCTGTCTGAAAACTCCAAGTTCCAATGTCCCCAACTGTTCCCGTAATATATTTATTTTCATCTTTTGCTATCATTGATTCTGCACAATCTTCGATTAAATATAAATTTTTAGATTTACATATTTTTTTTAATTCTTTTAAATTACAAATGCCCCCATACATATGAACAGCAAGTATTGCTTTTGTTTTTTTGGTAATTTTTTTTAAAATATCTTTTGTGTCAATCAAAAATGTATCAGGATCAACATCAACATAGACAGGTGTTCCTCCAGCTAAGTGAACTGTTGTTCCACACATAATTGGTGTTAATGCTGGGACGAGAACTTCATCATTTTTTGAAATTCCTATAGCCATAAAAGCTACATGAAGAGCAGATGTACATGAATTTATACAAATAGAATATTTGACATTATGTAATTGAGAAAATTTATTTTCTAATCTTTCCGAAAAAGATTGATTTTTGAACCTAAATCCTTTCGTAAAGATTTGATTTATATATTTTTCTTCATTTCCAGAAAATCGCCAGAATTTTTTTTTGTTTTTTATCAAAATAAAATGTTTGAGAAACAGTTATAAAATTTATTTAATATATATAAAATAAAAAATCAACTTTTTTTAAATATCAAATATAAATATTAAAATAAAATAGGTAACACGATGTATAATTGATTAAATTAATTAATAAATTTTTCTAAATTAACTTTACTATTTTTATCTATATTATTTTCTTTTTCAAAATTAATTTTTGGGTAAATTTTACTTTTGAGAGAATTATAGAGATCTAACTCACTTCTTATAACAAACTTACTATCAATAATTTTTAGATCCTCTAAATTATTATAACCATTTACATTCGGTTCATATAAATAATAAGGAATATTCATCTGGTTCGACTCAATAAATGCAGTAGAAAATCCTCCTATAACAAATCCTGAATTACATAACGTTTCAGAAAATTCACCCCTTTTAAACTCAATTTCTATGATTAATTTTTTTTTATAAATTTTTTCAAAAATCTTGTAAATTTTTTTAAGATTTAAAATCTCGCTCTTTGCTTTAACAGAAGTAGAACTCTTCAGCTTAATCGCAACTTTTTTATAACCTAACTCTTGCAAAGCATTCAAGATAGATATTTCAACTATTGTTTTTTTATCCCAAGTTGTATTAAGACTTACTACATTTACATCATATGAAACGATACAACAGTCATAAATATTTTTTTTAGTTTTTTTTCTATCAATAAAATCTGGGACATTGAGCTCAATTATTTTTTGTTCTTTTATTTTCTTATTATCTAATAAAACCTTTTTAAATGATTTTCCAAAAGAAAAAAAATAATCAAAATAAATATTATCATTTTCATCATTAGAAAATTCATGATTTTGATAAAAAAAATTATATCCATCAAGAAGTAAAAATGTTTTTATTTTTTTAATTTTACAATACTGACAAATGATTTGACTATCAAAACTAGTTGATGAACTTAAAATTATTCCTTTTGGATTATAGAAATCTAAAGTTTTTACAATAGTATTAATAGTAAATAAAATTTTCTTTTTATTTTTAAAATACATATCATGGGCTAAGTTATAAAAATTTCTACAGAGTATATCTGCATCCTCATCATCGAAAAAGTTTTTAAAAATTTTTAAACTGTAACTATAATTATTTGTATCTAATATTTTTTCGCTAATTGAAATATTTTCACATTCTTTACTAAAATTAAGGTAAAAACTACTGATAAAATTTTTTTTGTTTAAATATAATAAATCTTTTTGTTCAAGTTGGTCTACACCATAAACTCCTGGCATAACTAAAATTTTATTTTTTTTCGATTTCAAATCAAAAATTTTTTCTATTTTAAAAAACAAGTTTTTTAGTAAACTTTGTTTAACAAAAATATATGGACTTCTCTCTGGGGTAGCGGGAATATGATCTTTAAAGTCTTCTTGTGTGTTTATAATTTCAATTTCTTTGAAATATTTTGAAATTCTATTTAAGCTTGAATTATTTGAATAAATTTTTATCTTATTAAATTTTTTAATCCAATACTTTAGTGCAATAAAATTTTTTATATCATTCAAAAGTGAGAAATTTAAATTTCTATTAATAATTTGAGGAATTGAAAAATTATCAAAAAAAATATCTCTTTTGTTCAAATCTCTAAACCAATGATTACTAAAATTAGAAATAAAATTATAGTTTTTAGATGGTTTATTATCGTGATCAAATAAATAAAGTTTGTTTTTTGATTCTGATAAAACATAATTAGAAAAATTTGTATAAATTATGTTATAGTTTTGATTTTCAAATTCTAAATTAATATTGTCAAGAATTAAAGTATTCATAAATATTATTAAATTATTTTTGCTAGAATAATTGCATCAAAATTTTTTAATTTTTTCTTATCTCTATAAAATTTTTTCAATACACCCTCTCTTTTAAATCCACATTTGATTAATCCATAAATTGAAGAAAAATTATTTTTTGATGTAATAGCCTGACATCTTATAAACCTCTCTTTTGTATTAATAACCCTTAAGATACCTTTTAATGCCTCAATAAAATATCTTCTGCCCCAATATTTTGGATTAATTCCATAACCTAATTCACATGATTTTCTAGAAAAATTAATGTTATGAGCGCAGATGGTTCCTATTACTTTTCTATTACTTTTTAATTCAATAGACCACCATAAAGAGCGTTTTTTTTCTACGTCTTTTATCTTTGCTCTTATATATTTTTTTGTTTGACTTTTTTTTATATTCGCATCCATTTCAAAAAATGTAAAAAAATCTTGATTTATGGAATAATCATGAATATCATTTAGATGCTTGATAGATAATTTTTTTAAGTAAATTCTTTTTAAATTATAATTTTTATAAATTAGATTAAAATCTTTCATGATTAGTTTTAAGTTAATCTTTTAAATGTAGTGTGTTTTATAGGTCCTTTTAATGGAAATTTCTTTTTTTTCTTAAGTATTTGACTAATTTTATTAAATACATGTAAACATTCTTTCTCATATTTTTTAATTATTTTTTCATTATATGCTTCTGTAACAGCAACCAAGTTCCCTGCTAAAAAATTTTTTTTAAGCATTTCTTGGGTGAAAAAGGTTGATATTTCAAGGTTGTTTTTATAGTCAAATTTAATGTATGGCATTGAGTCCTGACCAGAAATTTTTATCTTTAGATCAGTTTTGCTTGCACATCTTTTCCATAAATTTTTTATTTTTTTACCAAGGTTTACAAGTTTTTTTTGAATATTATTTTTTTTCATATATTTTAAAGTAGCAATAGATGCAACAAAGCCTGTCCTATCTGTCCACATAGTTGAGCTTATGAATGAGTTTTGAGATTTATTCATAATATTTTTTTTACCAATTATTGCAGATATTGGATATCCATTAGCAATTGACTTTCCAAATATTGCAATATCTGGCTTTACTTTTAATTTTAAATGTAATCCGCCATAAAAATCATGAAATCCAGATGTAATTTCATCAAAAATCAGTATACATTTATATTTGTTAGCTAGTTTTCTAACTTCTAATAAAAAATTATTTTCTGGCAAATCATACCTCATTGGCTCCATTATGATTATTCCAACTTTATTTTTTTTTAAAATTTTTTTTAAGGATTCGATATTGTTATAATAAAATGGATAAATTGATCCCTTAAATGTATTTGATACACCTTTTGTTTTTAAACCTGGTAAGAGTTGTGTATTTAAATTTTTTTTATTTTGTAAATTTGCTGATAAATACCAATCATGCCATCCGTGATAACCACAAAAAGCAACCTTTTCTTTACTTGAGTAGGTTCTTGCAATTCTAATTGCAGTTAAGCACGCTTCACCTCCAGATTTACAGAATTTAGCCATGCCTGCCCATTTATGAATATTTAAAAAAATTTTTGCCAACTCATATTCTTCTAGAGCATTTAATGTTGTCAATGGACTATTATTTATGCATTTATTGATTGCTAAATTAATAGTTTTATTTGAATAGCCTAATGTACAAGCAGTTACACCCATACCTGCAAAATCATAATAAGATTTATTATTTAAATCCCAAATTTTACAACCTTTTGCTTTTTTATAGTAATTTGGCCAAAACTTGGGAAGGAATACCTCGCTTCTTTTTGATAAAAGTTGGTTTCCACCAGGAATTATTTTTTTGGCTTTAATTAAATATTTTTGACCTATATTTAATTTCATTTTATATTTTTATATTTCATTATAGAATTTAAAATAATTAAATCAATTTTATCATCAATCTCATACGATTTCCACTTTGGTGTTTCATAAGTGAGAGTTTTATTATGATAAAAAGTTTTTCTTTTATAAACTGATGATACTTTTGAAATATATAAAGAGCCATCAAAAAAATAAACTTTTGATACTTCTTGTCTCCTTTTTGAATAAAATTTTTTTTTCGAATTAATTAGTTTATTTTTTTTTATCTTAAAATTAAAATCAGGGTGCAATTTTATGTTTTCAGACACGCCAACAATCGAATCCCCAAGATCTTTATTGTTATGAAGATATTTTAATGCATTATCAACATCTTTATGCGTTGTCAAAGGCGATGTAGGTTCTAATAAAACAACATAATCAAAAAAAAAATTTCTCTTTTTAAAAAAATTTAAAGAATGCAATATTACATCTATAGATAATGAGCTATCTCTTGCAAGTGATTTTGGTCTTAAGAAAGGTGTTTCGCAGCCATAATAGTTTGCTAATTTTGTAATTTTTTTTGAGTCTGAGGATAATATAAATCGATCAACATATTTTGATTTTTTTAATGCTTTTATTGGCCAGTAAATTAATGGACGTTTATTTACTTTAATTAAATTTTTATTTTTGACTCCTTTACTACCTGCTCGAGCAGTAATAATACCTAAAACTTTTTTTTTATTTATCATTAAAAATAAAACTAAAGTTTTAAATTATAGTAAAATTTGGTGTCCATATACCTTTTGTTTTTTTAAATAATTTTTTATTTGCAAATTTATCTAACGTTTTAAAAAAAGTATTCTTATTCATTTTAAAATATTCTAAATACATATCTAAATGTTCAAAAGTTGTGTCAGCATCATATATTTTTGCTAATTCAACACCTTGGGACCTAGTCATAGCCCCTCTTCTTATATCAATACCAATATCTTGCGTGCCTCTTCCAAAACCATATTTTAAAAGCATTATATAGCAATGCAAGTCGTACAGATATGTATCATTTTGGCTGAAATTAGTATAAGTTCCGATATTACTCTTATCCTTTTCTTCATAATTATAATATTTTTTAGCATAAATATAATTTCTATATGGGTCCCAATTTTCAAAATAACTCCAGTGAGTAAGCTTAATATCTTTATTTATATTATTTAAATCCCACCACTTAATATCTTTTTTATCAACATACTTTAATGCAGTGTAATACTCTTGAGACAGATAAACTTTTTTGACAAAATCAATATCAAAAAAAGCATTATTTTTAAGATCTGTTTTTCCCCCATATTCAGCTTCACCATCTTCACCATAAAAAATAGCTTTTATATTAAAGTTTTGTGCAACTTTGAGAACAGCAGAGAATATGGAAATAACCCAGCCGTGAAGCGGTCTTCCATGATTTATAAAACCATATTTATTTGTCCTCATCAATGAGTCGTAAGGGAGATTTATCTCTATAAGGTTTATATTATTCTTTTTAAAATTCTCTAAATTTTTATATCCAAGTTTTGTTCTTAAAGGTGGATTTACTGTGACACATAAAGGATTAAGACCATGTTTTTCTTTTAAATTATAAGTCACATAAGAACCATCCTTGCCTCCACTTACCGGTACAATTACATCAAATTCATTTTTTTTATTTTTTAAACTCTTAATAAATTTTTTTAGTTCAAGCTGTCTTTTATTCCAATCAATGTTTTTTTTTTGAGATGACCATTGACAAGCATTACAAACATTGTCTTTGTCAAATGTAATTCTTGGTCTTGTAGAAGTATTCAAACACTTTGAACACCATGATATATATTTATTTTTTGTCATTAAAATTTTATATTATAATTTAATAACATCTGTCTTTTAATATTATAAAAATTTTTCATCACATAAATCTTGCTAATTGGGCTATGAGTACTGTTCAGCAGCATGGATTACAAATATTATTTTGTTAAAAATAATCCTAGGTTTATTAAATGTTTTAAAAAATTTTTGTACCTAAATATTGACATAAATTTCCTAAAAATACAAAATTTTTAAATATATTCTATTTAATTTTAAAAAATTAATATATATTTATTGAATACCAATCTACATTAAACGAGTTCAGTTGATTAAATTAAAAATACTTTCTATTAATAAGGACATCGGGAAGAATTATATAAATTGGATGAACGACCCTAAAATTCATAAATATACAGAGCAAAAATATGAAAAACATACAAAATTAAAAATTAAAAAGTTTGTGAAGAAAGTAAATCAGTCTAAAAACGATATATTATATGGAATTTTTGCTAAAAATATTCATATTGGCAATATTAAATTAGGTAATATAAATAAAATTCACAAAACAGCAGATATTTCTTACTTCATAGGTGAGGAAAAGTATATGGGCAAAGGATATGCAACAATTGCTATTAAAAAAATTCTTACTTATTCAAAAAAAATTGGATTAAAAAAAATAACTGCGGGATGTTACTCAATCAATAAAGGCTCTATTAGAGTCTTGAAAAAAAACGGTTTTAAAAAAGAGGGTGTATTAAAAAAACAAATACTTTTTAAAAAAAAAAGATATGATCAATATCTATTTGGAAAATTAATTTAAATAAATTGTAAATTTCAATTTTATAATATGTCAAATTTTGAAAATCATAAAATTATTAGCTAGATAAATTTTTAAATTTTTTACCTAATAAATTAATATTTTTGTTTGCATTATACTCGAATGAAATTACTCCATTTTGGGTTGCTACATAGAGTTTTTTTTTTCTTTTCCAAAAAATTATGCCATATTGAAAAGGATGAAATTTCTTTCTGAATTCAAATTTTGCTTTTTTTAAAAATATTTTTTTATTATCAATAGATGCAATAATTCCTTTGTAAGGGTCATCAAAAGCATTCGAGAATGAAATTATATCTTGAGACTTCCAATTCCAATTTACATATGCGTCTTTTTTATGATTTATTCTTGGGTAATAGTAGTTTATTTTACTTTTGTTGCTTTTTTTTTTTAATTTTTTGTTAAAAAAAAGAAATAAAAATTTTGAAAAAAAATTTTTTTCATATTTATCAATAATTCCGTAAATTTGAGTTAAATTATTTGCCTTACTAATATCTAATTTTTTAGAGAGTAACAAATCACCATCATCAAAATATTTATTTACTCTGTGTATAGAGAGCTGGTTTTTATTTTCATTCATCATTAACATCCAAGATTGAGCTCCAGAACCTCTAAAATTTTCTAAGCTTGCATTATGATAATTAAATATATTTGGAAATTTTTTAATTATATCACTCTTTAAGAGCCATTTACAATTAAGAGAGAAAATTACTGTGTCTTTAGGATTATATTTATTTATATATTTACTAAAACTATCGTATTTATTAAAAACTTTTAATGGAATTTTATAATTTTTTATAAAGTTCTTAAATTTGACTCTTTTATTATCTATTAAAGATCTTTTATAATCTGTACATACTTTAATAGAAATTTTATAATTTTTTAAAGAAGCTAAAAAATTTTTAAAAGGTATATCCTGTTTATAAATATTACCGCCAACTAAAATAATATTTTTAATACTTTTCAATGTGTAAAGGCTTTTTAGTATTTGTTTTAATACTATTAATAAAAATTAATTCATATATCAATTTAAAATCAAAAATTTTTTTCAGTGCATAAATCAAGCCAATTGAGCTATTAGTACTGGTCAGCTGCACGCATTACTGCGCTTCCACATCCAGCCTATCAACG
>MDTD01078112.1_pt1 | contig 12088 bp, 10 predicted proteins | sample 811221 | NCBI WGS metagenome assembly MDTD01 (sample SAMN05326646, study PRJNA326480) | marine metagenome | isolation source: seawater | place: Pacific Ocean: South West | collected 2011 | reverse complement strand
TACACTTAATACTTGGCAAAAAATTTCCAAAAAAGAAAATTTATGTTTTGCAGGTGGTTGTGCAATGAATTCAAAAGCAAATGGTTCAATATTAGAAAATACAAATTATAAAAATATTTATATACCACCTAGTCCTGGAGATGCAGGAGGTTCTGTAGGCTCAGCTCTCTATCAATTTAGTAGAATAAATAAATTATATGAAAATAAAAATTATTATTCAGTTTATTTAGGTCCACAATATAAAAAGGAACATACCAAAAAACTTATAGATGAAAATTTATTAAATTATGATTGTAAAGTTTTAGAATTGAATGAAAATGAAATAGTCGAACTCTGTTCAAAAAAAATATCAGAGGGTAATGTAGTTGGTTGGTTTCAAGCTAGAATGGAATGGGGTCCCAGAGCTTTAGGTAACAGATCTATCTTAGCAGATCCAAGGCAAAAAAATATGAAAGATATCCTAAATTTAAAAACAAAAAAAAGAGAGAGTTTTAGACCTTTCGCTCCGTCTATTTTAGAGGAAGAGGTAGAGGGATGGTTTGAACAGCATCATCAATCATATTTTATGCAAAATGTGTATAAGTTTAAAGAAGAAAAAATAAAATATGTACCTGCTGTTGTCCATTTAGATTTTACTGGAAGACTGCAGACAGTGAGTAAAAAACTTAATCCTTTATATTATGATTTGATAAAAAATTTTCAAAAAATAACCCAAGTGCCCATAATTCTAAATACTTCATTTAATGAAAATGAACCAATAGTTTGTAATCCATTAGAAGCAATTGAATGTTTTAAGAGAACAAAAATTGATATTTTAGTTATCGATAATTTTTATATTCAAAGAACTGAGAAGAAATAAAATAGTTGTGAGTCGTAACTACAAAAAATTAAAGATTTCAATAATTACAATTAATCTTAATAATAAATTAGGGTTAAGAAAAACATTAAACTCAATTAAATATCAGACCTATCAAAATTTTCAGCATATATTAGTTGATGGGTATTCTTCTGATGGCTCTCGTGAATTGATAAATGAAAATAAGAATTTATTTGATGAATTAATTTTTAAAAAAGCTTCAGGAGTTTATCCAGCGATTAATGAAGGTTTAAAAAAAACAAAAGGAGATGTAATATGCTTGTTGCACTCTGGTGATAAATTTTCGGATAAAAATGTTCTAAATTATATATCTGAAAAATTTTCTAATTTAAAAATAGATGTTTTGTTTTCTGGTACACGAATTATAAAAAATAAAAAAGTATTTAGGGTATATCGTGGAAATAGCCTAAAAAAAAGGGATTTAAGGTTGGGTCTAAGCCCACCTCACTTATCAACATTTGTTAAAAGCGATGTTATAAAAAAAATTGGTTTATACGATACAAATTTTAAAATTGCATCTGATTTTAATTTTTTTGTTAAATTATATAAGATTAAAAACTTAAAATTTATAGTTTCTAAAAAAAATCTTGTAGATATGGAACACGGCGGTAAAAGCAATCAAGGTATTATATCTATTTATAATATAACTAAAGAAATAAAAATGGTTCTTAAAAAAAATAATATTTATAGTAATTATTTTTTTATAATTTTAAGGATATTTTTTAAGTTTAAACAAATGATAAATGTCAAATAATTTAGATAAAATTTCACTATTATTATTATACTTTATTCCGGTGGCCTTGATAACCGGTCCTTTTTTACCAGATTTATCTTTGTCAATAATAGTAATTATTTTTTTATATAAAATTTTTAAAAATAAGGATTGGGGAAAATTAAACAATAAATATTTTCTAGCCCTATCTATAATTTGTATTTATTTAATAATTACCTCACTATTTTCAGAAAATATTCTTTTATCTTTGAAGCCCACATTATTCTATTTTAGATTTGGAATCTTTTGCTTTGCTAGTTATTACTTAATGGAAAAATATCACAAAGAAATCATCCAGAATTTATTTATTCTAGTTTTAATTATTCTATGTTTATTACTTATCGGACAAATTTATGATTTAATTTTTCAAAAAAATATCTTAACTGGAGAAATCGTTGATGAATTTAGGCATACAGGATTTTTTGGAGATGATGAAGTAATTGGAAGCTATACAGCTAGACTATTACCTTTTTTTTTATTTATTTTTTTAAATAAAATTAATCAAAATAAAATAATAATTTTTACTCTAATTATTGTTGCAGGTCTTATCATATTTTTAAGCAGCGAGAGAACATCTTTTTTCTTTTATTTAGCAACATTAGTAATATTTATAACTTTATCTGAAAATAAAATTCAAAAAATTGTATTCTATAATTTTTTGTTAGTTCTGAGTATTTTTACAATTTTTTTTATATTTAAAGCAGATTTTAATCAAAGAGTTCATCAAACTTATGATCAAATGTTTGTTAGTAAAAATGAAAAAACTGAGATGGTATTTTTTAGTGAAACTCATCATTCCCACTATCAAATCGCTTATAAAATGTTTAAAGAAAAACCTGTATTTGGTCATGGGGTAAAAATTTTTAGACATTACTGTGGAAAAGATGAAAATTATGTAAGCGAGTTAGCATGCACAACTCATCCACATAATGTGCTTATGCAATTTTTAGCAGAAACAGGTATTATTTTTACAATTATAATTTATTTTTTTTATTTATTACTAATTTTCGAGTTATTGAAATTATTTTTTAAAAGAAATTTTACCAATAAATATAAAATAAATTATTCTAAAATTTGTTTTATCATTTCTTTGTTTATCACTTTCTTTCCATTTTCACCTTCTGGTAATTTTTTTGATAATTGGTTAAGCATAGTATACTATTATCCAATAGGCATATATTTATGGAAAATGAATTCCAACAATTACTAAATTTTTTAGTTTTTTTTATTTTTATAAATTTTTTATTTTTAATTTTTAATAACAAAATAATCAAATTAGTAAATATTAGAGATCAACCTGACAGTAAGAGAAAACTTCATAGAGGAAATCCCTCACTTATTGGAGGTATATATTTATTTTTAAATATAATTTTATTCTATTTTATTGTTAAAAGTAATTATTTTATAAATGTAACATTTTTTCCCTTTAAGGATATTTCACTTTTAATCAGTTTAATTTTAATTTTTTTGATTGGAATTTTTGATGATAAATATGATCTTAAAGCAAACTCAAAACTTGCATTATTGTGCATAGCTGTTCTTGTATCTATTACAACAAATAATAATTTATTAATTGAAAATATACAATTCACAAGTTTTCAAAGAGATATATATCTATATAATTTCTCATATTTTTTTACTCTTTTATGTATTTTGCTGTTTATGAATTCATTTAATATGATGGATGGCACAAACTCTCTTGCTGGGTTGTATTCAACAATATTTTTAATATATTTTTTAATCTTTGTTAATTTTAGTGCGTTAACATTAGTTCTAATTATATTTTTAATATTTTATTTATATTTAAATTACAGAAACCTAATATTTTTTGGCGACTCTGGTTCCTTATTACTTTCCTTTTTAATTTCGATGATTGTTATTTTTAATCATAACTCAGGAAATATGTTTGCAGAGGAAATTTTCGTTTTAATGCTAATACCTGGGCTCGATATGTTTAGATTGTTTTTGACAAGAATTTTCAATAAAAAAAACCCGTTCAGTGGTGATAGAAATCATTTACATCATTTATTATTAAATAGATTTAATAATAAAAAAACAGTTTTTCTATATAATGGTTTTTTCATTTTAATCTTAACCTTTTTTAATATTATTGAAAATAAACTGCTTTTTATTCTCAGTATTATGACAATTTATTTTTTTGTTATTTATCTTCTTTTGAAATTAAAAAAAAAAATATAAGGATATTTTTATAATTTGATAACATAATAAGAAAAGGGTGAGGTAATTTTATATTTTTTTGTTGGTTTGTAATTTCCACATATTGCTTTTGAATAACCACATTCACGCTCAGAGAAATAAATGTTTAGTTTTTTATAACTTTGAAACAGTTCTTTCTTTTGGATTATTTTATCATCTAGACTGTATATGTTTGGCCATGGTTTGTTTATATAAACACTGTTATAATTGTCATATATTCTAACTAATTGTTTAAGATTAAATGCAATAATCATTAAAATTAATAAAGTTTTTGACAATTTTTGTATCATCAAAATATTAAATTTTTTTATATTGGCCATAATTAATAAAATTAATAAGCTAACAATATAAGATGAGCCATACCTAAAAAGTGGAAATTTTAAAAAGAAAATTACAACAAATATTAAGTTTATTGAAATGATTAAAAAAAAGTCTTTGTTTTTTTTTAAAAAAATTTTTTTATTTTTAGAAAATAAGATAAAGAAATACAAAATTAATAAACAAAAAAAGAAGGGAGAAAGAATACTTAATATTTTTTTTAAATGAACTTTACTCCAAGAATCTATCCAGTTAAAATTCTTATTAAATTCATTTTGGCTTAAATTTCCTTCATATTGAGGCCATCCTTTTGCCCAAGCCTCACCTGCAATAGTTTCTTGTTTAATATTTTGTATATTTTCTGTCCATTGTAAATTTGAAAAACATGAATTTACTATTGGGTAAATAATACAGCCAGATATTATAATATTTTTTAAACACCAAAAAAATAAAAGAAAAGTATATGGTGAAAAAATTTTTTTGATAACTTCTAATTTGTCTAAATAAATTTTATTTTTAATAAAATATATTATTGGTATTAATAAAGTAAAAACATAAGTGTTTTTATTTAAAAAAGTAAAAACTACAATAAAACATATTAAATCGAAGTTTTTATTAAAAATTGGATTTAACAACAAAGATATTAGAAAAAAATATAATAGGTGAGTAGTGTTATCGTTTCCATATCCACTGTATCTACTCATTTTATATGAAATAAATATTGATGAAAATAAAATAAAATAGAATTCTAAATTATAATTCTTTGTTTTAATGAAAAAAATAATTCTTTCCCAGAAGTAAAATATTATTGTTAATGCAAAAATACTAAGAGGTACAGATATTCCATTAATTCCAAATAAAATATTAAAATTTACTGCAGATAAGTACTGAACTATAGAAATAGTAGCAAATCTGAAATGAATATTATTTAGGCCAAAAATTACTTTATGTTCATTTAAATAACTAACATATGGTAAATGATATAGTGCTCCATCAGGTCTATTAATGTTGGACAACAATATAAACAATGTTGAAAAGAGCGATAATATTAGCAGTTTCTTTAAATGTTTCTTGATGAAAAAAATTTTTTTTTTAGTAGTGGCAATAATTAGTACCAAGGAAATAATTAGTGTGTTTGTTAAAATATTTAATGGAAAAAAGAAGTGAACTATTAATGCAGAAAAAGATATGAAAATAATACCTTTTAATATTTCAAAAAATACACTATCCGGCTCATCGGTTTGGTTTTTTGGCGAGAAACTTAGTTTATAGATTGATCCTATAAGGTAATAATAAGATACTGTAACAAAGGAAATAAAAAATATTAAAATGAAAGATTTAAAAACAAGCATTATCATACCATTATATAATGAAGAAAATACTATAATCAAATTATTAAAAAAAATTTGTAGTTTAAAAAGAATTAAATTAGAAATTATAATAATTAATGATGGATCAACAGATAAATCCCTGGATTTAATTAAGAAATTTAAAAAAAAAAATAAAATTAAAATTATTTCATATAAAAAAAATCGTGGAAAAGGAGCTGCAATTAAAAGAGCGAAAAAATATGTAACTGGAGAAATAGTTATAATCCAAGATGCTGATTTAGAATATAATCCGAGGGACTACTATAAGCTTATAAAACCTATTAAGGAAAATAAAACCAAAGTTGTTTATGGATCAAGAGTTTTGGGGAAAAATAGATATAATATGAACGAATTTATTTCTTTACACAGAATATTTTTCAATCATCTATTAACAATAGTATCTAATTTTTTAAATAATCAAACATTAACAGATGCTCATACATGCTACAAAGTATTCGATACTAAATTATTTAAATCAATAAAGTTAAAAGAAAATAAATTTGCTTTTTGCCCTGAAATAACAACAAAAATTTCAAACCTTAACGAAAATATTTTAGAAGTTCCAATATCATACAAAGGTAGATCATATAAAGAAGGTAAGAAAATATCTTTTATTGATGGAATCGAAGCTGTATTTGCTTTAATAAAATATAAATTTTTAAACTTATAGAATAATGAGTGTTTATTATAAAATAAAAAAATGTCGTATATGTGGAAGCAAAGATCTTATGAGTATAATTGATTTAAAAAAACAATATATACAAGGTTCATTTGTAAAAAAAAATTCTCCAAAACCATATCAAAAAAAAATTCCTTTAAAATTAGTATTATGTACTAATTGCTCTTTAGTTCAACTTCTCCACACCACCAATAAAGAAATTTTATATAAAAATTATTGGTATGAGTCTGGAATAAATTTAACTATGAAAGATCATCTTAAAAGTTTAGTTCAACTTGCTGTAAAAATTCATAAGAGAATAAATACAGGAAATATAAAAGTGCTAGATATCGGTTGTAACGACGGTACGTTGCTTAATTTTTATCCAAAAAAATACAAAAAATATGGTGTAGATCCCAGTCAAATAATTGATAAAATTGATCAAACAAAAATAAATATTATAAGAGATTTTTTTCCATTCCAAAAAAGAAAAAATAAACAATTTAAAGAAAAATTTGATCTGATTACTTCTATTGCTATGTTTTATGATTTAGACGACCCGAATTTATTTGTAGAAAAAATAAAATTTTATTTGAAAGATAAAGGTATCTGGATATTTGAGCTATCATATTTGATTGATATGTTAAAATTGAATTCATTTGATACAATTTGTCACGAACATTTAGAATATTATTCTCTTCATAGTTTAGATTATCTTATGAGAAAACATAATTTAAAAATTTTTAAGATTACTAAAAATGACATTAACGGTGGAAGTATCAGGTGTTTTATTACTCACAATGAAAATCTAGATTATGACACAAAAAAAAACAAAAAAATTATTACTAAAATGATGAATTATGAAAAAAAACTAAAAATTAAACAGAAGAAAATTTATATTAGATTTAATAATAAAATATTACAATTAAAAAATAAATTAAAAGAAAAAATATTTAAGATTATTAAACAAAATAAAAAAATATTTGTATTAGGAGCATCAACTAAGGGAAATACAATTCTTCAATTCATTGGTATAAATCGAGAAACAATTCCATATGCTATTGAGAGAAATCAAGAAAAAATTGGTGCACGCACTATAGGTACTGATATTAAGATTATAAGTGAAAATGATGTAAAAAACATAGAGCCACATTTTAAGTTAGTATTACCTTGGCATTTTAAAAATGAAATAGTCAAAAGAGAGCTAAATTATATTAAAGCTGGAGGCAAATTGATTTTCCCTTTACCAAATTTGTTAACTATTAATAAAAATAATTATAAAAAATTTATATAAAATTAATGAAAAAAAAAATTTTTTCATTTGGATACCCTAAGGATGTTTCAAATAGAGATTTAAAATTTAATAGTTTTTTTAATTTAAATATCAAAGATAAAATAAGAGATTTGTATGATCTACTTTTGAGAAGGACTTATTACAGAAGTTATTATAAAAAATTTTTTAAAAAACAAAAATATAAAATTAATCTTGTATTACCAGCAAAAGGATTTTCAGATTTAGCAAGGAAAAAAAAACTTAACTCAATAAAAAATATTAAAGGATCAAAAATACTAAATCTAGGCTGTGGAAATGGTATCGATATAATTTCATGGGTTAGATTTAAACCAAGTTATATAAAAGCTATCGATTTAATGAATTACTCTAAATCATGGAATAAAGTTAAAAAATATTTAAAGAAAAAAAATATAAAAACGACAGTATCATTTCAACAAAAAAATATAATAAATATAAATCAAAAAGATAAATATGATTTTATAGTTAGTGACGCGGTATTCGAACATTTAAATCAATTCGATAAATGTATGAGAATTTGTTCAAAATTATTGAAAAAAAATGGAGTTATTTATGCTAGCTATGGACCTTTATGGTATAATTATGGTGGTGATCACTTCTCTGGACGAGATAAATATATGAATGGTTTTAATCATATAATTTTAGATAAAAAAAAATATCTGAACTATTTTAATAAAAATTTTCGCTCAATTAAAAATGAAATTAAATTCCATGGAAGTGGAGGTTTATTTGTAATTCGGAATTTATTTTCAAAATTAAGAGGTCAAGACTATATGAATGTTTTTAAAAAATATAATTTAAAAGCAAAATTTCTTGCAGTAGAATTTTGTCCATTAGGCTATGAGCTTATTAAAAATAAAGAAATTAAAAATAAAATTCTTTTAAAAAATAAAAATATAAATATTGAGGACTGTTATTTAAAATCGCATATAATTTATTTACAAAAAAAATGAAGAAAAAAATTTTTTTAATTATATGGTCTCAGCCTAATTTTTACCAAACATTAATTTTTTTAGCTAATCACCTAAGTAATAAAGGATTTGAGGTTTCAATTTATTGTATTAAAGAAAAAAATTCAAAACTATCGAAAAATATAGTTTTTACTAAAAACTGTATCGTCAGAAACAACTCAATTAATGTTAATGTTAAAAACTTTTTTTTTAATTTTCTTAATTTAATTTTCTTTATTTTTTATTGTTTATATGATTTTTTAAAATTTAAGCCAAGTAATGTAATTTTTTTTAACCAAAAATCTCTATATTGCCAATTCATTTTAAATTTTTTCAAAAAAAAAACTGACAATTTTATTTATCACAATTTTGATTTTGAGGATCCTAATAAAATTACGGGGTTAAAAAATTTTTTAAAATCTAAACTTGAATTTTTTTTATCAAATTATTCAGATTATTTAATTTTTCCTTCAAGCGGTAGAGTCAATGCATATAAAAAATATTTAAATAAAAAAAATAAAGTTTATTATAGTTTTAAAAATTGTTTTCCAATATCATTCAAACCAAAATTTTCGAATCAATTAAGCGCAAAATTCGGTAAATTAATTAAAAACAAAAAAATTATATGTCAACTTGGCTCTATTGGACCGTCCCATCATTTAAATGAAATAGTATTGTCTGGAAAGTATTTATCAGAAAATTATTTAATTATAATTGGAGGTATTTCAGTGGATTCTTATGCAGATTATTTAAAAATTAAAGTAAAAAATTTAAATCTTGAAAATAAAATACTGATTTTGGAAAATATCGAAGACAAACTTTGGTTTGAAATTTTAGACAAATGCTCTTTAGGACTGTGTTTCTATGAAGGAAAATACTTAAGCCATAAAAATATGGCGGGTACTTCACAAAAGTTTAATAATTATCTTTTTTTAAACAAACCTATGCTTGTTAATGAAAATAATGATTTTAGAAAATTTAAAAAAAACATGATATATACAATATGCTTAACCCGAATAATCCAAAAGAAATCGCAAAAAAAATTCATTACATTTTAAATAATAAAAAAAGATATAAAAAAATTAAAAAAAACATGAACTTACAATTTAAAAAAGAACTTAATTTTGAGAAACAGTTTTTAAATACTTATAAAAAAATTCTAAATATGTAATGGTTAGTGATTTTTTAAATTAATTTATAAAATATTGCTAATTTTCGTAAAAATCACATTATAAGTAAAATATTAAAAATTTAATTAAATATATTATTTTTACTATAATTATTTGAAAATATTTAAATAAAAGTTAAAAAGATTTAAATGATAAATAAAAATTCAAAAATATTTGTTGCAGGTCACAATGGTCTAGTTGGTTCAGCTATTATAAGAAAACTAAAAGAATTTAAATTTAAAAATGTAATAACTGCATCAAAAAAAGAACTTGATTTAAGAGACCAAAAAAAAGTTAAATCTTTTATTAATTATCACAAACCAAAATCACTTGTAATTGCAGCTGCAAAAGTAGGTGGAATTAAAGCAAACAATGAATTATCTGCAGAATTTATTTATGACAATCTTCAAATTCAAAATAATTTAATTAACGCTGCCTTTGAAAATAATGTCAAGAATTTAGTTTTTTTAGGCTCCAGCTGCATATATCCAAAATTTTCAAAACAACCTATGAAGGAGAGTTATCTTTTAACAGGAAAATTAGAAACAACAAATGAAGCTTATGCGATTGCGAAAATAGCAGGTGTTAAAATGTGTGAATATTATAATAAGCAATACGGAACAAACTATAAAAGCTTAATGCCCTGTAATACATTTGGACCAAATGACAATTACAATTTATCTAGCTCACATTTTTTACCTGCATTAATTAGAAAAATTCATGAAGCACATAATAAAAATCAAAATTATATAGAGGTTTGGGGAAATGGAAAAACTAAAAGAGAATTAATTTATGTTGATGATATTGCAGACGCAACAATTTTCTTTTTATTTAAAAAATCCAAGCATCATTTAATCAATATTGGTACTGAAAAAGAGTATTCTATAGAAAAATATGCAAAAATAATAATGAATGCTTGCAATACTAAATTAAAAATAAAGTATATAAATAAATCTTTAATAGGAACTCCTAGAAAAGTTATGGATTGTAGTTTAGCTAGAAAATTAGGTTGGAAATCAAAGATAGATATTTATAAAGGAATTAAAATCTCGGTGGAAGACTTTAAAAAAAATTTAAAAAAATACTCAACTTAAAAAATATTTAATTTCCTCATCAAGCATTATTTTTACTAGACTTTTTAAATTAGTTTTAGGTTTCCATTTGAGAATTTTTTTAGCTTTTGAACTATCACCAATCAAAAGATCAACTTCTGAAGGTCTGAAATATTTTGGACTTATTTTGATTATAATCTTATTATTTTTTAAATTTATAAGTTTTTCATCTAAGCCTTTCCCTATCCACTTAGTCTTAATTTTCAAATAATCAGTACAAAGGTTAATAAAATCTTTAATTGAGTATGTCCTACCTGTAGAAACAACATAATCATCAGGTTTTTTTTGCTGAAGCATCTTCCACATTACTTCAGTATATTCTTTAGCAAATCCCCAATCTCTTTTGGAATATATATTTCCAAGTTCCAAAAATTTTTGTTTACCATTTATTATATTTACTAATCCTTTAGTAATTTTTCTTGTTACAAATTCCTCACCTCTGAAAGGTGATTCATGATTAAATAAAATTCCTGAAACTGCAAATAAATTATACGACTCTCTGTAATTTTTAACAATAAAGTGTCCAAAAACTTTTGATACCGCATAAGGACTTCTTGGGTTAAAAGGGGTTCTTTCATTTTGTTTTTTTGTTAATATTTCTCCAAACATTTCTGATGAAGAAGCTTGGTAAAATTTTGTATTAGGTGAAAACTCTCTTATTGTTTCCAATATTCGTAAAACACTTAATCCATTTGTGTTACATGTATATAAAGGACTACTAAATGAAGATTTTACGAAAGATTGTGCACCAAGATTATAAATTTCATCAAATTTATATTTTTTAATTAACCTTGAAATTTCATATGGTTCTGTAAGTTCTAATTCTTCTCTGATTATTTTTCTTTCAATCCCTAATCTCTTTAATCTCCACGTATCATAACGAGCTGATCTTCTTTCCGAACCTACTACAATATAATTTTTATTAATTAAAAACTCAGCAAGATACGCACCATCCTGACCAGAAATTCCAGTAATTAATGCAATTTTTTTTTTCATGTATTTGTTATATTGACTATATTTAAATAAAACAACATAAGTATATAAATAATAAATTAAACTATGTTGAATAATTCTATTCTTAAATAGTAAAATTTAGTTCACATTGATAGTTTTAAAAATTAAACATTTATTTTTCAAATTTTAAAAATTAATCACTTTTTATTCAGTAAATATAGAGTTTTTTGCAATTATTTAGTTTGATTTTTTTTTATATTTTCTTATAAGTTGCATGCCTGGTGATTATTGCGAAAGTGTTACACCCGATCCCATTCCGAACTCGGAAGTTAAGCCTTTCAGCGCCGATGGTACTTTGTCTTAAGATATGGGAGAGTAG
>MDTD01012623.1_pt1 | contig 12088 bp, 7 predicted proteins | sample 811221 | NCBI WGS metagenome assembly MDTD01 (sample SAMN05326646, study PRJNA326480) | marine metagenome | isolation source: seawater | place: Pacific Ocean: South West | collected 2011 | reverse complement strand
TCTTATAGTTGACGGCACAGGAACTTTTCAAAGTGGTGCAACCATTGACGGTGTAAGCATAACTGACAACACGATTTCGACAGGATCCTCAAACGCCAATCTAGAACTCACAGCGTCAGGCTCAGGTGCAGTAAAAGTGAACGCCATTTTATCACTACCAGACGGCAGTGATAGTGACAACTATGTAGGAGTTGGTGATGCCGATGACCTAAAGATATTCCACAACGGAAGCCATTCAATAATAAGAGAGACAGGAACCGGAAACCTTTTCTTACAGAGTGACAACAATGTGATAATTGGCAAGGACTCTAGTTCAGAAACAATGATAAAGGGTGTTGCCGACGGGGCAGTAGAACTGTATCACGACGACGATAAAAAGTTTGAAACAACATCAGGTGGTGTTTCAGTCACAGGAAACCTTGCGGCAGATGGCTCACAGATAGATTTTACAAGCCTCCCAACCTCAGACCCGGGAGTGGCAGGCAGACTGTTTAGAACAGGAAACGATGTCAAAATAAGCACGGGTTAATAGGAGATCTATATGGCACAGCAGACAATTGATCTCGGTACACTGGGCGGAGCAGACGGAACAGGTGATAGCATCAGAACCGCCGGTGCAAAGATCAATAGTAATTTCACAGAAGTATTTGATTTTGCTCCAGTTAAATCTGACATAAGGTTTCAAGGCAATAAGATAGCAACGCTTTCGTCTAACGCAGACATAGAATTATCCGCATCTGGCACAGGAAAAATTATTCTTAAGGATTTCCAAATTAATGGTAATAACATAGAAACTACCAACACAAACGGTGACCTAAGGATTATTCCAAATGGTTCAGGCAGAGTAGTCATCGATGGAATAGGGTTTAATAGCGGAACAACCATAAGTGCTTTAGATTCCTCGGCGGTCAACATAAATGAAAATTTAAGAATAGATGGCAATTTTACATCTGCCGGAGCATCAACATTTGATAGCACAGTTCAATTGGACCTAACTACTCTCGATGTCACCGGTGAAACCACTGTGGCAAATTTGACTGTCAGTGGATCATCTTCTTACGTGGGAGAATCTAGTATAGACAATTTAACATTCAACGATAACATAATTGGAACATCATCTAATGCAGACCTCTTATTGACGCCTGGAGGCACAGGAGTTGTAAATGTATCTAACCTAACAGTTGACTCGAGCATCAATATGACAGACAATGTGTTAAAAGTCATACGTAGCGACGACAATTTCGTACTTTCGGCAAACGGCACAGGATCAGTGCAAGTTACAAAAATAGATGTAAACGATGGATTCGTGGACAACACAGTGATAGGCAACACAACACCCGCGGCAGGTACGTTGGCATCATTATCTTTCTCACCTACAGAAAGTGGGCAATTAAATGCAGACGGTGTTGTCATTTTTGACAATCAGATTACAAGCACATCAAACGCTAATCTTGAACTTAACGCCGCTGGCAGTGGTTATGTAAAAATTAATGGTATAAACTTTCCTAACTCGGACGGAAGTTCAGGACAGTTGTTACAGACGGATGGAAACAAACAACTAGCATGGGTTACCAGTCCAATACTGCTTGGGCAATCCGACATACAGGACGCAAGTAGCACAATTGGATTCTCATCAATCACAGAAATAGATGCAAACACGGCAACAGGTGCTCATGAAAATATCATAGCAGGCAGTGACAGTATACTAGATGAATTTGATCAAGCAAAATATGATAGTGCATGGTATCTAATGCTACAAAGATACGATGCCGCTGACAGTTCAATAGAATACGCAGGATTTAAAACAACATTGGCACAGGGAACCGCAGACGGAAGTACCTTTGATACGTTTGATGGTACAACACAAATCGTAAAAACCAATAACGACGATCATATCATTGCGACTTCGTCAGATATCAGAAGTGCCACTAGTAAAGTAAGGCTAAAAGGACAGGCCGGTATATTAGCGGATGGTTCGACAGCATCAACATTCAACGCTGTTACCTTTTATAGGTTAGGACTAGGTGATAATGACTCATCAGGATACACAGACGGTAATGTTGCAACAAAGGTCACAGCGGATCTTGACAGTGCAGTTGCAACTTTGGACAGTTTTGCCCATGCAAGTTTCAGAGGAGCAAAATATTATGTTTCGGTCAACAATACAACCACGAATGAAGTAATGAACGCAGAAGTTATCGTGGTTCATAACGGCACCGATGCTTTCGTCACAACCTACAACAAGTTCTCAACTAATTCAGGTAACACAGATTTGGCAAGTTTCACTGCAGACATAAGCGGAAGTGATGTGAGACTGCGAGGAGCCAACGGTACTGCCGGCACATGTAGAGTCACATTGTACAGAGTGCTTTTGGCCGACAACGAATCAGACTCCACTATTAATAGCAATGAAAGTATCATCGGCGCAACGACCGTTAGCAACACGGCATCAACAACAATTGACGTAAATTCTTTCAGAGGTGATGTAAATCCTGACATGACCACTCAAAAAATAATCAATACAGTCGCACAGGCAGATTTTGATAGTGTGTTCTATCACATGGTTCAAAAAGATATTACTAATAATGAATTCAAAGCCAACAGGTTATCGTTGCATCATGGAATAACATCTGACGGTAGCACACGTGACGCTTTTGTATCTGACTCTCATGTAGTAAAGTCAGGAGAGATGAATGATATCACAACTTTTGATGCAGGCGTGAATGGATCGAATTTTGAATTGAAAGCAACAGGTATCAGCGATGGATCTACTACTGTGCAAAATGCAATATCATATTATGCAATAGGATTAGGAGACAACACAACAACCAATACAACTGGAAAAATTGGTACCCATGCAGGTGTAACATTTGGTGGAAATAACGAAACAAGAGTTGATACGTTAACATCAACAGGAACAACAACCTCTGTGATCAGTTCACAAAGAACACTTGCTGATTTTGAGAAGGCCGCCTACGATAGTGCTTGGTTTTTAGGAGTATCAAATGACCTGGAAAACTCAGGACTCGCAACTTTCAAATATTCTGTGATGCATGACAATACCAATGCGTTCATAACATCTTCTTCTATAACAAGGACAGACATTAGTCATAATCATTTAGAGACAGATGCAGATATAAGTGGCAGTAATGTACGACTTCTCGGTAATGGTGGTAGATTAGACGACTCAGCAAAATCGAACTCGAATACAATATCATACTACAGGATAGGACTTGGTGACAATGATTCATCTGGATACACTAGTGATGACGGAGTAGCGGACACAGATACTGTGACAGTTGGCGGAGCACAGGAAACAACAATCGACGCCATGACAGCGACAGGAAACCATGCTACACTGTCGGCTTCAGGTTCAACTACTGTTGCTGACTTTACTGCTGGACAATATGACGCCGCGTTGTTTTTTGTTGTGAACCATGATGTTGCAAATGGCAGTTTTGAAACACAGAAAATATCGCTTTGCCATAACCTACAAGATTCTTTTATGACAAGTTCATCAGTCACAAGCACGGACCAAGGCGATCAACATCCAATATACACGACAGATGTGGTGACTTCTGGTGACAGCACCAGCAAAGTAAGATTAAGGTCCACAGACTCAGACGGCAGTACCGTATCGGCCAATAACACAATGGCATATTACAGGATAGGTTTAGGAGACAGTGACTCAACTGGATTTATCGGTGAACTAGGTCTGGTCAATGATATCACGCTTACACCAACCATAGGTAGTGCAACCGCTACACTGGACGCTTTTTCACATGGCGCACATGTAGGAGCAAAATATTTTATCACGGTTAATAATCAGTCAACAGGCGAAACAGGAAATATTGAAGCATTGGTGACACACGATGGAACCGACGCATATATCACCACATACAACGAATTTTTCTCAGGCAACAACAGCCTTATCAGTCTGTCGGCGGTGCTCAGTGGTACTTCTGTGATATTAAGAGGGTCAGCGACGGCGGGTGATAGCACAAAAGTCATAGTGAACAGGGTAGTTGCATTTGGAGATTCAGAATCTGATGAAACCAACGCTGACAGCACAAGGAAAATAATAGGTAACACAATAGTGTCAAGTACGGCAACAGAATTTGACACATTCATGTCAAGCGAAACTGATGCGGCCCATTACGTGATCACTGGTCAAAAAGGTTCGGATGAAAATTTCATATGTGAGGCAGTGGTTGTGACAGACGGCACAGATGTTTTTGTGTCTCAAGGTCCAAATGTAAGTTCGAAAAGCACAGACATGCTGGAGATCACTGCCACGATATCAAGCGGCACAGTGAGTGTCAAGGCAAGTTCTACTTCTGGATCATCAACTGTACAGGCCTACGCGGTTAAACTAAAGGCACCTGAAAGTTCTACTGCAACCATTGACAGTTTCGCAATTTCTAGTAATAGGGGTGCCAAATACTTTATATCTTTGAATAATTTAGACAGCAACGAAGTTAGTAACATCGAAGCATTGGTAGTGCATGATGGAACCAACGCATTTATCAATTCATACAACGAGCATTTCAGTGGAAGTGCAAGTTTGATAAATGGAAACTTGACTGCAGATATTGTAGGTGGACAACTGCGATTGAGATGCGTTGTGGCACAGGACAACACAAGGATAACTTTCTATAAAGTTATTTTGGAAGATGAACCATCTACTCAAACATTTACAAACACTAAATTGATAGGTGGTGTGACTACATCAAGTTCACCCACAACAGTTGACACATTCGTGGACACCGAAATAGATGGTGCCCATTATGTTATTATCGGATTCAATTCAAGTGAAGGAGCCGCGTCAATCCAGGAGGCCAACGTGATAACAAATGGCACAGGTGCTTTTGTTTCTTCCGGCCCATACGTCAGTTCTAAAAGCACAAATCAATTGGACCTTACAGCGGCACACGACGGGTCGTCAACTGTGACTCTTTCGGCTTCTTCAACATCTGGTGGTTCAACAAAGGTAGCCGCTTACAGAGTACACATGAAGGCGCCTACCGGACAAACCGATAACCTTGATTCATGGGCACACGCTAGTTTCCGAGGTGCAAAATATTATATCTCTGCCAAAGAAACAAATTCAGGATTTACAAGCAACATAGAATGTCTTGTCGTACACGATGGCACGGATGCCTACATCACTGAATTCAATGAGACATTTTCACACGTGTCATTGGTGACACTTACAGCAGATCTTTCAGGAAGCAATTTCAGACTGAGATGTCAGGGAAATATTCCCGATGTAACAGTGAAATTTTACAGGGTAAGATTATCAGACAGCGAGACCAGTGCTGAAGGGGCCGACACTAAATTATGTGACACTGCCACAGTATCAAGTTCTGCTACTGCAATAGATAGTTTTGTGGACACCAGCCAGACCGGAGCCCATTACATTATAGTGGCCAGAAACAACACAGAGGGCACATCTGAGATTACCGAAGCCACTGTTGTAACCAATGGTGCGGAGGCATTTGTGGCTCAGGCCAATTACGTTTCAAGCAAGTCGACACCAATGTTAACTTTCACGGCGGCACACGATGGATCCAACACGGTAACTTTGAGTGCGGCGTCCACGGCCGGTGGAAGCACTATTGTCAACGCATTTAGAACACATCTACTCAGAGGAGACGCTTTTGCCTATGACGTCATAGACAGTTTTGCACAGAGCACATATCAACTGGCCAATTACATCGTGGTTGGAAAAAATGCGGCAAACCAATCACAGATCGCAGAGCTAATGGTGACCTCTGATGGAACAGATGCGTTTATTGGTAGTGACGTTGCAAATATCAGTACCCATTCAGCAACCCAAGACTTAATGAAATTTACTGCGGGAATGAACGGAGGCAATGTTGAAGTACGAGCTGAAAATAATTTAGAAAACACAGACACAACAGTGAACATGTACAGAGTGGCTCTTGCAAGGGCGGCAGGTGCACCTAGTTCCGTTGCTACTTTAGACAGTTTCAACAAAACAACACACAGGAGTGCAAAATATACTGTGTCAATTAGTGATCCAAGCAGTGGAGCACTTGGACTTTACGAAACATTAGATGTTAGTCTGACCCATGATAACACCAACGTGTATGTGTCGACATTTGGTAGGGTAACGAATCACACGGGCGACATGGTAGATATAACTGCGGACATAGTTGGTGACAATGTGAGGTTAAGAGGCACGATAAGTAATACTAATACACACACTGTTACGGTAGTGAGAAGGTTAATGAAGGTTTAATATGGCACAACAAACAATAGGAATAGGAACTAATGCAAATGATGGCACAGGTGATACGTTACGTGCCGCAATGCAGAAGATAAACGAGAACTTCACAGAAGTCTATACGGCTCCTGGAATATCGTCTGACGCTATCCTTATCAGTGGAAACGAAATAAAGGCCATTCGTAGCAATGACAATTTAGAATTTGCACCTGCAGGTACAGGAACAATTAATTTTCCTGCGTTAAGATTTAATGATAACAATATCGAAGGATTGAGATCAAACGAAGATATTCACTTGAAACCTGCTGGAACAGGTTCAGTTGTTTTTGGTGCAATTAAAATTAATGGAACAAGTTTAAGTTCAGATGACTCTACAACAATTAATATTAATGACAACTTAATTGTTGACGGCACAACAACAGTGGAAGGCACGTCACTTTTCACAGGTGCGGTCACCATGTCGTCAGATTTAGACGTCCAAGGAAATACCACTTTGGCAAATATTACTGCTAGTGGCACAGCATCATTGACGGGCACTGTAACAATTGATAATTTGACATTCAACGACAACATTATCGGATCTAGTTCGAATGCTGATATTAATTTAACACCTGGCGGTACAGGAAGTGTTGTTATTTCAAATCTAACAATCGACTCAAATATCAATATGACAGATAATGAGATCACCACAACACAATCAAACTCGGATTTGGTTATTGCACCGGCTGGATCTGGATCAGTGGTGATATCAAAAGCAGATATCAACGGTGGCACTATTGATAACACCGTGATTGGCGCCACAACACCAGCGGCAGGAACTTTCACTACATTGACTGTGAACTCTCAGGTTGATATTGACGGAGTGCGAATAGCAGATAACAGTATATCTGCCACAAGAACAAATGATAATTTAGAATTATCCGGCAGTGGTACTGGAAAAGTTACTGTAAGTGGATTTGCATTTCCAACCAGCGATGGAACCAACGGTCAGTTTATCACAACAGACGGCCTAGGCACGTTGTCATTTGCAACTGCAGGTGCAACTCTTACCAACTCGTCTATTGCTGATGCAACCGCAACAGTGGCAAGTTCCGCTACTACTACCTTGAATACTTTCCCTAAGGCAACTTTTAGAAGTGCCAAATATTTTATATCGGCTGTTGACGCTACAAACGGCAGACATGAAATTGTTGAAGCCAACGTGACCCATGACGGCTCGGACGCCTATATTGCCACATTTGGTTCTGTTTCAAGTTATTCTGGAGGCGCATTGGCAACATATACTGCGGCCATTAGTGGAAGTAACGTGCAATTGAACGTAACAAATATCTCTCCGGGATCAGTCGTATTCAAGTTCCAGAGAATTGTTATTAACGTTTAATATTTTTAGATACAAAAATTATCGATGAGAAAGTTTGCTAGAAATCAAAGACATTATAGATCTCCACGATCTGAAATAAACCGCTTAAAGGAAGCAATCAAGCGGGAGAACGACAAAATAGAACGTGAAAAACTGTATCAACAACTGGAACATTGGACAAGGACACAGAATAATAGCCAGTAATCTACAATAAATACGCTTGTAAGGAGTAAGATTAATGGCAACACCGGTGTGGACAACCACAGCAGGCAAACTAGCCACATTCAACGAAGATAGTTCGTATTCTCTTCAACTAGAGGCGAATACTAGTGACTCAACGGCCATAACTTACTCCGTGATCGCAGGAAGCCTACCATCAGGAATGTCAGTCACATCCACAGGCTTACTTACAGGTACTCCGGCCCAGGTTGCCAAAAGAACTTCTTACACCTTCGTCGTGCGAGCCACGGCCGGCAGTACCGTCACTGATAGAACTTTTTCATTGGATATTGAAGGGCAAGATGCTCCGACGTTTACTACTGCTTCTGGACAATTACAATTAGACGATTCGTCACGTGTTGGATTGTTCTGGGCACTCGACGGTGAGAGCGTTGACTTTCAAATAGTAGCCACAGATATAGATACTAGACCAGGACATATTATAACTTATTCGGTTTCGGAAGGTATATTACCTCCGGGCCTCACAATGAGCTCAACAGGACGCATTACAGGAACTGTTCAATTAACAGATGATTATTTTGAAGATTCTACTAGGCAGATAGCAATGACATTTGCTTTCACCACACGCATAGCAGACGGAACATCTGTTACAACTCAGGCAAATAACATTTTTGTATATTCGGCCGCATATTGGAATGTTAACAATCCTACAATCACTGCAGATATGACAGAGATAAACGGCGTTCCAATTACAATGGATCATACTTCGCAACGTAGGCCTGTATTCCTTACTGATAGAGCACTAGGAACATTTAGGCATGACAACAGGGTCGTAGTAAAAATTGACATAGAGGATCTGGATAGCACTGGTAACCCATTTGTTTACACAATACAATCAGGTTCATTGCCTACAGGTCTTGCAATAGATTCGTCGTCCGGTGAAATATATGGTAACCTTGGAAGACAAGGTGAAGTTAAACAGGATTTTGCATTCACAATAAGAGCAACCAGAACAATGGACACAGGCCAGGAAGTATTCACAGACGGAAACTTCACAATGACTGTAATAGGAGACCTAGATATTGGCGTAACTTTTACCACCGCGTCCAAAGTTGGAACTCTCACAGCGGACATACCTAGTACACTTGCAATTGAAGCCACTGCATCCGAAGAGAACAGAGTTTTGGCATACAGCGTTACTGAAGGATCTTTACCTCCAGGTATTACGCTTTCACCTTTAGGGAACCTTGTAGGAACAATTGACCCCAGTGAATTGACAGATTCAACGAGGACATTTACTTTTACGGTTACGGTTGCCGATCAATATCAAACAGCCATTGCATCTAAAGAATTTACTTTAGATATTGATGTTCCATTCACAACAATTGAGTACGGTGACCTAATGGGTCATGCCACATCTTTCATAGATCAAAATATATTCTACAATATAGCACAGGATCCTAATATAAATTCACCAACTGAAATATATAGGCCAGAAGACACAAACTTTGGAATGCGGTTAAGACCAGAAATGCTAATGATGGCAGGGATAGAAGCACAGACCCTTACAACTTATCAAAATCAAATGGAATTAAACCATGCCCCGGTTACATTGTTTTTTGGGCAAATAAAAACTGCCAAAGCAAAAGTCTCATCAACTGTAATTTATGAGGTAGTTTATCTTGAGATGCACGATCCTTTTGTTAACAACGACGGGGTAGAAACAGGTGCAACAACAATCAGGCCAAATGCGGTGGAGAATATGAGGGATAGGATGAAAGCCTTAGGGCACGATGAATGGACATTTTTGCCTTTATGGATGAAGACCGAGCAGGACGGCGAAGCAGGTCCATTAGGCTACATCAAAGCAGTACCGATACTATATTGTAAACCGGGAACTAGTGCTAAACTGAAAAAGAGAATAGAAGACCTTAATTTAAATTTTAAAAACATAGATTTCATTATAGATAGATACACTGTATCAAAAAGCAAAGTTGATCCAAATACGTTCACAGGAGATGGCTCAACAGTTTCTTTTGAACTAAACGAAATAGTGCATGAAGAAGACATTTTGGTAAAAGTAGGCTCGACCACACAAACACTTGATACCAACTTTGAACTAACACACGACACATCTGGAATAAAAACGACTATCACGTTCTTAACAGGTGCTCCTTCAGACGGAGATGTTATAACAGTGGAGAGAAGCAACGATAAATATCTAAGATTTAGAGATATAACATAATGGCAAGTAAAATAGTACCAGGAAACATAGACGGGACATACCCACAAGCCGGACAGGACAATAGTTCTCAAGGAATGAGGGATAATTTCTCGGCCACAAAAAACAATTTCACAGAAGCAAAATCGGAGATCGAGGACTTACAAAGCAACAAAGCAAATTTGAATGCCGCAAACGATTTTTCAGGTAACACAATTACAGATGCAGAACTTAAAGACAACAGTGAGACAGTTTACGCACATGGAACAACAGGTGGTTCCATCACTTTAAATCATGAGAACGGACACTACCAGACACTTACAAGCAACGCATCTATAACACTTGCTTTCACAAATTTACCAGCCGCAAATAAATTGGGCAGGATCATATTGGATATAAATGTTACCTCAACTGCACATACTATCACGATACCAACAGCGGTAATAGTTTCTGGAAACGTATCAGGTGGTGACGGCAGTTCAGACACAATCACTGTGCCAACTTCTGGCCGTTATTTGTACGAGTTCATGAGCCCGGACAACGGAACAACAATTTTGATGCACCAGTTAGGTAACAACTACATCTAATAGGAGGTAGTGATGTATTTCCATCCATTACAAGAAGAAATCGGAAACATGTCTGACGAGGACATTTCAAAAAGAATAAAAGAATTGTCAAGGAAAGTCGCCATAGCAAGGCGTGGACGTAATCCTGAGATGTTGGCAAATCTTCAACATGCACTAAACACATACAAAAATGCCATAAGAGAAAGAAGAATCGAAGCATGGCACAAGAACAACAAGAAACTACGCAACGAACCAGATATGGGCGACCTGATAAACATGGAATAGTAAATATCCTTGATGTCAAACAGTTTCAGTTGGAAGACTAAATTCAAATCCATAATAATAGTAGACGGAGAATTATTCTCCAACGAGTATGATGTAAAAATTAGTCTCACACCACACACTGCGAGTCTCAAAGAACAGACTGCATATTTTGACAGACTGAAAAGTCTTTTTGAACAAGTGTTTGCGAACACAATTACAACATGGAGGGAAGAACCTCTATATGAAGTTCTCAAAAAGAACACAAACAACAGATTCATAGAACTACCCAGACCACCCTATGACCAGATCATGGCCGCGGTATGTTTCTGTAAGGCAAATTCAATATTAGATTCTAAAATTACCATTAACCATATTGATCTTTCATCCTGGCAGGGAGACGGTATTACCTACACGGTTGACAAAGACAGCAAAGAGCTTATACTTTTAGATAGGCCAGACTGGTTTACGGAAAAATATAACACGTTTGACCCATGGTGGTTAAGACCGGACACGGCAACATATGATAGAGAAACAGACAAAGGCATTTACACAGGACACTTTAGTTGGAACAATCAAAATATTCCAGTTGACAAACGGCACGAAGAACATGCTAAAATATTCGAGTTCAACCCGAAGGTTTTAGATGGCGGAAAAGACAAAGATAAATGATCACGGCGACGTATTGTTCACAGAACAAGACGCAATAGATATACTTTACACAAATCCTGAATTTGACATAAGAAAACTTTTTTTCGAGGACATCGAAAAATATAATTCAACTGTAAAAGATTTGGGATTGGACTTACCAATAATACAAAAAGCACCTGAACGAGGTGACCTGTCTGAATTCGACAATAAGAATACAGACAACTGGCACATGCCGGAGAAGTATTACCAAATCAATGTGCTTCAGTGGCTCCTTGACAAATGTCAAAATGACGCAGAGAAGGAACGAGTGCAGATCGAATATGACTTATTTGAGAAAAAGAAATTTGTCCGAGTGTTGCAGTTTCTAATATACTTTGTGGATACACTAAGGCAAAACAATATTGTGTGGGGAGTAGGACGAGGATCAAGTGTCGCAAGTTTTTGCCTGTTTCTTATAGGTGTCCATAAAATAAATCCATTATTATACAACTTAGATTATCGTGAATTTTTACGATGATAAGTAATTAAACAAGGAGAATAGTATGCCAGTATCAAGAGCACCAAGAAAAAGAATGTACAGAACCATGCATGGTCGTATG
>MDTD01126665.1_pt1 | contig 12090 bp, 12 predicted proteins | sample 811221 | NCBI WGS metagenome assembly MDTD01 (sample SAMN05326646, study PRJNA326480) | marine metagenome | isolation source: seawater | place: Pacific Ocean: South West | collected 2011 | reverse complement strand
TTTTTTCCTATGGCTTCTAAAGGTCTCGAAAAAATTTTAGAAAAATTATAGTCATTTGAACACGCCGTAATTGTAGAACTATCCATAGTGAGGCATACAGCTGGTATTGGATTTCTATTTTTATTTGGTCTTAATCTAACTAACATCTCTGCTGTTAAATGCTGGGCGTCAGCAGCTGATCCACCATTTCCACAGAGGAGTATTTTACCACCATCTTTAATCTTTTTAACAATTAAGTTAATAGAATTGTTTATCTCTTTACTCAAAGCAACAATTTTTTTTGTTGTCTCAACGCTGGAATTAATTTCTTTATCTAAGCTTTTCCGAAGTATAATTGAATTATTTTTTGTCATTTTAGCAAATTTATAAGTTTTATTGTTAGCAATGTCATTAACAATATTTAGTCACTACTTTTTAGTTTAATTGGTAGTATCAATAAAATGGATATCAAAAAGCTTAGAAAGTAAATTGGTATCAACTTGATACTTAAATAGAATTGAAAATTTAAATAATCCCTTCTATTAAAATAATACAATTTTCTATTTACAAAAATATAAAAGTTATGGGGTTTATTTATACAAACATTAAAATGTTTACTGGAAATTTTTTGATAGATAAATTCTGTTTTTAAATTATTTGAATCTAAAGTTAAAATTATATTTTTTGTATTTTTCTTATTGACATTTAAATACTTAGATAGATTTAAAAATGTATTATTTGAAATATTTGATTTTGAGAATTTAAAATTTTTGCTTATTTTTTCTTTATCAGTTTTGGGGCCTACATAGGTTGCATCGTAAAATTTTTTTTCTAAAATTTGATAATTTTCAAATGTACTTGACCTACATATTGTTAGCCTCTCAAAGTCAATTTTATTACATTTATTAAGACTTCTCATATTATTATTTCCTTCATTAAAAAAATAATTTTTATACGGTGGAATTACAGTTTTTTTTTCATAAAAAAATTTAATACCAAGTTTAGAACTGATAGTTTTTTTAATTATTATTTTAATTAATCTTAATTTTCCGTAAAATATTATTGATATTAAAGTTTTTAAAATTAAATCATAAATAATCCAAAAATTTTTTATTGCCCCGTAATATCTGCATATTTCTATTGTATTCTTAATTCCATTTTGTTCCAATCTGTTTAAATTTCTGTTTTTTTTGGAAATATGATGAATAACCTGAAGATGATTATCCTCAAAAATTTTTATATTATTCATATTTAATCTATTGCTTACCTCTGTATCTTCTGCAACAAAATTTAAATTAGATAACAATTTCAATTTTTTCTTTCCAAATTCTGCAAATGCAACAAATTCTAACATTTTAGTTGAATAAATTTTTCTTTTAGGTGTAGAAAAAAAACTTACTGGTGTTATTTTTAAAAAACAGTTTTTATTTTTTTTATAATTTTCTAAAATTTTAAAAAAAAATATTTTATTAACTTCTGTGTCATCATCTAGAAAAATTCTTATTTTAGATATTGACGATTTATATAAGTAATTTTTAATTTTAACTGGAGAGCAATTTTTTTTAAAATATATTTTTTTTATATCTAAATTTTTGTATGATTTGATATTTTTATATGAAAATTTTTCTATTCCTAAAAATATTTTTATTTGCAATTGGATATCTTTAGCACTTCTATTTAACGAATTTAAAAGTCTATCGAGTTCTTTCTTTCTGTTTTTAGAAACAATAAAAACTGATATTTCATTTTTTAATTTTTTCATAATATTCACACATATCTTTAAAAATATCTTTCATTCCTAATTTTGGAGACCATCCAAGTTTTTTTATTTTATTATTTGATCCAAAAATATATTTTTCGTCGAATTTACGAAATAGTTTTTTATCTTTAATAATTTTAATTTTTGGATTATTTTTTTTCATCAATTGTATTATTTTTGAAACTTTACTATAATTAGAGGAGCATAGATTGTATGAATTTGATATTTTTCCTTTTTGCTGTAAGTAATAAAGTCCTTTAACACAATCATTTACATGAAGAAAATCTCTAAATTTATTTAAATTACCAGTTCTTATAATATTATTTGTATGTCTATTTTTTACATATTGTTTACAAAAATCACTAAATACATCATTCTCTTTACCTGGGCCTGTGGTATTAAAAATCAAAGCTATTATCACATTAAGTTTATACATTTTAGAATATTGTAAACCAGTCAAGCTCTGAAATTTTTTTGATAACCCATAAAGATGGTCGGGTTCTTGATTGAAAGTTTCCTTAAAAGGTAATTGGTTGAGAGGTTTAGAGCCAAATTGGCCACTTGAGCATGCAATGATTATTTTTGGGTTTAATCTTAATTTTCTGCATGACTCTAGTATGTTTAATGTACCAATTAAATTTGTTTCTATTGTCTCAATTGGAAAATTAAAAGAGAAAGAAGGCAAACTTTTAGCAGCTAAATGGTAAATTATATCTGGTTTAATTTTTTTTATTACATTTTTAACGTTATTTTTTTTTCTTACATCACATAAATGATAACTAATATTTCTTGATTTTATTCTCTTAATTTTTTTATAATGACAAGCAAAAATTAATAAACTCTTTTTTGATAAAAATTTTATTAAATGTTGGCCAATGAAACCTTCCGATCCAGTAATTAATACTTTTTTTTTCATTAAAAAAAATTAAATATTCTTATAAAAATCTCTAAATTTCTCAAATTCTCCTGTTTTAATAAGGTATTTTATGGCATCAGCTGTTTCTTTTATACCATTCTCCAAGTCTATAGCGCACTTAAAACCGATCTTATTTATTTTTTTAAAATCAATGACGTAATCTCTTTGATCAGAGTCTCTTCCTTTTCCCTCTGTAATTTCACAGTCAATTATTTTTTTTATTTGATTAGCTAATTCTAATTTTGTGAAATTTAAACTCTCATCACCAACATTAAAAGCCTGCTTTTTCATAATATTTATATTCTTAATCGCAAAATTAAATGAATTCGCAATATCTGAGATATGAATAAAGCTTCTTCTGTGAAATGACTCAAAAATATCAATTTTTTTTTCAGTAAGTGCTTTTATTATAAAGTTATTAAGTAATAAATCTAATCTTAATCTTGGTGAAATTCCAAAAGCAGTCGCTATCCTTAACGCCGTAGTATTTTCTTTCTCTAAAACGTACTTTTCCGACTCAGTTTTAGTAAATCCATACTCTGTTAAAGGTTTTAAAGGTGCATCTTCATCGCAAGCTTTATCAGTTCCCCTGTGTCCGTAATTTGAACATGTTGAAGCATAAATAAAAAAAGTGTCTTTTTTTTTTAAATCAACAATTTTTTTTGTTGAAAGAAGATTCACTTTATTAGCTAAATCTGGATATTTGTGGCACGCTGGAAATCCAACTACGGCGGCCAAGTGTATAATTCCATCTAAATCATCAAAAATATCCAAATGGTTTTGAATATTTTGTATATCATCATTTATGAAGTGAAAGTTTTTTTTTCCTAGGTAAGGTAATAAAGTGTGATACCCATACTTTAAATTATCGTAGCCAATAACATTAATTTTTTGCTCTAAAAGAATTGGTAATAACTTTGATCCAATAAATCCAGCAGGTCCAGTAATTAAAACTTTCATAATTTTTTTAAATTTCTTCGAGTAATTTCTAATGATCTTTTGAAATTTGTAAACTTAAATCTAATAAGTGAGGAGGTAATTTTATTAGACATTGATAAATCTGAGGGATGAAACTTATTTATTTTAATTTTACTTTTTTGGAAGTTTTTTTTATTTCCAAACAAATCGACATAGAAATTATATTTATTTATCCTTTTATTACCTGAGCAATGAATAATCCTATTTTTAACATTTTTTTTAACAAGCTCTAACAACAAATTACATAAATCTTGTTTTATGACTGGTGAAAAATAAACATTAGTAAATAAATCGATTTTTTTTTTTTTCTGTAAACTTTTTAACACGAATCCTGAAAGCCTAGGATCATCCATAACAGCAGAAAGTCTAACAATTAACCAATTTTTAGAATAATTTTTTATATAGTTTTCTACTCGTAACTTTAGCAAACCCAATCTAGTACCGGGTTTTAAATTTTTTAAATTTTTTTCTGTGTATAATCTTGATTTTCCATCGAAAACGTGGTCAGAAGATATAAAGATTAATTTAATTGAGTCATTTAAGGCTTTCATCTCATTTGCAATATATTTTGACAAAATATAAATTGATTTATTTGAATAGTTAATGCTATTTTCACAATCTTTTTTTCTAATACCAGCAAAATGAATTAAGGTATCAACTTGCTTTCTATTTAAAACTTCTGATAAATTACCTTTTCTACTATAAAAATTTTTTTTTTCATTAAGCATCACTTTTGGTAATTTTATTACTTTGATTTTTTTGTTTTTACAAAAGTTTATGAAATTTCTGCCAAGGTATCCTCGACCCCCAGTTATAGCTATTTTCATTAATTATTTATGTTGGTAGTATTATAACCAAGAATTCTAGATTTTGTATCAGCATCTTTTTCAATTACCATATCATTTTCATCTAATTCCATTTTATTTTCTTTAATAAAATTTCCTAGTGGAGAACCGTCTAAAACCCCTACACCAGCTGTTTGGTATGAATGAAGACCTATTGATTTAGCATATTTCATTGTTTGATCCATCTGCTCTTTTGTTTCTCCAAGATGACCAATCGTAAATGTTCCATGAGATATAATGCCTATATTATTTAAATAGCCAACAACTTCTGCAGCTTTTTTTAAATTTAATCTTTTATTAACAACGTGATCCACAATATATTGGTTACCGCTTTCAAACCCTATTCTAACTGCATAACAACCATTATCTTTCATTATTTGCCATGCATCATTTTTGCAAGTGTCAGCTCTTACTAAAGCATTCCAAGGTATACCTATTTCACCAAATACTTTTGACATTTCTATAGTATGTTTATTTCCAATGTTAAATGTATCATCGTCAACAAATATCGTTTTATAATCAAATTTTTTTTTTGTATGAGTTAAATAATCTTTTATGTAATCTGGGGAATACTGTCTTACAGTCCTTTTTCCTGTTCCACTAGGATCATTATTAGTCATAGATGACGGCCAAACACAAAAATTACATCTGTAAGGGCAGCCTCTGCTAGTCCACATCCAAAACATTGGATACATTGGTTTAACAGGAGTATTATCACTGTATTTGTCATAATGTAATTCATCATTCCAAGGAAAAGGTGAATTGTTCATTTCGTCAATAGTCATTAGGTCATAGTCTTGAATTTTATGTTTTTGATCAATTGCTTTTAATATATTTTTATCATACTCACCTTTACATGCAGAATAAATTCCAAAATCAATTAAATCTTGCTCACTAAAGTTATTTACCACAGGTCCTACTACTATAACTTTTAAGTTTTTAAATTTATTATTTATATCTTTGATTAATTTTTTATCATGTTCCCAGCTAGTCGATTGACATTCAATAACAATAATGTCTGCATCCAACTCTTTTAAATATTTATCGAATTTTTCATAAGAGTCACAAAGTGCAATTGAGTCCCTAAAAAAAATTTGGTGTTTAGAATGTTGTTTTAAATATGTCGCTGCGGATGCGAGAAAGTGAGGGAAAGGCGTATAATCATCGAAATGTCTTTTGTCAAAACTAGATTTACAAATGAACGTAAATGGCCATCTTGAGCCAGCTCTAACGCCTTTTGCAAGCATGATTTTGTTGTTTCTTGCAGATTTTTTTTGTGTCCACCATGGTGGATTTGAAAATAAAATTTTCATTGTTTTATCTGACATTGTTTTTACAAAAAATCAAGTTATTATATCTGGAGCCCTTTTTTTAAACCTCTTTGTCAAAAAATTCATCCATTGGGCCTTCTTTTTATTAAAAGACCAATGATATTCATAAGGTCTAATAATTACTGTTTGTCCTTCTTTAACTAAAATTTTTTTTTTTATCTTGTTCTTATTTTTTAAATTTGCAAAATATAGTTCCAACTCTCCTTTGATCACATAAAGTATTTCTTGTGTATTTTTATGATAGTGTTTACCTCTTATGGTATTAGGATTTGACTTTATTAAATTAACTTCCTCAATTTTATAGTTATTAAATATGCCTTTAATTGAACCTCTCTTATCTTCAAATTTAAAATATGGTTTTATAAAATTTTTTTTTTTTCTCATATTATACCTTTAGGCTAATATACTCATTTTATTATTTTAATATAGTCAATCCTTGGTCTTGATACAGAAAGTTTCTTTTTGAACATCCATATTTTTCTAATTTTCTTGTTATTCGATTATGGTCTTTTTCATCAGCAAATATTAATAAATGACCACCATTTCCAGCACCTAATAATTTAGCCGAGTGCGCTCCATAATTTCTAGCTTTTGAAATAAGTTGATCAATTTTATTATTCGTAACATGAGGGTTAAAGTTTTTTTTTAAATCCCAATATTCATTAATATTTAAAATAAAATTTTCTAAATCGTTATTCTGTACAAACTTTTTTGCTTTCAATGTTAAAGATTTTATTTCGTGTAGGATCTCTAAATTTTTTTTTTGCTTATAAATTCTAATATGCTTATCGATAATTTTGCTCCCATCTCGAGTTTTTCCTGTAAAAATTAATAATGATTTTTTTTGTAAATCATGTTTGAATTTACTAGAAGCTTTCAATTTAGTGACCTGAGTAATATTTTTTTTTTTAAACTTAATAAAGTTTAAACCTCCATATGCAGACGCAAATTCATCTTGTCTTCCTCCTGATGTACCAAGAATTTTTTTTTCAAAAAAAAACGCATTAGATGCAATTTTATTTAATGAGATTTTCTGTCCCTCTATTTTGCTTAAAAAGGCAGAAAGAAGGACTATAAATGATCCGGATGAACCTAACCCTGATCCTGTATTAAGTTCGAAAAAATATTTTAAATGATAATTGAATTTTTTTTTAGACAATTCAAATATTTTAAATAATTTTTTATTTTTTCTTTTATCAGAATAAATATATTTTTTTTTAAAATTTAGATTTTCAATAATCTTTTTTTTTACATTTATATCTATAGACGCAAAACATCCGATATTTATTGAGTAAGAGATACACGATCCTCCAAAATCTGTCGGGTAAGGTTCAATATCGGTCCCACCACCATAAAAGCTTATTCTAAATGGGGATTTACCAAATATATGCATAATTAATCAATTACTAAAATTCTGCGTTTCTAATTTTTTTTATTATTATAACATTCCAACCAAAAAATTTTACTTGAATATAATTTTTATAGGCTGTTGTAAAATTCATCACAGCGTTAATAACGTTGAGTTTTTTCGGGTAAACATTTAATCTTACGTCGTCAATCATTAAGTATCCATTTATATTTAGACAATCAAAACTATTAATTATATCTTTTGAACAAGCATCATAGGTGTGCAATCCATCAATATATATAATATCAAACTTAATTTTATTGTTTAAAAAGTAGCTATCTGAGGTTTTTTTCTCAAAAATAAGGTTTTTGTTATTATAATTATTTAAGTTTTCTAGTAAATTTTTAACTTGTTCATTTTCAACTCTTTCTTTTTTGGTGCTCAAATCTTGCACGAGCGGATCTATTGCAAAGACTTTACTACTAGGATATTTTTCACAAAACCAAATAGAAACTAAGCCCTCATATGTGCCGACTTCAAGAATATTTTTTGGATTATTTGTCAATATTTTTTCAAAAATATTTAAATTGGATAAAAACCAAATTTTTGAGTATTTAAAGTTTTTATGTTTTATAAAATCAAGAAATTTATTTTCTGTTTCATGCGATAAATAAAATATTTCTTGTATTCTTGATTTGATATATTTAAAAAATAGTCTAAAGTTTATATTTTGAATTAAAAATTTTAACGATAAAATTTCTTTATATATAGAAAAATTTTTTTTGTTAATTATCATTATTAAATAATTCAAATTTTTTAAAATTCATTTTCTCTTTTTTCCCAATCAATTTAAGCTCTTAATTTACAGGATATACAAGCATACAAATTCTATTTTTATCAAATTCTAAATCTGGTTTAGTTTTGGGAAATAAACAATTCGTGCAGTATTTTAAATCAAACATCTTTATTTCTTAACATTTTTATTGAATTTATCCAAAATAAATAAATAGTAATTTTTAATGAAATTTATCAAAAAATTTATATTGGATAAAATCAGATTAGTTCAGATATTGCTTTTATTTTCTTTTGTTTTCACAGGGGTGTCAATAACGAAAGACTACGGAATAAGTTATGATGAATTAGAATACAGACAACAAGGGTTTGTAGTTTTAAATTATGTTGGCGAAAAACTATTTCCAGAAAAAACAAAAAAAATAGTTAAAAATAAAGATATTTATTTTCCAAAGATCGATGGTTACATGGGAGAGGTGCGGAACAATTTTAAAATTCAACATACTTTTTACTCGCTCTTGGAATATGTTTTTTTTGAGAATTCAAGAAAAGATGAGGTTTTTTATTTTAGACATTATATGAACTTTTTAGTTTCATTATTTTCATTATTTGTATTGTATAAAATACTAAGAATTAATTTTGATAGAATTATTTCTTCTTTTGGAGGAATAGCTTTCATTTTAAGTCCTAGAATATTCGCCGATTTTTTTTACAGCCCCAATGATATATGGGCGTTATTTTTTTTAGTATGTTGTTTGTATTGTATATTTATTTTTTTAAGTAAAAAAAAAATTAAATATTTTTACTATTTACCGTTTTTTTTATGTTTGGCGATAAATGTAAGATACGTAAATATATATATATATCCGATATTTATTTTTTTTTTCATTTTGAACAACAAAATAGATATGAATTTATTTAACAAGATTGTTAAACAAATAATTTTACTGACTTTTTTTCTTTTTATAATAACTCCTGAATTGTGGTACGATACAAAAGGTTTCATTTTTAACGTATTTGGTCAATTAAAATGGGCTTTTCAAACTGAAATAATGTTTAATGGTCAGCTCACTCCATCTTCGGAAATCCCATGGTATTATCTTATAATTTGGATATTGATAAGTAGCCCAATTATTTACATATTGTACTCCTTATTTGGGATTTTTCTCTTAATTTCTATTTTAAAAAAAAATAAATTCTCCAAAATAGATATATTAAAACATCAAAGCAGTATTATTATGCTTTTGTTTTTATTAATTCCAATTATCGCAGTTATAGTTTTTCAACCAGATCTATTTAATGGTTGGAGACATTTTTATTTCTTAAATATACCAATTATTTATTTTACTTGTTTTTTTTTAAATGAAATCAGTAAAATAAATCTAAAATATTTTAAACAATTAATCTTTTTAATCTTAATAGCTAATTTTTTTCTTTTGGCTAATTGGATGTATACAAATCATCCTTATCAAAATATTTTTTTTAATAAAATATCTAAAAAAAATGCAAAGGATTTTGAGCTAGATTATTGGGGACTTTCAAACTTGGATGCTCTCAAATATTTAATAAATAATGAATATTCTAATTCTCCAATAATTGTCTCAAGTTTTAATGATAGATCAAGAATAAATTTTGCTTACTTTATGTTAAATGAAGATCAACAAAGAAAGGTTAATCTGGTCGGCTTTGATGATAATAAAACTCAATTTTATATATCTAATATAAATAATGGTTTGAGTAATTTAGATTATGAATCCTTGGGGCTCGAAGTATATAAAGAATTAATAATTGATGGTATTGTTATAAATAAAATTTTGAAAAAGAAATGAACAATTTAAAAATTCATCCCAAACTTGCAAGCACAAAATATATTACTAAGTACTTAAATAGAATTGACTCTAATAGATATTACACAAATTTTGGACCATTGTACAAATTTACAACAAATAAGATTAAAAATGATTTAAAATTAAAAAAAAATGATGTAATTTTTACCTCATCTGGCCACTCCTCAATTTTAGCTTGCTGCAATTACTTAAAAACAATCTCTAATAAAAGAATTATTATAACAACATCATTCAATTTTTTTTCATCACCTCAGGCAATTTTACAATCAGGTTTTGAACCTTTTTTTGTTGATATTGAAAAAGATAGTTTTTCTGTAAATTTAAAAGAGTTGGAAAATACTCTTAAAAAAATTAAAAACAAAGTTGCAGGCATAATTGTGCCATCACCTTTTGGGTATCCAATTGATGTTAAAAAACTAAATCAGATACAAAAAAAATATAAAATTCAGATCATTTATGATGCAGCTGATGCTTTTTTAAATTTTGACAAAAATTTAGATAATTCAAAAATAATAATTTGTTGCAGTTTTCATCCTACAAAAACTCTACCTGCAAATGAATCAGGATTGATTATATGCTCTAAACAAATAAAAAAGATTTTAGAGAGTATAATTTCTTTTGGATATATAGGAAAAAATAGAGAGGCAAAATACTTAGGTTTTAATGGGAAATTTTCTGAATATGACGCTGCTATTTTTTTAGCAAACTATGAACGTAAAAATTTAATAAAAAAAAAATTATCCAAAACATTAAAAAATATTTCAACTAGGATATATAAACTTAAATTAAAAAATCTAGACTTACAAAAAGATATTGGAAATACCTGGATTTCTCATAAATTGTGCTTTATTTCAAAAAATTCAAATATTGATACTTTAAACAAAAAATTTGATAAGTTTGGAGTTTCGATATACTCAGCGTGGAATAAAAAACCAATTCACATGCATAGGCTTTTTAAAAATTTTTCAAGGTCAAAACTAATTAATACTAATTACATATATAAAAAATTTTTTACCATTCCGGTTAATATAGATATAAATCTAAAACAGGTTGAAATCATAATAAAAAGTATAAAAAAAATATTTAAATAATGAAAAAAATTATTATTTTTGGCTCCGGTGCACATGCTAAAGTAATCTTTCATGAAATTCAAAATCTTAAAAAGTATAAAATATTAGGATTTGTAAATGAAACCAAAAAAAAAATTAGTCTAAGTTTTCTAGATCATTAATTTTGTTTTTTCTATTAACTTTCAACATTTTTAATAATTCAGACAAATACTCACCTAAAATACCAATAAAAAATAAAGTCAAACTTCCAAAAAATAAGGACAAAACTATAATTGGTGGCCATCCTTTATAAGGGAAATCTCCAATGAAGAAATAATGAAAAAATATATAGAGAATATAAAAAAATGAAAGAATTGCTACAATAAACCCAAACAAAAGACAAAATCTTAATGGCTGAAATGAACCGTGAGTAATCATTTTAAGTGAGTAATCTAATCTCCAAAAAAAACTACTTTTTGAAATATTATTTTTGCTTTTTTTTCTATCATAATAAAAAGTGTCCATTTTATTAGAATGCTCTAATAAATCTATTTGTAGACATAAAACCTTTTCAGGTATTAGTGATATCGCTTTGTAGATTTTCTTTTTAACACAAAACACGTTGAAACCATTACTTGGATAAGATTTGTTTGAAGAACTTATCAATTTATGGTGAAGAATTGATGTAATTTTTTTGAAAAAATTATCTTCAATACTCTTTCTTCCTGCAATTGTTAAGTCAAGATCTTGATTTTCCGAAAGCTCAATTAGATTTAAAATAATTTCTGGTGGATCCTGAAGATCTGAGTCAAGCGATATTAAATAATCAGTCTCAGTAATTTTCATTCCAGTTAAAATAGCATTTATCTGTCCTCTATTTTTTTCTAAATTAACTAATTGTACTTTTTTATCTTTAAAACAAATTTCTTCAATAATTTCTTTAGAATTATCAAAACTACAGTCATTGATAAATAATATTCTATAATCAAAATCTTTGAGTATCTTGACTGTACGGTTATACAACTCATTTAAAGTTTCTGAGTTGTTATAAACACAATACATTATTGTATATTTATATTTCATTCTAAGATCATTCTAATACAGTATGTGCTAGAGGATTTATATAATTAACAATCAATATCAATCAAAAAAAATTTTTTTCAGTGCATAAATCAAGCCAATTGAGCTATTAGTACTGGTCAGCTACATGCGTTACCGCACTTCCACACCCAGCCTATCAACGTGG
>MDTD01120302.1_pt1 | contig 12091 bp, 10 predicted proteins | sample 811221 | NCBI WGS metagenome assembly MDTD01 (sample SAMN05326646, study PRJNA326480) | marine metagenome | isolation source: seawater | place: Pacific Ocean: South West | collected 2011 | reverse complement strand
TGGACCATAAACATTATAAAAATAAATTATTTCATATTTAAATTTAAACCATTTTTTTAAATTTTCTAACATTTCAAGATTTTTAGCTTTAGTAAATGCATATGGTGACAAATTTTTATCTGAACCATTATTTCCTATTGATGCTGATGTTGCAGAATAAATTAGTTTTATTTTATTAGATAGGCAAAAGTTAAAAACAGCATGTGATCCAATTGAATTGGACTCTATGCATTCATCCATTTTTAAAAAGCTCTGATATATTCTTGAAAATTCACCAAAATGAAAAATCGCAATAATATTTTTTTTAAATATTGATAACCTTTTTGAAATATTCTTGGTATCAGATTTAATGTATCTAACTCTCTTATCTTTGATATGATTTTTCTTAAGTCCTGTAGAATAATTATCTAAGCTAATTATTCTATGATTTGTTTTTAGAAGTAAATATTCAATCATATTTGAACCAACAAAACCTGCTCCTCCTGTGACAACTAAAATTTTTTTCATAATTTTTTTTTGTAATCTAAATATGTTTCATTGAATCCAGTTCTAAAATTAACTTTTGGTTTCCATCCATATTTTTGTGCTATTGAGGTATCGACTATTTTTCTTGGTGTACCGTCAGGCTTAGATAAATCTTTTTCTATTTTTATATCTAAATTAAGTTCATTAATTATAAATTTTGCAAATCCAATTATACTTTTTTCCATGCCACTTCCAATATTTATTAGAGTTTCATCTGTTTTCTTATTTAAAAAATATATACATGCGTCAGCTAAATCATCAACATACATCAATTCTCTTTTAGGAGATCCAGTACCCCAAATTTTAATCTTTTTTTTATTTTTAATTTTAGCATCATGTATTTTACTTATTAAAGCTGGTAAAAAATGAGAATTATTGAGATGATAATTGTCATTCGGACCATATAGATTACATGGCATTAAACATTTATAATTTGTCTTATGCTGAAAATTATAACTTTCACACATTTTGATGCCTGCAATTTTTGCTATTGCATATGGTTCATTAGTTTTTTCCAAAGAACTTGTAAGAATATATTTTTCCTTAATTGGCTGCTTGCAGTTTCTTGGATAAATACAGCTAGATCCTAAAAAAATTAAATTTCTTATATTATTTTCATAAGATGAATGAATTATATTATTTTGTATTGAAATATTATCATAAATAAAATCAGCCCTATATTTATTATTGGCTAATATACCCCCAACTTTTCCAGCAGCATTAATAACAGCATCAATTTTATTTTTTTTAAAAAAATTGGAAACTTTATTTTGATTTCTTAAATCAAGTTCTTTTTTGGTTTTAATAATTATATTTTTATATCCATAAAATCTTAATCTCCTCAGAAGCGAGGATCCAACTAATCCTTTGTGTCCAGTTACAAAAATTAGTGAGTTTTTATTTATCACCTAAACTTTTCAACTCCTGATCAACCATGTCTCTTACTAATTTTTTTAAGTTAAATGATGGTTTCCAATCCAGTTCTTTTCTTGCTTTTTTACTATCTCCAAGTAAAGACTCCACCTCTGTTGGTCTGAAATAATTTTTATCAATTAAAATTAATTTTTTATTATTTAGATACCCACACTCTCTTAAACCTTTACCTTTCCATCTAATTTTAAGTTTAAGTTCTTCTGCAACTAAATTTAAAAAATATTTAACTGAATATTGTTTCCCTGTTGATATCACATAATCTTTAGGTACTTTTTTTTGCATCATCTTCCACATTGCTAAAACATAATCTTTTGCATGTCCCCAATCCCTTTTTGCATAAAGGTTTCCTAAATATAGTTTTTCATTACTTCCTAATTTTATTTTACAAAGAGATTTAACAATTTTTTTTGTTACAAAAGTTTCCCCTCTCATAGGACTTTCATGATTAAACAGAATTCCATTACAAGCAAATATTCCATAAGCCTCTCTATAATTTATTGTTACCCAATGAGCATATAATTTAGCAACTGCATAAGGACTTCTTGGATAAAACTTAGTTTTTTCATCTTGAGGGGGCTTTGCACTACCAAACATTTCTGAGGTTCCGGCTTGGTAATACTTTGTTTTATTTTGTAATTTGCAGGTTTTTATTGAGTCCAAAATTCGTAGTGTACCCAATGCATCAACATTTGCAGTATATTCTGGAACCTGAAATGAAACTTGCACATGAGATTGAGCACCTAAATTATATATCTCATCAGGTTTTATTTTTTTTATTACTTTTAAAACAGAAAGAGAGTCCGATAAGTCTCCATAGTGTAATTTAAAATTAGATTTATTATGTGGATCAACATATAAATCATCTATCCTTTTAGTATTAAAACTAGAACTTCTTCTAATAATACCATGAACAGTATATTGTTTTTGTAACAACAATCTTAATAGATAAGCTCCGTCTTGACCTGTTATACCAAAAATTAATGCTATTTTTTTCATATAAAAATTTTATTAAATTAAAAAAATCAAATTTTTTTTAATTTACTATTTTCTTATACCTCTAATTTTGCTTTTTAAAATTATTTTGTTTGGTGAAATTAACCCATGATTTTATACTTTATTAAACTATAAAGAGCTCTTAAACCGTCAAATGAAGATATTTTTTTTCCTTCACTGTATGTTCTTCCGTTATAAGAAATAGGAATTTCATATATGTTAACATTTAAATTTGAAATTTTAGTAGTAACCTCAGGACAAAAAGCAAATCCATTTTCACTTAATTTAATTTTTTTAAAAAGTTTTGAATTAAATACCTTGTAGCAGGTATGAGCATCAGTTAAATTTTGATTATTTATATAATTTGATACAAGAGTTAATACATAGTTTGCCCATATTCTGATGAAGTGAGTAAAATTTTCAGTATTTTGAAATTTATTTTTCCCCAAAACCCGAGATCCATATAAAACTTTTTTTTTGGTTTTATTTATACTTCTATATAATCTAATTAAATCATTAGGATTATACTCTAAATCTGCATCTTGAATTGCAACATATTCTCCTTTAACGTATTTTTGTGCAGATCTAATAGCCGCACCTTTACCTTTGTTTATTTTATGAAATAAAATTTTATTTATTTTTTTATTTTTTAAATAATTTTCCTTCAAAAATTTTGATGTTCCATCACTTGAACCATCATCAACTATAATTATTTGAGTTTTAATTTTTTTTAGATTTATTAATTTTTTAATAATCTTTGAAATATACTTTATTTCATTAAAAACAGGAACAATTATAGTTAACATTTTAATTTTTTTAAATATATACTCTAAAATTATATATTCTTCATTTATTGAATTTAATTATATGTAATATAGAAAAAATAATAAGCATATATGTTAAATCTTTTGGCATCATGTCTGGTTACAATAATACTATACTTTATTTATGGAAGTATATTTTTCAATAAATCTGTTTCTAATTCATTAAATTTTTCTAAAAATATAATCAATGGTTCCATAATAATATCATTTATATCATTATTACTAAATTTTTTTGTACCTCTAACTAAAGAAGTCAATTCTTTATTATATTTAATAATCTTAATTTATTTCTTTAAATTGAGATTTTTTGAAATTAAAAAATATTTTATTTTTTTTATATTAATCACTACTCTAACTTATATTTTAATTTTTGCATCTCATACATATAGACCTGATGCGGGACTATATCATCTTCCTTTCATAAATATTCTCAATGAAGAGAAAATTATTTTTGGTTTAACAAATTTGCATTTTCGATTTGGTCATACCTCTATTATTCAATATCTTTCAGCAATTAATTATAATTTTATAAACAATGTCAATGGTATCACAATTCCGAGTGCCGTAATTGCATCGGCAGTTATAATAAATTTTTTAATTAAGTTAAAAAATCATATTCAAAATAAAAATTATAATTTTCATTTTTATTACTTAATGGGAGTTGTTATTTATATATTTTTTAAAATGTCTAGATATGCTGAATATGGAAATGATGCACCTGCTCATTTTATTACATTTTATTTTTTTTCAGAATTTTTAAAAATGAATTTAAAAAAATTAAATATAGACGAAATATTAAACATAACTTTAATAGGTTTATTTATTGTATTAAATAAGATTACTTTAATTTTTGTATTAATAATCCCATGCGTTTTAATATTAAAAAATAAATCTTTATTAATTTTTAGAAAATCAAAATTTTATTTCATAATTTTTTTTGGAATTTTATGGATAACTAAAAATGTAATTATAAGTGGATGTTTAATCTATCCTGTTAAACTTACTTGTTATGAAGATTTGAGCTGGTCTGATATTAAGACTGTAGAAAAAATTTCATTAGAAAATGAAGCTTTTTCAAAAAATTGGCCTAATTATGAAAAAAGGAATGAGATAACACAATTTGAATATGTAAAAAAATTTAAGTGGTTAAAAAATTGGAGTAAAAAATTATTTGATGAGCAAAAAGAGAAGTCATTCGCATACTTTTTAATTTTAATATTTATATCTCTCATTCTATTAAAAAAATCTATTAAAAATAATGAAAATTATGAAAATTATGAAAAAAAATTCTTGTTTTTATTTACAATATTAGTTTCTACTATGTTTTGGCTAATAAAAATTCCAGATTATCGCTACGCTTATTCAGTTATTATTAGCTTAATTACTTATCCATTTGCTTTATTTTTTTCAAACAGAAATTTTGTGAATAATCCAAAAAAACTTTTTTCGTCAATTTTAATTATTTTTTTTTCAGTGTTTATAATTAAAAATTTTATTAGAATATTTAATACAAACATATATAACGACTTTCCAAACCCCAGAATATATTCGCATGAAGAAGATAATAAAAAATTAAAATATAGTAAAAAAAAGATTAATAATAAAACAATATATAATCAAAAGAACGGTTATTGTATGTATGGTAAAAATCTTTGCACACCTTATGAAATAATTATAAATATTGAAACTCGATACAGTTATTTATTTTTTTTGAAAAAAATTTAAAGTATTTTTATTATAATATTCATTGAAAACATAAAATGTTGCCAACATATAAAATGCTGTACAATGTCTAGTATATATAAAACCAACAAAGTATGGGAAAAAATAAAAACAAGTTGCTAATATAAAAAGTAAACTCTTAGTATCCCTATATAAATAAAAATTTCTTAAAATTAAAAATAAAAAAATAATGAAAAATATCTTATTTGGTATATTGGATATTCTAATTTTTTTTTGAATTTCTCCATCATCATTTTTAAATTGTGAGTCTTTATGAATATAAAAGAAAACAACCTGAAATTTTTTAAAAACTCCAATCAAAATATCTATTGGGTTAGATTTAAGATATTTAATACTCTCATTAAAATAAAATTTATCAATTTCCCATTCATCTCTCTTCACATTTGAGGGTAACTTACTCTCAATTTCTTTAGTTAATACATCTGGACTGATAGCTGGATATAATGATGTAAATTTATCATTATAAGCATGATTCAATGTGAAAGCATTATATGAAGCTAAATTAGTACCATATGCAAAAACACCTGTTTTTTTTAAGGAATAAGTTCCCCAAATTAAATTAGATATAATTAAAAATATAATCGGTAAAAAAAAATATTTTTCTTTTCTATATTTACTGAATATAAAAAATATACATAAAAAAGTGCATAAAAAAATCATAGAGGATTTTAAAAAAAAAATTGAAGATATTGTTATAGAAACAATTAAAAATTTGTATTTTAACTCTGACAAAATAGCTAAAAATAATATAATTATTAAATAATTTAAAATCCCCTCCTCAAAATTAAAAGATAATGAAGTAGTCAAATTATGAGGGTTATATAAAAATATTAATAATGAAATTATAAGAAAGAAAAAATTTTTTTCCTTACTAAAATTTATTAATAATATGAAAATTATTGAAAAAAAAAAATAATTTTTAATAAGCAAAATCATGTAAAAATTTTCTGAAAAATAATTGAATAAAAAATTTAATGTCAAAGGTAATAAAGGCATTCTTGATACATAATAATCTGTATCAAAATAGGTTGCTTTGAGACCTTCCCCTATTTGAAGATTTGCTAGAATTTGCCCAAAATTGAAACCTAAATTTTTTAAGATAATATTATTTTTCTCATCCACTATGTCTGGAAAAATATCAATATACAAATATGAGAAAAAAAAATTTACAAATAAAATTACAAATGAAAAAATTAAATAGAATATAAAAATATTTGTTGTTGAATATTCTATTTTATTTATTAATATTTTAGTCTTATTTAAAAAATTCATTGATTAAGTTAGTAATATACCTAAAAAAGTCTTTATAAAACTTTTAAGATATAAATGAATAAAAATTATTTTAATAATAAAAAAATCCTTATAACTGGGTGTTCAGGTTTCACAGGGAGCTGGTTAATTTTATATTTTAAACTACTTGGTGCTAAAATTTATGGATACTCAAAAAAGCCCCCATTTAAAAACGGTATATTCGAAACTCTAAATTTAAAAAAAAAAATTACTTACCTTGAAGGAAACATTTGTGATATAAAAAAATTAAAAAAATTTTATAAAAGATCTAATCCAGATTATATTTTTCATTTAGCTGCGAATCCTATTGTAAAAGATTGTCATAACAAACCAATGGATGCATTTTACTCTAATACTATTGGAACATTAAATTTATTAGAAATTATAAGAATATCAAATATTAAAAAAAAAATTTCTCTAAATATAATTACTACGGACAAGGTATACAAGAATATAAATTCAAATATTAAATTTAAAGAAGACAATTATTTAGGTGGAGAAGATCCATATAGTTCGTCAAAAGTTTGCGCAGAATTAATTTCAGAAACTTTTTACAAATCATATTTTAAAAATAAAAATATAATTATTAATATGTTTAGAAGTGGAAATATATTAGGAGGTGGTGACTGGTCAGAATATAGATTGATACCTGATATAATGAAATCGTATCTTAATAATAAAACCTTAATAATTAGAAACCCCAAACATACAAGACCGTGGCAGCATATTTTTGATGTAGTAAACGCTTATGCTCTTATAGCCAAAAAAACAAGTTTAAAAAAAAAAAATAATTTCAATACTTGGAATATTGGACCTGCAAATGAAAAAAAATTTAGCGTAAGAGATATAATTGAAATGGTAAAAAAAAGATTAGACAAAAAAATAAAAACAAAAGTTATAAAATCTAATATTTTAGAAAAAAAAATTTTACAGCTTGATGCTAAAAAAATATATAATAAATTTAAGATTAAAAATAAAATAAATACATTAGAAACTATTCATTTGACAACAGAATGGTATTTAAGTTTTTTTAAAAGAAAGAATAAAAAATTTTCAGAAGAACAATTAAAAAATTATCTTAATAATAATGAATAAATGTATAATACTTGCGGGTGGTGTTGGTTCAAGATTATTTGAGGAAACAGAAATAAAACCAAAACCTTTAGTTGAAATTGGTAAGCAACCAATAATCTTGCATATAATCAATTATATCAAGAAATATAAAATCAATGAATTTTATATATGTCTTGGATACAAGGGTCACTTAATACATAAATATTTCTTAAATTATGCGCTAAAAAAAAAAATTAATACTATTAAAAGTAAAAACTCTTTAACTTTTCAAAATAAAAACCTTAAAAATATAAAAATAAATTTTATAAAAACCGGTATAAAAACTGGAACGGGTGGTAGAATCTTAAAGTTAAAAAATAGATTTCATAAAGAAGAGAATTTTTTGTTGGTTTACGGAGATGCTCTTTATAATGTTAAAATTAATAAACTTATCAGACAGCATTTAAAATTGAAAAAAAATGTGACTATGACTATTACTAGACCAAAAAATAGATTTGGATTAGCTTCATATAGGGGCAATAATTTAACTAACTTTAATGAGAAAAAAACAACTGACGTAAATAATAATTGGATAAATGCAGGTGTGTTTGTTGTTAATTTTAAAACATTTAAATTCATAAAAAATTATTCAATTTTTTTTGAAAATGAACCTATAAAAAAACTCATTACAAAAAAACAAATAAAAGTTTTCAAACATTTTGGATTTTGGGCTTGCATGGATACGCTAAAGGATAAAATTGAATTAAATAAAATTTTTAAAACCAAGGCACCTTGGATTAAAAATTAGTTTTTAGTTTTATCCTTGATTATAAAAATATCATTTTTTTTAATTTGTCTATAAATTCTCCCTACATATTCTCCGACTATACCTAGAAAAATTGAATTAAAAGCAATAGTAAATAGTATAAGCAATGTTTGGGTAGTAAATCCTGGTGTATTATTTTCAAAAAATAATCCATGAAACAGATAAAAAATTGTTAACAGTATGCATACAAAAAAAACAATGAAACCTAAGTAAGTAGCTAATTTAAGAGGAATAATTGAATGGTTTGTTATTCCATTTATTGCATTACTCAAATAATTAAATATTCCAAATTTAGATTTATTATTAATTCTTGTGCCTCTTTCATGCTCGATACCAAACTCTTTATAACCAATAGACGAGATGAGGCCTCTTATGTATGGATCTTGATCATCAATTTCAATTATCTTCTTTATTACTTTTCGGTCACATAATCTAAAGTCTCCAACATCTTTAGGTAAATTATCTTCAGAAATTAAATTAATAAGTCTATAGAATATAAATCTTAAATATGAATAAGAATCTTTATTTCTCTTACTTCTAACAGCATGGACTATTTCATAGCCCTCCTCCCATTTTTTAACAAATTCAATAAGAAGCTCAGGTGGATCTTCAAAATCACAATCTATCTGTACAACCATATCACCATTAGCATTTTTAAATGCATAAAACAAAGATCTTTCCTTACCGATATTTTTAGAAAACTGAAAACCTCTTACCTTATTATCTTTTAAAGAAATATCTTTAATTATCTCAAAAGAATTATCACTGCTTAAATTATCAGTAAAAATAATTTCATAATCGTAATCATTTAATTTATCTTTAAATATATTTTTAATATTTTCATAAATTAATTTTATATTTTCACTTTCATTCTTTACAGGAATACATATTGAAATAATCTTTTTATTGTTATAACTATCACCCATGGAACTTTACTATCATACAGTTAAATTTAAAATATTTTTGCCAATTATTAGATTATTATCATTTTTGTATAAAAATGAAACAAGGTTTAAAACTCATGAATTTGATTATTTTGTACCAAAAGATTTTGATCCAATCACAAAATTTCTTATGAAGTTTAATCTATATGAAAAAAAGGAAAGATCATTAATCAAACATATGAGCAATGACACAGATATTATTGAGGCAGGTGCAGGTATTGGGCTGATTTCAATGTATTTAAAAAAAAAAATTGGCAAAAAAAAACTAATAATGATTGAGCCAAATAAAAAAATGAACAATATAATTGAGCACAATTTTAAAATTAATAACTTTAATGAAAGTGAAATTAATATTTTAAATTATGGTTTAAGTAATGATGAAAAACAGGGTGTTTCATTTCAAAAATTTGAAAGCGATATGGCAAATACTATCAGCAATGAAACATTAGATTATAATTTCAAAAAAAAAACTACAGAAACAATAAATACAATATCTATTAATTACATAATAAAAAAATTTAATGTTAACGAATTTCAGTTAGTACTAGATATAGAGGGTGAGGAGTTAAATGTGTTAAAAATAAATAATAATTGGTTACCAAAATGCAAAAGTATATTGTTAGAAAACCACTTACCTAAAGATAAGCTAAATGATTTAAATAATTATGTGATTAAAAAAGGATTTAAAATAATCTCTAAAAAAGAAAATGTTTTCTTGTTTTATAGACATTAATTCAAACATTTTAAAATTGGTTTTTTAAACTTTACAAAAATAAAATTTTCATAATCTTTTCTAGAAAAAATATTTCTTTTTGCTACTAAATTAAGATTATTATATAAAATTTCTATACAATCAGGTTGAAAATTGGTCAAAATTGATTTTGAAAATAACTCAGTATCACTAATTTTATCAGTGCCTGTTGAAAAAAAACCATATTTAATCTTTTCTACATTTTTATTTTTTTTTAAATATTTTTTGCTTAATTTTTTATATTTATATTGTATTAAGTTGTCGTAAAAATAATTACCTCTTGCATTCGTCAATACAAAACTTTCCCCCGAAACTTTTTTAACTTCAAATATTTCTTTATACAAATATACATATTTTTGTTTAGTATTTTGAAATCCAAATTTAAGGGAGTAATAAACAATGCTTCCTAGATAAAACACATGAAAAACTAATATCACACATGCCACTAATAAGAATAGCTTATTTAAAAATTTTATATTTTTAGAACTTAAACTTAAATAATCAAAACTTAATACAACATATAAAAAAATAAATAAGAACCATCTTGATTGAAAGTTTGTTAATAATACCAAAAATAAAATTAATATGAAGGTTAATAACGAAAATATTAATTTTATTTTTGAATTAAATCTTACAAGTAATATAAATAAGACTGATGCACCAAACGTATCTAGAACAGTAAAAGGTGCTATAGGTATAAAAAAATTTAATACATTTCTAAAAATAGGAATTAATCCTTCATAACCATTTAATGTAGTAGAAATTTTAAAACCATCCCAACTTTTATACATTTCTTTTAACATTAATATATCTTCATCACCTTTATTTATTATACCTTCCAAAAAAGGAGGAAATGGGTCTCCAAAAACGATAAATTTCATTAAAGGCAAAGGAAGAAAATGAAAAATTAAAATTAATAAACTCAAAAATATATATTTAAAAAAAAATTTTTCCTTAACAGAAAAATACAAGAAAAATACATAAATAAAAAATGCAATTACAAGGAAAGGATACTTGGTGTTTGCAAAAAAACTTAATGAGAGAAAAAAAGCATATATATCTAAATAATTTGTCTTTCCTGAAAATATTTTTTTAAAAAAATAATCTAAAAAAATTATTAAAAATAAACATGGTAATATAAATGGTTTTTGATCTAGTAAGTATTTATAATATATTGGGGACGCTAAAAGTACTAAAATGATTAAGTTTTTTTTATCTTTTTTAATTTTTAAAACATAGGCAAACAAAGTGACAAAAGATAAAAAAGACAATAAATTTTCTGTTTTTAGGCTTAAACCAATATAATTTACAATTTCACCTATACCAACTACTCTACTTTCTAGAAAGAGTTCATCAAAAAAAACTTTTGGATTTTTAATCAAATCCTGTGGCCATGCTAAATGATAAGCATAACTATCTGCTCCAGCTATAGGTATTAAAGTTAAAATAGAAAAAAATATTAAAAAAATAGATAATATTCTCTCTTTAAATAAAAATGATTTAATTATTTTATAATTTGAAAATAGAAAATTAATAAAAGAAATGAAAAAAATTATTAATAAAAGATTAAAAAATATGGCAAGATTTATCCTAAAAGATAATGCAATTACAAGTAAACCCAATATTGTTAAAAACGAAATAATTGAAAAATATAAATTTTCTACTTTTAAATTTAATTTGTTATTTATTTTAGATGATATATTGTAAAATCCAAAAACAGCTATTATTGGGACTAAATAATTCATATGAAAAGATCAGATAGCAAATTATCCATTATTATTCCATGCTTTAATGAAGAAAAATATATAGGTAATTTATTAAATGAATTATTGATTGAAGTGAATCCTTATGAAATTATAGTAATTGATGATTTCTCATCAGATAATTCAGTAGATATAATCAATAGCATTGAAGATAAAAGAATTAAACTTATTAAAAATAGTAAAAATTCAGGGAAGGGTCATTCAATTGTTCAAGGTTTTAATCATGCTGAGGGAGAAATAATTTTGATACAAGACGCTGATCCAGAGTATAGTCCTAAAGATATAAATTTTCTATTGAAACCTTTTCTTGAGACTGATGCTGATTTTGTAATTGGAACAAGGTTTCAAACTAAATACAGAAGAAAAATAGGTTATTTCTATCATACTGTATTTAACAAACTTATTACATTTTTAGTAAACTTTAAATCAAATACAAACTTTACAGA
>MDTD01114175.1_pt1 | contig 12091 bp, 6 predicted proteins | sample 811221 | NCBI WGS metagenome assembly MDTD01 (sample SAMN05326646, study PRJNA326480) | marine metagenome | isolation source: seawater | place: Pacific Ocean: South West | collected 2011 | reverse complement strand
TTCACAATATTCCAATAAAACTATCCAGTGGCGAAAAACAAGAAATAAAAGTTTACGTTATTAAAACCTAACTTTTTTTCCCTAAAAAAAGGTTAATTGAATTTAAAGTCGGTAAATTACTATATGTATGCCGATGTCTCATTCCCTATTTCTAGCTTTCAGGTTTTTTCCTATAGGATACCAGAAAATCTAGCTACAGCCGCTTCTGTGGGTTCTACGGTTAATGCTCCATTAGGAAAAAGAATAGTTAGCGGTATTATTGTTAGTTGCTATAGCGAAAGCAAGTATAGTGGTAAAATAAAAGAGATAACTTCTATCGAGCGGGGCAAACCGGTACTCGATGGTAAACTATGGAAGTTGATAACATGGCTTTCAAGTTACTACGACACCCCCATTGGGTTGGCTGCGAAAGCTGTTCTACCTTCCCAGCTTAGTACAAGTTACGAACCAAAAAAACAAAATTTTGCCAGAGCACTATATTCTAAAAGTGAAAGCAATATTAAAGGTTCAACGCAGATAAAAGTGTTTAACTTTCTTAAATCCCAAAATTCACCTGTCCCCTTCTCAGCGCTAAAAATATTTTCACCCAATCCATCATCGATTTGTAATTCTTTGGAAAAAAAGGGTTTAATAGAGATAATTCAAAAGCCGGTGATCCCCAATATCTATGAAACATCACTAGATAGCGAACCCAAAGAAATTAATCTTACTGGCGATCAACAAAAGGCTATTTCGGCAATTTCCAGTTCTCTTGACAAAAATATTTTTGACCCTTTTTTATTGCATGGTGTCACTGGTAGTGGCAAAACCGAGGTTTTCATTGAGGCTGCTAAACATGCAATGAACCAAAACAAGTCTGTTGTGGTTTTACTGCCAGAAATTTCTACAACTCCTCAAATTGCTGGGAGATTTAAATCAGTTTTTGGTGATAGCGTAGCGGTCTGGCATTCCAAGCTATCCAAGTCATCCAGAGCTTGGATATGGAAAAAAATATGTAACGGTGATTTTAAAATAATTATTGGGGCGAGATCTGCAATCTTTACTCCATTGAAAAACTTAGGTTTAATCATAGTTGATGAAGAACAAGAAAACGCATATAAACAGACCTCTTCGTCCCCAAAATATCACGCCAAAGAAGTTGCATTGATGCGAGGAAAAATAAGCAAAGCTACGGTAATACTTTCTAGCGCTACTCCCAGCATCGAAACCTATTTCAATTATAAATCGGATAAGTTTAAATACTTAGAACTTCCCAATCGGTTTGGCAATGCAAAACTTCCTGAGGTTCATCTTGTCAATATGATCGATGAGAATAAAGCAACTGAAAACTATGACACAATCTTTTCTCAGCTACTGCTCGATAAAATTGAAGACAGAATAAAAAAAAATGAACAGGTAATACTGCTACAGAATCGCAGGGGTTTCGCCCCTATTTTACGGTGCGATGATTGCGGTGAAATTAGCAAATGTCCACATTGCCAGCTATCCCTAACCTTTCACAAAACAGACAACATGCTTAAATGCCACTTTTGTAATTTCACCAAACCGCCTTCAGGAAAATGCACACAATGTTCGAGTTTTAATGGACGTCTGAGTGGTACCGGTACACAGAAAATCGAAGATGAGCTTGCTAAGCTATTTTCAGATACGGTTATTGACAGGCTCGACCTTGATGCGGCACCTACCGCACAAAAGATATTTCATACTCTAAATAAATTTTCGAAAAATGAAATCCATATTTTGGTTGGTACCCAGATGATTGCAAAGGGCCTCGACTTTCCCAATGCCACTTTGGTTGGAATTATAAATGCAGATACAGGACTATTTCTACCGGATTTTAGATCAGGTGAAAAAGTGTTTCAGCTTATATACCAAGCGGCAGGGCGCGCGGGTCGCGGATCAGTGGCAGGGGAAGTTGTCGTTCAAACCTATAACTCTGATAACGAAATAATTAATGATGCGGTTAATTTTGATATGGTAGGATATTATGAAAAGTGTCTTGTTGAAAGATCCGATCTGAATTATCCTCCATTTAGTTGGTTAGTAAAACTAGAAATTAGAGGCAAAAATAAACGACACGTATCCCATGCCATTGAAACGCTCAATAACAATATGCCACTGCTTCCAAATGGTATTGAAAAATTAGGGCCATCTCCGTGCTATAGAGAGAAACTCAAAGACCAATACCGAATGCAAATTGTTCTTAAGTCTAATAAAAAATACGATAGCTCAGGATCACGTGTACACCATATTTATAAGCAGGCTATCAATAAGAGTCAGATTATGAAAAACACCAAGAGCAAAATAATCGTTGACGTAAACCCGATTTCTTTGTTGTGAATATTAAAATATTATCTTCACTAGTATTGATTTCTATGATGAGCGCTCAGAATGCATTCTCAGGTTTAAACACTTGGACACACGGAGGTACGGTAGGATATTCTGGCGGAGGGTATCTTTTTTCTTTTCAAAACGCGTTTCGAAATGCGGCTATGCTTGTTGATGCAGAGCGATCCGTTCAATTAAGTCTAGTGAGGTATCCTGCTGAAATAAACGCACAGTCTGCAATAATTAATGGAAAAATCAAAAACCACCATCTCGGTTTTGCAATGAAGAATATCAACTATGGTACATTCGAATCACGCACTGCGGATAATGTATTAACAGGATCATTCTCTGCGAACGATACCCATATTCAAATTGGTTATGGACGGTTTATTTATAAGGACAAAATAATAGCGGGACTAAACAGCGGTTTATTCTTTAGTCAGCTTGAAAAAACGAACGCAAGTCTCATTACGATGTCACCCTCTGCTTTGCTTCGCGCAACACATTTTACTGCAGCTATAGCAATTGAACATTATAGTATGGTGTTAGATTCATATACCTCATACACAGAGCACCTCCCACCATCGCTAATATTTTCGTTGCACAGGGCACTCAACAGATATCCACTAGAGCTTGAATTTTCTTCAGTATCAACTGCTGAAACAGATAAGAGATTGTACCGTGTATCTGCTCTTTATAAACCCTATAAAAATCTTTACTTTAAAGGTGGTGTTTCGTCCAATAGAATAGATCGAATTAGCGGTGACCAGCTTCGAAGAAATTTATTCAATGATATTGGATTTGGTGTTGGGTATGCGTTTGACAATATAATTCTGGATTGTAACACCTTTACCTATTCCGATAGCCATTCGATTTTTAGCATCGCAATTTCCTCAAAGTTTTAGTAATTAAAATCAATTGTCTTAATTTGTCTTAATATTTTAAGGTTATATCAATATTATTTAATAATTTAAGTATAATCTTAATAATACAATAAAGGGCATGGTATGGATAAAGTAGATATACAGATACTTGAAATTCTTCAAGAAGATGCAAGGGCTTCCGCAAGCGATATATCAAAAAAAGTAAAACTTTCGATTCCATCAGTTGGAGACAGAATTAGAAAGCTCAATGATAAAATCATTAAAAAATACGCTGCAATCTTAAATCACAAGGAAGCCAATTTAGATCTTACGGCATTTATATTTATTGTGAGTGAGCATTCAGATCATTATGATGATTTCATTCAAAAGACCAAAGAATCCAAAGAGGTTTTAGAGTGCCATTCTGTTACAGGCCGCGGATCACATATATTGAAAATACGCGTTGAAAATTCTCAAGCATTTGAGGATCTATTGTATGAAATTCAAAACTGGCCTGGAGTATCTCGAACCCGTTCTAATGTTGTTTTATCTACCTATAAGGAGACAACAGAAATTAATCTGTTGTCTCTTAAGGAAAATAATAATACCAAGTAGGCAGCCACATTATTTCATAAAGACCATTTTTTTCGTTTGAATAAATTGGTCAGTTTGCAGCTGATAGAGATATACTCCATTACTAACCGGCGCACCATCATTATTGGTCGCATTCCACATCACGTTATGATAGCCTGCGTTTAGATTTGTCATGGTAAATCGTTTAATTTCCTGTCCAACCATATTGTATATGACAAGATTCACAGTCGCCGATTGCGGTAATTGAAATTGAATGCGCGTTGATGGGTTAAAGGGGTTGGGATAATTATCGCTTAACGCATACTGTGATGGGACACCTGTATTTTCAACCGATAAGAAACCGCCTCGATCTAAGACAACTACTTTTTGGTCACCCGTAACCGACACCGTATCGATACCATCCGTAGCATCAACAGTAAAGGATGCTTGCGCCCGAGGAATGCTTGGCAATTTACTAAACACGGTATCGGAAAGTGCGGCATAAGAAAGGGTGTATGCGTTATCAGTAACAGAGGCAACAAGACGACTGCCGTACCTACCGACAGATAAATACACAAGATAGGTAATTGTTTCTTGGTCTGGATCAAGACTTTCGGTCCACTCAAGACTATATTCGAGATCGGAATTTCCCATGGTAACATCAATCGTATCGGTATCCAGCGACATCCACTCAAACTCCGATGGTGCATCTTGGGTATTTAGGACCGTAAAGACGAAGGATGTAGAATCAGTGTCTACTCCATCGGTTGCAAAAACCGTTACGGACGCATTGCCAAAATAGTCTGGTTCTGGAACGATTGAAAGCTCGTTGTCCACCAGCGACACCTTAATACCAGAGGTATCTGGAGAAGCTGCGAACGACACTGCATCTCCTTCAACATCTGTAGCAGATAGCATGTAGACAGAAGCCGTTGAAATATCTTCGGTTGTGGAATCGCTACTAATAGAGGCTATAACGGGTGCGTCGTTCACCGCTTTTACTTCAAAATTTATATTAGTAGTATCGTGGGCCTTGCCATCGCTGACCACCGCCTCAATAGTACCCGTTCCGTACCAATTGTCATCTGGTACCACCAAAATAGAATCGGTATACAGCTGCAGGGTCACTTCCTGCGTTGCGGTAGTAGCGGAGTAGGACAAACTATCTTTATCTATATTTTGGACAAATAGTTTGATGTAGGAAATTTCATCTTCCAGAAGATTTGAGTCTGAGAATCCAATAAATTCTGGTGGTGCGTTAGGAGCCATGGTGATAACGCTCGATGCCGCGCTTTCATTCCCAATAGAGTCTACCGCAGTTACCTTATAATAATAGGTTTCCCCATTTAAAAGTCCTGTATGGGTAAAAGTCGTCGATGTCTTTGGTATCATTGCAAGTAGGTTTTGTGGGGTATTTGAAAGGTCCCCATATACATTGTAATGCGACAAATCGGCCGCTGGACTCGCGGCCCATTGAATGGTGATTTGCCGATCATCACCCGCTCCCACCACAAGCGTTGGAGCGCTTGGCGCGAGCGTGTCAGATGGCACTACCGGATCTACTATTACTGTATCTACGGTTATGGTATTTAATTTTACTGTATTGACCGTTTGATCTTGTACGGAAGCATTGCCCGCCGCATCCTTGACAGAATTTGCCTGGACGAACAGGCGTAGCGTTTCCGAACCATTTGCTACACCGGTCAGTGAAATACCCAAGGATACCGAATCAGCTTCGTGAAAAATACTAGACGGAAGCGCAGAAACCAGTTTAGTGCTACCCCCAGTTAATGTAAATGAAAAAGCTGTTGGCGATAATGCGCCGGTTGATCCGATTCCTTTGATGGTCTCAGTAAACTTAACATTGACCGTTGAATTATCTGCAGCAACCGTCAATGCGGCTACCTCAGCAGGATAGACGTCCTTGAGGGTGACCTCCTTTTTTGCAGGAGCGGCACCTGCCGAATTATTTGCGTCGTCAAAAACCGAATCAGGTGCAAACGACACGCTTAATACTTCGGACCCATTGGGGTACACGTTAAACGCCAAGCCAAGTTCAAATTGGGTAGAATTTATGACTTTGAAACTCGAAGGTGTACTGCGTGCCAAAGTTGCTACCCCCCCAGTAACGGATACAACAAAATCTAGCGAGTCTACAGCACGCGCTTGCCCGCTTGCGCCAAAAATATCTTCATTAGTTACCACCAGGATATTCTTTTCTTCCGATCCCAATCCCGCCGAAACGATATAGGGGGCAACGTAATCGGTAAGCGTTAAAATAAATTCCTTTTTCTGGGTGTCGTACCCATTATCGTACTTATCAAAAATATTAGCAGGAACAATAGTCACAACTAATTTTTCAGTTCCAACGACCTCTCCAGTTAAGTTGAGATCAATCGTATACGAGTTATTTTGGGTCGTATCATTATTGGTAACCGTACTAACGCTGGCACTGGAAAGCTGCGCTTTCCCGCCACTGATCGAATAATTTGCAAACGCAGCAGGTGCAAGGTTTCCGCTGCCACTCGTATCAGGAAAGACCGCTTCGCTGAATGTGACGAGAATGCTTTTGTAGTCCTGCGCCACGGTTAAGGTTTCTACGAAAGGTGCGGTTTTGTCCGTCAGGTTTGTAGAATTCGTATTGGCTTGTTCTACTACTGCGGCATTTCCACTCGCGTCAAAGATTTGACTTGCCACCGGGACAACGGTCAACACTTCCGATCCGTTTGCCGTTCCGGATAGAGGTAATCCTAGTGTGTACGTATTGGAATTAATGGCGATACTGGAAGGAGTGGCGCTTGAAAGCGTTGCGGTTCCCCCGCTCAGTGCTAATGCAAAATCGCCCACCTCAAGCGCACCACTGCCTCCCGAAGTATTGTAGACTGCCTCTGAAAAAGTTACCGCTGCGGTGGCGTTGGTACTTGGAACTACCACCCCGGAAATTGTGGGTTTGGTTAAATCTTTTAAGTTCACTGTTTTGGTATTACCGGAAACAGTCGCAGCAGATCCATCTGCATCGTAAATGCTGGTATCGTTGGCGGGTTTTACGGTCAACACTTCCGAACCGCTTGCTGTGCCTGAAAGCGGAATACCAAGGGTATAGGTGTTGGAAGATTTGGTAATGGAAATAGGGGTTGCTCCTGTCAGCGTTGCGGTCCCCCCACTTATAGAGAGCGCAAAATCCGATACTTCAAGGTCCCCGCTTCCACCGTTTGTCCGGTACGCCGGTTTAGTGAATGTAACTGCTACAGTACTATTGTCATTTGCAACCGCTACAGATGACATGCTGATACCAAATGAAACCGAACTATGATAAACACGAGTTTTGTTATCTGCTCGCATTGATCTTGAATATATATCAACATTACCAGAATTAAAGATAGCTACTGGTTCATAAGTACTGTAGGCAGTGGAAGTGTATTCCTTGGTGCCACCCCACGCGCTTCCGTTAAATATTTGAGATGTTACAACATATTTATTACTGGCATTATATTGAACATATATTGCCATTAATTCGCTCGCAGATACGGATTGCAAAAACATACTGCTAGTAATGATTTGTAAATCTGCAGGAGTTATTAGCGTTGGAGCTGTCCATCCTCCTGCTGAGGTCCAGGTCTTCACAGCGAATTGAGACTGATTATTATCATTGTAGCGAGCATATCCCAAATAAAGTTTTCCATTCAATGATGTAGCAAAATTACTATATCCATAACGTTGAACATAATTATGTTGTCCAGTATTGTCTGTAGTGATTGAGGTTGCTGCAGATGCTGTTCCATTTGCTACCACGGAATGTTGAATTTGAGTTTTATTGCTAGGCCTTTCCTGTGTAAATAGATGAATGGTGTTTTGATCATCTTTATGCATGAATCCGGAATATGCATCATTTGACCCACTTGTAAGACGTACATTCGTTATGCCCGACGATGAGACCGAAAAGAGATCCATATCATATTCGGTATTTTGCTCTCTAATGAGAAAGTGTAATACTCCGTTTGCATCTTCTTCCTTACCATAATCTACAGTGTTTTTTCCAGATGCAGTTATTGCAGTAGGGGTCGTCCACGTGCTCCCCGATGCCGCTTTTTTGGAATAATACGTCATGTATTTATTATCGCTTTCTCGTTGTCTATAGGAAATAACCGCATCTCCGTTGGAAAGAAATAGAGGCATTGAATTATATGATCCAAACGCAGTTGAACCCGCATCATCCAAATAATCTGACAACGTAAACGTTGTGGAAGAGTAGTCGTAATAAAGGATCTGCACTCTGCTATTTGATCCTTCATATGCACGCAACTGAATAATTAAATCTCCGCCGCTCGACTTAGTAATCAAATGACCATCACTTCCCATCTTGTATCCAGTCGTTAGCTCTACTGCGCTGCCCAGTGTATTGTTAGAATATTTTTTATAGTAGAGATTATAATTTCCGCTCGTTGTGGCGCGCTTTGTATAAAAAAACAGTATGTCATTATTAGGCATTACCTGTATTGATGCCCCAGAATAATATCCTACGAGTCCAAATACTAATCGCGAGCCACTTGTTCCATCTATTACGCTTGGAGTGCCCCAACTCGTACCATCATGGATAACCATATAAAGTTGATAGTCAGTAGTATTATAAAATGAGAAATATTTTTTCCCATTTACTTCAGCGTGTAGCGTACCAACCATTGGCCCACCACCACTCATTGAATCGTACATATAAGCATTTGCATCTGCAGGGCTAATAACAGATTCTGAAGAATAGGTTTGCGCTGAAATGCTGCTGAACAAAAGGGTTAAAAGAACGATATTTTTGGTTAAAAACTTCACGGAATACCTCAGACGTTAATTTTATAATTAAATTTTAAAAATAGTAGAACAAGCCAATCACCGTTTAGCGTGTTAGCTTGGACGATGATTTTATAATATATCCCCCTATGCATACAATATAAATATTGGAAGTAACCGTAAATAGGAAGGTATTTATAGCAATAGGGTATTAGAAAATAAATTTTTTTTATCCATAACCTAAATTTTTTAGGTATAAAGCAATTATTTTGTTTTCTGACCTGCATTTTTTAGAAATATTACGGAAAATATTAAAATAGTAATGCTTTTATGATTTATGTGATTGCTATCACATGTTCAAATTTGCCTCAGATTCCCAATGCGAAGTTGCACTGGGAATCAACGTGAGGCACCTATTATACCAAGGAGAGAGAAGTTGGCATAAAATATTACTAGACTAATATTATAAATTATATTTAATATAAATCCACAAATATTAATGTAATAATGAAAAAAAACCTAAAAAGTTTAATATAAAGTACAAGGAGAGATAAATGAGCAAAAAAACAACATACGAATATATGTGGCTTGATGGCTACAAACCCGAGCCATCCCTGCGCAGCAAAATCAAGGTTGCCGGCGATGAATCCCCACCCGAATGGTCGTTTGATGGTTCCTCAACCCAGCAAGCTGAGGGCGGAAGCTCGGATTGTTTGCTAATTCCCGTTCAAACCTACGAAGGCCCCCTCTTTTCAGATAAATTGGTTATGTGTGAAGTACAGACTGGAGAGCACGAAGTACACCCATCCAACTCCCGTTCCGCAGCAGCGAGTGTGGTGACAGATGAGTGGTGGTTTGGATTTGAGCAGGAGTATTTTTTCACTGATAAAAATGGCGAACCTTTGGGCTGGGAAGACGGAACCCCAAGACCGCAAGGCGATTATTATTGCGGTGTGGGCGCGACCAATGTACAGGGTAGAGAAATTTCAGAAGTACATCTTGAAGCGTGTTTAGCAGCAGGCATTGAAATCACTGGAACCAATGCGGAGGTTGCTCTTGGACAGTGGGAATACCAATGTTTTGGCAAAGGGATTAAAGCTGGAGATGACCTCTGGGTCAGTCGATATCTGTTGTATAAGATTGCTGAAGATTTTGGCGTTGGCGTTAATATACATCCCAAGCCAAAAACTGGCGATTGGAACGGTTCAGGTATGCATGCAAATTTTTCAAATGAGGAAATGCGAACCAGTGGATCAGAAGAACTGTACACTTCACTTTGTGATAAACTAGGTGAAGTTCACAGCGACGCAATTGCTTCATATGGTTCCGATAATGATATGCGACTTACAGGACTCCATGAAACTCAAAGCATTGATAAATTTTCTTATGGTGTTAGCGATCGAGGCGCTAGCATAAGAATACCAATTGCTACAGTTGAAAATAGTTGGAACGGATATCTGGAAGATAGAAGGCCAGCCTCTAACGCAGATCCGTACCGTATTATGTCTCATCTTGTAGGTACGCTTACTAAGTAGTCCTCCTAAGCCCCGCTTTTTAGCGGGGCTTTTCATTAGCATGTAACCTTCTTACATTACAAAGTTAAAATTCATTCTATGTAAGGGGTTATGCGACTTTCTTCATTATTATTTCTTTGTTTATTATTATTAATATCTTGCCAAGAGCCTGTTGATGAAAAAATTGACACTTCTTGGTCAATTCTTTATAAGCAGGTATTACAACCCAACTGTTCTAATTGTCATATGAATGGTTCGGCCATACAAAAGCAGTCCGGTCTAGATTTCTCATCTTCTGCTGTTTATAATGATTTGGTTGGTGTAGTACCCAAAAATTTAGCTGCAACTGAGGACGGCCTTTTGCGGGTAAGCACGGAGGGTGGCATGAAAGGATTAACGCAAAGTTATTTGTGGGAAAAAATTAATATCTACGATCAGGAGCATTTTTTGAATGATCATCCAGAATATGGTCAGCTGATGCCTCCAGGCGGCAATGTTTTAACGGACGGAGAATTGCAGTTCGTACGATCATGGATTGAAGCGGGCGCACCAGCAACTGGGATTGTCGTGGATGAGGACGTATTGCTTAATACCGATCGCTACATTCCTGAAGCATTTACAAAGCTTGATCCGCCAACCAATGGAATCCAGCTGCATTTAGGACCTTTTGATGTGCAGCCAAATTACGAGCGAGAATTTTTTCAGTTTACTGCGCTGGATCAAAACAGCGATATGTATGTTAATCGTATTGAGATCGAGATGCGTAGAGGTAGCCACCACTTTTTATTATATACATTTAACGAAAACACGCCACAACAAATCCTACCATCCTACGACCAGCCCCGAGAGCTGCGAAATGAAAATAGTATCATCAATCTTTCCACTTTATATCAAATGCAATTTCATAAATTTTTTGGAGGTACACAGTGGTCAAGACTTGACTACAGACTGCCAGATGGTGTAGCGCTTAAAATTCCACAAGGTAGCGGTCTTGATCAAAACTCGCATTATGTCAACCGTACGGATTCGGTTATGACTGGGGAAGTGTACACCAATTTGCATACGATAAATAAAGAAGACGTTGCGTATGTGGCAGAGCTTTTTGATTTTAACAACACCGATATCTACTTGCCCCCTAAAAAAGTTACGACATTGACTAAAACTTTTATATTGGATGAAAAGTATTATATGGGACAAGTATTTTCCCACGCGCATGAAAAAATGCAGGAATTTGTGGTTGAGATTGTTGGCGGTCAGCGTAATGGAGAAGTGATTTATTGGACGAATGATTGGGAGCATCCCCCTATCATTAATTTTGATCCCCCTATCGAAATAAATGCGGGAGAAGGTCTTAAGCTTATAGCCACCTACAATAATCCTACCAACGACCCCGTCACTTTTGGTTACAGATCAGTAGATGAAATGATGATACTGTTTGGATGGTATTATAAGTAAATGCCTTTTTCTTTAAAAAGAGTTGCCATAATTACCTGTTTATTATTTGCGTCATCGCCGCCTTTTGTGCTCTCGCAAAACGACTATCCAATAGTTCTTGTTCATGGGTTTATGGGTTGGGGACCAAATGAAATGGGTCCATATAACTATTGGGGCGGCAAGCATGACATGGTTCAAGAGTTTGAAAAACAAGGTCACACAATATATGTATCAAATGTTGGGCCTGTTTCATCCAATTGGGATAGAGCGGTGGAGTTGTATTACCAAATAAAGGGCGGGCAGGTTGATTATGGAAAAGGGCACTCAGATACGTATGGTATTGTTCAAAAACCCAGAAACAAAAGATACCAAGGACTATACCCTGAGTGGAGCCCAGACAAACCAATACATCTTATTGGACATAGCATGGGCGGGCAAACCGTGCGCATGTTGGATTATCTACTAACCACGTCTATTTCTGATACGACTGGAAAAAAAGAAAGCACTTTTTTGGGAAGTGAGCAACGTGGTATGATAAAATCAATTACTACAATCTCAACCCCGCACAACGGAACTACACTATCAACATTTATAAGTGCT
>MDTD01066649.1_pt1 | contig 12092 bp, 10 predicted proteins | sample 811221 | NCBI WGS metagenome assembly MDTD01 (sample SAMN05326646, study PRJNA326480) | marine metagenome | isolation source: seawater | place: Pacific Ocean: South West | collected 2011 | reverse complement strand
TCAGGCGGGCCCGACGGGGTTCGAACCCGCGACCATCGGATTAAAAGTCCGACGCTCTACCTGACTGAGCTACAGGCCCAATGTAGCAACTTGGGCTTTCTTTCCGACCTGCATGGCCTTCTTATACATTTCGGGCTGGCCGTGACCATGCCGGCCACGAGGAAGGCACAACCCTCCATTCAAGGACCCCTTCATAAATCTGCCCATACAAGCAAAAATCGCATATTTCCGGGGAACTGCGAACGCATAGTCTCATGACTGAGAGCAGGCTGGCAATGGATATGAGCGGTCCAGAAACCTTTGGGGCCGCCCATGCGGAGGCTGAAATTGAACGTCTTCAGCGTACGGGAACAACGGTCGAGTGGAAGGCACCCACCGGTGAGCGTTTCTCAATGCTCATTCCACCCACCGTTTACCCTCCGCGTGAAGATACCGACCTCTTGGCTTCTGTCTTGACGCCGCAACGCCTGCCCCCCAAGACGCAGTGGCTCGAAATCGGGTGTGGTTCCGGCGCCCTCTCCCTGCACGCCGCCCGGCTTGGGTGCAAGGTCACGGCCTGCGACATCAATCCCCTGGCGGTTGCTTGCACACGTGCTCACTTTGCACAAAACGGCCTTCAGGCCACCATCCACGAGGGTGGACCTGGGCCATTAGCGGACGGAACCCGCTCCCAATGGGGCGGCGACCAAACATACGATGTCGTGGTGTGGAACACGCCGTATTTGGGTGCAGATGCTTTGGTGGACGGGATGCTTGGTCCCATGGAAGAAGCGGCTCTCACCGATACCGACGACACCGGTCTCTTTGGTCGCATGGCTCGCCTCATCGCCACCACGTCGCTGCTCTCAAAGAACGGTGTAGCGTACCTGACGGTTTCGTCCAAAGGGGATGGGAAGCACGCGTGCGAACTCGCCTGGGCTGAAGGTGTCGCTGCCAGGTGCATCGCCACGACATCGTTTGAAGACGGGGAACAACTCTCCGTCATCGCCATGTGGAAACCTTACGCTGATGCACAGGTCCTCCATCGCCCCGTCACCACCAGTACAAACGATGACGTTGTCGCCTTGGCGGGTGTGGTCGGCAGTTCGGTCCGAGCCGACGTCCAAACAACGGGGCGCGGTCGAAGAGGGCGATTGTGGAAGTCGTATGCCGGAGCCTTCATGGGTTCATGGCTTGTTCATTCAGGTCAAGGTTGGCCGCATACAACTGGCGATCAATTGCGAGCTGGTGAAGCCCTCGTTCGCTTGGTTCGTCTCATGAGCGAACGTGGAAGCGCTGATGTCTGCCTGAAATGGCCCAATGACCTCTATGCACGGGCAAGCGATGGTGCGTTGAAAAAAGCCGCGGGCGTCCTCTTTGAAGCGGTCAGCCAAGGTGATGTGCACCATGTCATACTCGGCCTCGGTTTGAACATCGATACTGGTGGTGAATCCTATGCAAGTCTGCACGACCTCGGTCTTGAGACAACCGCTGAGGACCTCCACGTTGCTCTTCACGCCATGGTAGCTTCGCTGTTCCAGCAGGTTGACCACCTTCCTCAGGCGGCGAGTGTCCACGTTGAACAGGAAGTGCTGCACGGCGTCGCGCTGCTTGGACCACTTTTCTATAGAACTAATAAGGTGTTGATTGAAGGCGTTCATCCGAGCGGTTCACTTTCTCTCAAAGGATGGGATGAGCCGGTCGACGAACCGGATGAGTTGACGTGGTTAGGCGTCTAACTCAGCGTCGAGGACTTCGTCGGACTCTTCCTCTGATTCGGTGCGCTGGTAGAGTCCATAGGCCAGGAAGATTGCACCGACTGGGAAAGGCAGCATATCGATCATGTACTTTCGCTCAATGCTCGTTTCAATGGAGGCGTTAACACCTTTGGTATCGATCTCGTAGGTGTAGTAGCCGCCGTCCTCCATGGTGATGACCTTCTCTTGGGTTTCGCCTGCGGCGAGAACAAAGGATTCCGCGCTGAGAATGGCCTTCGTATCATCCTTGAGCACGATGCGAAGCGTTGTCTCTTCTTCGACGGTGATTCGTAAATCAAAGGCGTCACCCTTCATCATTGATGCACCGTTGGTGTACGGCGGGTCTTCTGCACTGTGGTCGATGGGGGAGACCCAGGCGTGCATGAACAAACCCCCGAGAAGCAGGGTCAGGCCGGTAAGGATGAACACGTCGCTCATCTTCATGGCCGGGGCCGTTCCACCTCCTCCCATGAGCGCCCCTTTGAGCGGATGCACTTGAGTCCTGCGGCTTCTTGGAATGAACACCGGTCGGGGCCAACCGATGGTTTTCTTCACTTTTGTTTGCGCTTGGGCTTGGGTAAACCAAGACGTTGACGGACGAGTCGGATTTTTCCACTGGTGGTCAAACTCATGATGCCCCAGGTCTCCATGGCATCGTTGTCCTGCAGAAGGTTTCGTAATTCGGGCATGGCTTTGAGGGGTGCACGAACAATCGCAAGGCCTCCTTCACCGTGCTGGTTGGCCAACTCCGTTTGCTCGGCCAAGGCCGGGCGTTCATGCTGAGGGAAGAAATCCATGAGACGCAGCGATGGTTTTGCCTCCATCATCTGGCTGATGTTCTGCACGACATGCTCCACCGCCTCACGGTGTTGGTGGCGGGAGTGGACCTGCACACCAATCCATCGGCGTTTCTCTCGTAACGCCTTGGTCAATCGCTTGGCCATGCACCCTCGGTGGAGTATCCTCTTCATGATGTTTGACTTCGTGTTGAGGGCATACCCTCAAAATGGGTCGCCTGCAGGAATCACCATGGAAGGCGATGCAGATGCTGAGGCTGCGCCTTCCGAGCCCACAAAGCTTGAGCATCTTCAACAAGAAGATGCATCGATCCTGGCGTTGCTTCGCATCTTGCTCAGTGTGTCGACCTTACCCCATGTTGTGACGATCATCGTTCTCTCCTCAGTCTTGCAAATCGCCACCGTGAACGGATATGAATCCATGAGTGCGATGGGCTTTGTTGCGTTGGCGGGCGGGTACTTCCTCACCGGCCTCTTGGCAGGCCGGCCAACGGTGGACCGATGGATACGACTTGCTGAGCGGGAAGGGGATGAGCGTTCGGCCCTTTCACGCATGCTTGCCTCCTTTCGAATCTGTATCTTCCCGCTGGTGATGTCGCTTCTGGTGTTTGCTTCACTGGTCGCATTGTTTGGGGAACAGGGGGCGGTCGCCGATTTAACCTCGGTTCTGCCGTGGGCTCTTTCCTCGTGTTTTGTTGTATGGGCCATCGTTCAGGGCCGAGGCTTCGGTCGGTGGTTGAGTTCTGTTTCTGCATCAAAACTACCGGGCGCTGATGCCCGTGAACCTGGTCTGTCAAGTCGTTCAACCGTTGTTTCTTTTTCTCTCCTCATGGGTCTGACCGTTGCATTCCTTTACACCTTTGAAGCGTTTGCGGATTCCTCGACCGGCTTTGTGGAGGCCTTGCTTGGAAACATCGTATTCATCCTCGTCGTATCGGCCGTCTTTGCCCTGTCATGGCGGCGCTCCCGAAGTGCACGTTTGCGGGCGTCTTCTCGTGCCGATTTTCACCGGTTTGGTGGGCGCTGGCTTTTCCTGAGTCAGTTGATGATTACTTGGCACCTGCTGACCGTTTGGCGGCACCAGTTTATCACGCCAAATACGGCAGTCTTGGTCGCTGAAGAATTCCTGCTCATGATGTTCACGGTGTTGATGGCCATTTGGGGTCTGACCTCACGTTCATTCCGCTCACCGCTCAAACTGGTCAACCTCAACAACGCTCTACCAATGGGCTTGGCCTTTGGCTATGCGTATGCGGGGAGTGTGGCCATGCTGACCACCGTTTTGGACGATATCCGTGCCGTTATGATGGCGGGGCACCTCGTGGTTGCGTTGACCTTCTTTTGGATGCAACCCCGGGTGTTGGACCAAACCATGGGGCAGACCGCCACAGAAGAGCACATCAAGCGCGTCGTTGAGGAAGCGGTGGCTGCACCTGACCCTTCGACATCTAAACCACAACCCGTTGCTGAAGCGTCGCAGATTGAGCAAGCAGAAGGTAAGGATTCAGTTGATGCATCCGGTGATTCGGTGGGCGCAGAGGTGCCGGGTGACGGGGTGGAGGATATCGGCGAGGACGTTGAATGGAAAGAACCCGATGTCCTGGCGAGTGAAGTTGAATGGGACGATGAAGTCGAGTTGTTGGATTAACTTGGCCGAATTCCAGAGAGCAGGGTAACCACCCGAATGGTGTCATGCAAGTCTTCGCTTACACGGGCACCAAGAATGACTTGTGCATCGTTATCGAGGGCACTGGTGAACAGGTCTGCTACGGCGTCGACTTGGCCGATGGTCATGCCCAGGCCCCCCTCCACCTGAATCAAGCATCCTTTGGCTCCACCCACGTCCATGGCTGCGAGCGGTGCTTTGAGGGCTGCTTCCAAAATGCCTTTTGGGTCATCGGGACGCCCAACACCGACCAAGAGGGTTGCCTCACCGGTCTGGTCGACGATGGCTCTCAAGTCCATCAGGTCGAGGTTGATGAGGCCCATGCGCATCAACGTGCGAACCAAGCCGTCAACGAGGTCCTCTATCCATTCCGCTCCCATCTGCCAAAGTTGTCCTTTTTCCCTTGCTTGACGAGCCAAGCGGTCAAGGGATAGACGAACGGTGACGTGGGCCGTTTTTTCCAAGCGTTCCAATCCTTCTCTCGCGATTTCCATCCTCGTTGGCTGGCTCTCAAACGGGAGGCCAGCCACGGCCAAGACCACGGCGCCGGATTGTCGTGCCTGGCGGGCGAATTCATGAGCGGCTCCTGTACCCACGCCGCCGCCGAGACCCGTCAGAAGGATGACGAGTTCGGTGGATTGAAGCAGTTGATTGGTCAACGTGCTGAGGCCACGCATCCGTTGCTCGGCCAGTGGGGGAAGCGCTGCGCAACCGACGCTGTCAAGGGCGTGGCCAAGCCGGAGCACGTGGGTGTCATCACCGGTTTTGAAACTCGTGTCATCGGCGTCTATGAGCACCAAATGTGCGCTCCCCTCGCATTTTCCGTGGGCTTGCTGCGCCCAAGCACAGCCGATGCCCCCTACTCCAGCAACCAGAATGTTGGAGGGGTCCATGACGGCCACGGTGCGTGGCATCTCCATGAACTTTGGTGTGTGTTTCAGTCCAGATAGCGGAGGTAGCGTCGACGTGCATCACGGGCCCATGCATTGTCGGGTTCGAGGGCCAACACACGGTCGTAGTACTCCACTGCTGTTTTGAATTCGGAGAGGTGGCGACCGTAGAGGTGCCCCAAATTGGACAAGACGGGGATGCAAGTTTCGTCGGCTTCAAGCATGGCTAAGAGTATGGTTTCGGCACCTCCCAAGGCGCCCTTCAGCATCAGCTCCTCCGCCTCGTCCAATTGCTGGAGTTGTTCGTCAGAGAGGTTGTAGGTGTTGTCAAAGGTGTAGTTTCCCATGGCTCTCGTCCTTGCGGAGGTGCGAGATTTGAAGAACTCTTCTGAGAAAAATTCGGCTGAGAATCTCACTGATAGATAGAGGGCTAAAAATATCTCAAAAAACGCAACACTGCGCCGCACTTAATGTGGTGATTTGCTGGCAATGTTTAAGGAGTCCTTACAGGTCGCTTAGACCATAAGGGTGAGGCCATGCACAAAACTTCTCTCACGTCCCGCACCGTGCTGCTCGCCTTGGTCGGGGCGTTGCTCCTCCTTCCTGCTCTCGCTTCATCCTATCACGGTGGCATCGGTGGCCCACAATCGCATCAGGGTTCCACCGGGCAGGTCGACATTGACGACGTGGCGAAATCGGGTTGTCTTTGCCACAACGAGGTTGCGGATAACGCCGTCCAAGTTATCCTCGATGATGTTCCATTTGCCTACGTTGCAGGCGAAACATACACGCTCCACCTGCAACTGATCGGCGGGCCCCCAGCAACCGGCACCTACACCGCAGGCTTCTCAATGCGTGTCTCACTTGGCACCCTCTCCAGCGATATGGCGCAGAATTGGGAAATTGACGGAACCGTTGACGAACAAACCCTCACCCACACCGAGGCATCCTCGGCCACCGAGGACCGTGCTTGGGTCTTTGACTGGACCGCTCCCGCCGATTCTGGAGCCGGAACGGTCAACTTTTGGATTGTCGGAAATTCAGTCAACGGCGACCAAATTCCCGGTGTTGAAGACCGTTGGAATCAACTCAACTTTGCCTTGAATGAAGGCGATGAAGCCTCGGCCGCCATGGGTACCCGTACCTTGTTTGCCGGTGATGGAAACGTTAGTCCTCCTGAGCCTGCACACCACGGTGTTGACCTGCACCACATGGGGGCAAAACTCCGAGCCCACTGGCTTGGCCTCCTTGGTTTCGGGGCGGTCATCGGCGTGGTTATCTTCGCCGGCTTGCTCCTCCGCTACGGTTTCTCAACTTCCTACAAAGGTCGCAGCAATCAACTTCGCTTGCGATACAAACTCATGCGCCGAGGTGATCAATGATGGACGACACAATCACAACCTTGCTCAGAGGTGTTGCCGATGGTAGCATCAGCGTTAATGACGCTCGCACGGCCCTCGAAGGCGCAGAGCTGACCGAAGAGGAGATGTCAAGCGCGATTGACCACGGTGTGTTCAATATCGCAGAACCAGGGACCATCGTCAGTGCTTCCTTGGCACCGTCCGGTGCTTCCTATCTCACCATGTTTTTCCTCGCATGGGGCTTGTTTTGGATTTGCTACTGGAGTTTCTCCATGATTTACGGCTTGGCCAACGGCTGGGACCAACAACAACTCTCGTTCCATTTGGCGATGACGATGACCACCCTGATTATGATCGGTATCATCTACCTGAAGTACATCCTTCCCGACACCATCATCGTCAAGCACGCTCAAAACAAATTCATTCCAGAACACCAAAAAGACTGGCGGGAGTACAAGTGGTGATGCAACATGGCACGTGAATATGAACTCAAACCCGCACCTTCCGACGGCGAGGACGCCATCGGACTTTCGACGACCTCCATCAACCGCCGTCAATTCCTTCGCTACGGTTTCAACACCGCTGCCGGTGTCCTGACCGCATCGCTTGGCATGCTCGGTTTCGCTGCAATTCTTCTGCCACCCGGTGGTGGCGGCGGCGGTGATTTGGCCGTGCAGTTCTGGGCAAAGGGTCGTGAAGACGAGGCTTGGTACGGTGCCAAGCACCTGCAACCCATGACCAAAGCCGACTTTGAGGCCGAAGCCGCCAGTTCAGCAACCGGGACAGCCGGTGCAGCTGGTGTTTGGAACGGCGTGCCCGTGGTTGTGAATTATGTCACTCACTCCAAGTATGCCGGAACACCCGAATCCAACGGCAAGGCTCGCTTCCAATTCATGGAAGGCTACGATGAAACCGGCAAGTACGTCGGCCACTTCGAAGATTTGGCTGAAGCCGACCCACGATTGATGCCCTCTGACGACCTCGTCATGGTCTTTGGTCGCTGCACGCACCTTTGCTGCATCCCCGGATGGCAACTTGTGTCCAACTCCTTCACCGAAGACTCGTGGACACCCGGTGGCGGCGACGACGGTGGCACCAAGATGTTCTGCATCTGCCACTCCTCCCGCTTTGATCCAACGGCGCTTGAGATGAACACCAACCGCAACCGCTCAAACGGTGCAACGTTCAACTATGCGGGTATTCGCAGAGCAGGCGGACCTGCTCCTGTGGGCTTGCCCATCATCCCGATTCAACTCAACGGCGGCGTCATCGAAGGCTTGCCTGATTATGTGGACTGGTACACATACTGTGATTGAGGTGTTGACATGACGACGATGTTCTGGATTCTGTGGTTTTTCATCGCCTTCCTCGTGCTCCTCGTGGCGTTTACGCTGCGCAAGGAGAACGAAGAAATGCCTCGCAGGGATATTTTGCGAGCGGTCGAATCCTCCGGAAAGATGGGGGTTGCTGAACGCTCTTTCCTCTGGGTGTTCTCGTGGCTTGACACCCGTTTCCGCCTCCAGGATTACTGGAATATGTCCAAGGGTGCCTACTACAACATGCACCGTCAGATGCCGTTGACTCACGCTGAGAAATACAAACTCCGCATTATCTGGTACTGGTACCCTCTGTACTGTTTGGGTGGTATTTCCTTCCTCTCGTTCATCATTCTCGTTATCACGGGAACCGTGCTGGGCATTTACTACGTGCCTGGCGGTGAAGGCGACCCTTCCCCTGCCTACGCCAGCATGCAGTACATCATGACCGAGTTGCCCTTTGGCTACATTCTGCGTGCCGTCCACCACTGGACGACGCACTTCATGGTGGCCAGCGTTTTCTTGCACATGTGTCGCGTCTACTTCACCGGTGCATACCGAAACCCACGTGAGTTGAACTGGCTCATCGGGGTTGCGCTCATGGCGCTGACCATCGTCTTCGGCTACTCCGGTTATCTCTTGCCGTGGGACAGCCTTGCTTACGGTGCAGCCATCATCGGCATCAACCTGGCCAACTCAAGCCCGTTGGTTGGAAAATACATCGCCACCTTGCTCTTCTCGGGTTCAGAATTGACACCGTTGACGGTCACTCGAATGTACTTCATCCACGTGTTCATTCTCCCCGTCATCGTCACGACGCTCATCATCATTCACTTGTTCATCGTTTGGGTACAAGGTATTGCGGAGCCGCATTGATACGGAGGGAGAAAAATGGGACTGATTGACAATTTCGGACGAGTTGCCTCCATGTACATGGAGGAGAAAGCGCAGTTGCAGGAAGCAGAAGAAAAGCGAAAGCGAACCCGCACCGGTCATGGCTTTTGGCCGCATGAGGTGTTGCGTGACAGCATTATTTTCGCCTCGATGCTCTCCATTCTCCTCTTCTACGCCTGGTTGATTCCACCACCCCTTCACGGTGCAGCCGACCCTTACGCCCAAGCAGGATTCGTGTTCCCTGACTGGTACGTGCTGTTCTCCTACGGTTATCTGCGCTGGGGTGAATACCTGCCGCAGTTCGTGGTGCCCACAGGATTTGTTGGCGACATCGTCGGCCAACCCATGTTCCCATGGAACGCCGCCTGGTGGGGCGCTGCCTTGACCGGTATTCCCGTTGGTATCCTCGCCTTGCCTCCGTTCCTAGGCGGTCGTGAGAAGCGCCCCGTTGAAGACCCGTGGTTCGCAGCAGCAGGAGCGGTCTACCTTGCCCACATCTGGTTCATCTCGGTGTTTTCCATTAACATCTTCTTGGAATTGTACGGCAAAAACAGGTCTGATTTCTGTAAACTCGATTCACACGGTGACCTTCTGTGTGGAACCCGTGAACCGTGGATAGCGGAGGTGTTCAACGCGATACCGTGGGTCATGACGGGTGTGTTGATGTGGATTTGTATCTACTTCATCGGTCGTGGTTTGCTCATTCGAGCGTGGGGTGCCGGCTTCACGGTCGCCAAGAGCCGCCAACTTATTGTCGGCGCTCTCATCTTGTCCTCTGCCGCTACGGTGGCGACCTTCGACACCTATGACAAAGGGTTCTGGGACGCCAAGGGATTGCTCACCATCAAGGATTACGGCGAATTGGAGGCCATGCGGACCCAGCCATCCGATGTCCACGTGCACGATGTGAACGAATTCACCGACGACCGAGGATGGTCCGATAGCGGTGTGGTCCCCACCACTGCATGGCTGAACTGGAACATCTACCAGCCAGCCCGCTACATCATTACGGATTTCAACGATGCAAACGGGCATCAGGATGCTGAAACCGGCATCAATGCAGCGGCGGCAAGTTCCACCTTCAACGGTGGGGAAGGCTTCAGCGTCAGTGGCTCCTTCACCATCACAGAAGATACCACCTACTTCCCCGAAGGCCATCCTGAAGAATTTACGACCTTGACCACTGACTTGAGCTGTGAATTCCGCTCCAGCGAGCGAAAGATCGACGGCGTCTCAACCCAATCCATGGTCGCTACCATCTTGACCGTGACCGACGCCTCTGGCAAAGAGTTGGTTTCCTTCGCCGACTGTGAGGGTGCAACCGTCGAGATGACCGTGGGCACGTACGATTACACCTACGACGTGGTCGTCAGTGGTGCTCTTGCGCTCAACGACAGCATCACCACCGAGACCTCCTTCAGCATCGCCAGCTACCAACCTTTGCTGGTCTGGAATGAGGATGCTCCTGCTGGATTGGCTGGCTACACGGTCAACCTGAGCAATGCTGAGGAAATGGCCCTTGGCGGCTCGGCTTTCTCCTACATCGAGAACCCAACCTACCACCAGAACCCAAAGTCGCTTGACGCCAAGTTGACCTACGCCATGTTCATACCTTGTGTGACCTTTGGTGCCCTTGTGTTCGTGTTGTTGCGATACATGGCCCGTGGCTATGAGTTCGAGATGAACAAGTGCTACGGCTGCGACTTGTGCGACGACGCCTGTCCTGTTCGTTTGTTCAACGGCGGCGACAAACTCAACATTATCTACAACTCGTGGAATAACGAAGACGACGGTGTCCCGCTGTACTCTTGTTTGACATGTACGGCTTGTACCAACGCCTGTCCGCAACTTGTCAACTACGACTCCTACGTCGATATCCGCCGTTCGCTCATCGTTGGCGGACCGCAGGCAGAAATCCCTCACACGGTTCTCCAAGCCGTCTTGAACGCTGAGGCCGAAGAAGCAGCCGATGACGACTTCATCGCTACCGAGGACTACCCGATCACCTCCAATGTTGGATACTACCCAGGATGCGTCGACTACCTCGACCAGGAAATGGTCTTCTCTCACGTCAACGAGGGTACGATGAACCTTGGAGATACTACAACGGCTGCCTTCACCCTGTTTGAGGAGATGGGCACCGATGTGGCTTACCTCGGTCGTGACTTCCTCAAGTGCTGTGGCCACGACCAGAAGTGGCAAGGACTGGATGAAGTCTTTGAGAAGCTCAAGGCCTACAACCAGCGCAAGATCAACGAGTCCGGTATTGACACCTTGGTCTCGTCCTGTGCTGAGTGTTTCCGAACCTTTGCTCGTGATTACGAACTCGAAGACGTCAAGGTTATGCACACCACAGAATACCTCATCGAGCAAGGTTTCGATATGAACCTCAAGACTGAGGACACCACGGTCACCTACCACGACCCGTGCCGACTTGGTCGACAAATGGGCATCTACGACGAGCCTCGTGAACTCATCAACGCTGTTGAAGGTGTTGAGATTGTTGAGATGGAGCACAGCGGCGAAGACGCCATGTGCTGCGGTGTCTCGAGCATGATGTCGTGCAACGAGAACGCTCGCTCTCTGCGTGTCACCCGCATGGAAGAAGTTCGTGCGACCGGTGCCGAGACCATGTTGACCTCGTGTCCAAAGTGTGTCTCGCACTTTGAGTGCCTCAAGTTTGAAGGCGACGAAGCCTACGCTGACATCGAAATCTTGGACGTTGTTTCCTTCCTCGCTCGTCAAGTCAACGAGCAGAAGGGCCAACTCGGTGCCGAGACGACCGTTGGCGAGGCCGCTGAAGCGTGATCAAGACTTCCACCCACAGGGTAGCGCGTCTGTATCGACCGACTGAATCCCCTTTGTATCGGAAAATAAAATGCAAAGGGGTTTGGGATCACCCCCTTGCAACTTATCCGAATCAATTTGTCGATTGACGGTGTAGTAGTTATACATCCATTGTCACTAGGGGGGCTGTGAGCAAAGTCCCTGCATTTGTTATTGGCATCATTTTGTCAATTTTTGGATTGATAATATTTGTACCAAATTCAAATGCTTCTGGTCCAGAAGCCTATGAAGAATTATATTGGGCATTTGGAGGCTGTTTGTTGTCATTAACAGGAATACTAGTCATTATTGTTGCATCGCTTTGGCCACGTAAATCCATTGACTTGAATTCCAGTGAAACTGGAAATGATGTATCAATTCCACCGCCAGTTTATTCAGACGGAGATTGAAATTTTCTTCAAAATTGCAAGGGCCCCCCTTTGAAACGACGGGTGTTGGAAGGGTACCCACGGGAATGGGTGACTGGTTATGCGTGATGTTCAGTCGCAGCAACTCTTCGCAAGAGCATCCTGTGCACAGAAACAAGTCTTCGCTGGAACAATATCTGCTCTAGAACTTCTCTCGTTGAATAATGCAGTGACCTTT
>MDTD01148464.1_pt1 | contig 12093 bp, 9 predicted proteins | sample 811221 | NCBI WGS metagenome assembly MDTD01 (sample SAMN05326646, study PRJNA326480) | marine metagenome | isolation source: seawater | place: Pacific Ocean: South West | collected 2011 | reverse complement strand
CCGCCAGCGTGCGGCTGTACGAGGAGACGCCGGCGCTGGGGCTCGCCCGGGAGGGCGACGCCTGGCGGCTGGAGTGCCCCAAGGGCAGCCTGCGGGCGCCGCGGGTGCTGCTCGCCAACAACGCCTTCGCCCGGAACGTGGCCGCCGGCGAGCTGTCGCGGCTGGATTCGGCGCTGCAGCGTCACCTGGCGGCGCGCCTGGGCGTGATGTACACCTACGCCGGGCTCACCGCGCCGCTCGCCCCGGAGGTGCTCGACGGGCTCGGCACCGACCCGAACTGGGGGCTGCTGCCCGCCCACCGCCTGGGCACCACCCTGCGCCGCACCGTCGACGGCCGGCTGATGGTGCGGTCGTTCTACGGCTACGAGCGCGAAGAGGACAACGGCGCGGTGTCCGCGCGGCTGCGCGACTGTCTGGCGCGGCGTTTCCCCCGCCTCGACCTCGACCCGGCGCGGCCGTTCGAGCACGTCTGGGGCGGCGCCACTGGCTTCACCTACAACGGCGCGCCGGTGTGGGGCGAGCTGGGTCCGGGCCTGTGGGTGTCCGCGGGCTGCAACGGCGGCGGCGTGGTCAAGGGCTCCCTGTTCGGCGCGCTGCTGGCCCGGCGGGCTCTCGGCGAATCCGTGCCGGACGTCGACGGGCTGTTCGGCCGGGCGAGCTGGATGCCGCCGGAGCCGCTGCGGCGCCTGGGCTTTCTGGCGCGCGCCGCCGTGGAGCGCCGCCAGGCCGGCCTGGAGACCTGAGCACCCGCCGGCCCGGCGGCAGGTCTTCCCCCGGCGGGCACGCTACACTGGGGCCTCGCATCCGGGTGGAGGGACCATGGAAGAGGCCGCCGCGCACTTCGGCGCGCTGTCGCTGCTGCCGGCCACGGTGGCCATCGTGCTGGCCTTCGTCACCCGCAACACCGTGTTTTCCCTGGCCGTGGCCTGCCTCGTCGGCGTGCTCGCCATGGGCCGCGGGCTGCTCGGGTTCCCGGATCTGCTGAAGAACGCGCTGGGCACCACCAGCTTCTCCTGGATTCTGCTGCTCGAGCTGTTCATCGGCACGCTGATCGCGTTCTTTCAGCGGACCGGCGCGGTGCGCAACTTCACCGCCTTCGTCGAACGCCGGCGGCTGTCCCGGGTGCGGGTGCAGCTCACCGCCTGGGTCATGGGCATGTTCGTGTTCTTCAGCGACTACTTCAGCCCGCTGTTCGTCGGCGCCACCATGCGCGGGCTCACCGACCGCTACCGGGTGTCCCGGGAGAAGCTCGCCTACGTGGCGGATTCCACTTCCGCGCCGGTGAGCGTGCTGGTGCCGGTGACCGGCTGGGCGGTGTTCATCGCCGGGCTGCTGATCGGCATGGGTCCGGTGGCCGATGCCGAGGACGCCATGCTCGCCTTCGCCTATTCGGTGCCCTACAACCTCTACGCCTGGCTGTCGGTGCTGCTGGTGGGCGCCGTGTGCGCCGGGCTGGTGCCGGACTTCGGGCCGATGCGCCGGGCGGAACGGCGCGCCATGGAACACGGCAAGGTGCTGCGCGACGGCGCCGAGCCGCTGATGGGCGAGGAGCTCACCGACATCGAGCCCTACGAGGGCGTGCGCACCCACCTGTTCTGGAACTTCGTTCTGCCGGTGCTGATCGTGGTGGGCATCGGCGTCGGCACCTTCGTGGTGATCCGCTCGGCGCTGACCATGGAAGCGTTTCTCACCGCGGCGGTGGTCGCCGGCGTGATCATGCGCCTGCAGGGCATTCCCTTCGCCGACATCATGCGCACCGCCACCGCCGGCATGAAGGGCGTGATGCCGGCCATCATCATCCTCGCCTTCGCCTATGCCCTGAACGATCTGTCGAAGGCGCTGGGCACCGCCGCCTACATCGTCGAGATCACCGAGGCCTGGCTGTCGCCGGCGCTGCTGCCGGCGCTGACGTTCCTGATCGCCGGCACCATCGCGTTCTCCACCGGCACGTCCTGGGGCACCTTCGCCATCATGATGCCCATCGCCGTGCCGCTGGCCTTCGGCTTCAGCGGCGGCGCCCTCGACGGCGTGGTCTACGCCACCATCGCGGCGGTGGCCGGCGGCGGGGTGTTCGGCGACCACTGCTCGCCGCTGTCGGACACCTCGATCCTCGCTTCCACCGGCGCGGCCTCGGATCACATCGATCACGTGAAGACCCAGATCCCCTTCGCCGTCCTGGCGGCGGTGGTGGCGCTGGCAGGCTACCTGGCCCTCGGCTTCCTCGGCTGAGGCGCAGTACACTGGCTGACGACGCGGGGATGCGGGGAGAACCGACATGACGGGCAGGCATGTTCGAATGTGGCTGGGGCTGCTGATGCTGGCCGCGGCGCCGGGCCTGGCGGCAGCACAGACACCGGCCGCCGAAGGCGCCGCCCGCGCCGCCGAAGCCCCCCCGGCGAAGAGCGCCCGCGCCGCCGAAGCCGCCCCGGCGAAGGCGCGCAGCACCCCGGCCATCGACAGGGCCGACCTGGCAGCCTTCGTCGACGGCTTCGTCGAAGGGCGCATGCGCTCCGAGCAGGTGGTCGGCGTCACCGTCTCGGTCGTTCACGACGGCGAGCTGATCTTCGCCCGGGGCTACGGTTACGACGACCTGGCGAAGCAGCGCCCGGTGGAGGCGGACCGGTCCCTGTTCCGGCCGGGCTCGATCTCCAAGACCTTCACCTGGACCGCGGTCATGCAGCTCGTCGAGCGCGGCGAGCTGGACCTCGAGGCCGACATCCGCCAGTACCTGCCGAACCTCGACATCGAGGACGCGTTCGGTGAACCCATCACCATGCTCGACCTGATGGCGCACACGCCCGGGTACGAAGAGACGGTGATGGGTCACCTGTTCGACGACGACCCGGACACGACGCCGGCGCTGCTCGACTACCTGCGCACCCATGCGCCGAAGCGGGTGCGCCCGCCCGGCGTGCTGCCGGCCTACTCGAACTACGGCGTGGCGGTGGCCGGGCTGATCGTCGCCAACCTGTCCGGCATGGCCTGGGAGGACTACGTCGAGCAGAACCTGCTCGAACCCCTGGGCATGCGCCACAGCACCTTCCGCGAGCCCTGGCGCCGGTCGGAGCCGGCGCCCATGCCGGACCGTCTGCGGGCCGACGTCAGCGAAGGCTACGTGCGCCGGGCGGGCGAGTACCAGCCCGGCGTGTTCGCCTTCATCGGCCAGGTGGGACCCGCGGGCGCGCTGTCCACCACGGCCACCGACATGTCGCGGTGGATGCTCGCGCACCTGAACGACGGCCGGCTCGGCGACGTGCGCATCCTCGAGCCGGACACGGCGCGGCGCATGCACCGGCAGCACTTCACCCTGGACCCGCGCATGCCCGGCATGGCCCACGGCTTCATCGAGAGCCACGTTCACGGCTACCGGGCCATCGGCCACGGCGGCGGCACCGTGCACTTTCTCTCGGACATGCAGCTCGTGCCCGATCTGGATCTCGGCGTGTTCATCTCCACCAACACCACCGGCGGCGGCGGCGCGCTGATCGACGAGTTCGTGCCCATGCTGGTGGCGCGCTACTTCGAGCCGGGGCCGCTGTTCATTGCGCCGCCGGGTGGCGACGTCGAGGCGGGCCGGCCGCTGGCCGAGTATGCGGGCACCTACCTGTCGAGCCGCCGGCCGTTCACCACGGTGGAGAAGCTGTTCATGCTGAACGCCGTCCAGGTCAGCGCGGCCGCCGACCACCTGGTGATCTCGGCGCCCCAGCAGCAGGTCCGGGTGGACCCGCTCGGCGGCGACGACTTTCGCGCCGTGGACACCGGCGCCCGCATCGAGTTCACCAGCGATGCCGCCGGCCGGGTCAACGCGCTGCTGCTGCCGGTGCCGGTGATGGTGTTCGAGAAGGTCGGGCCGCTGGGGAATCCCACGGTGCTCTATGGCGTGCTGGCGCTTGCCGCCTTCGTCATGGCCTGCGCCCTGGTCGGCGCCTGGCTGCGGCGCCGGCGTCCGCCCCAGCAGACGCCGGCGGAAGCCTGGGCGGCGCGGGCGGTGATCGTCACCTGCCTGGCGTGGCTGGTGGTCTACGCCGTGGGCCTGGTGGGTATCGGCGAACTCGGCAGCGACTTCGCGGCGGTGTTCTACGCGTTCCCGTCGGCGGCCTTCGTGACGGCGCTGGGGCTGGCCCTGGTGGCCGCCGTGCTGACCGTGCTGTCGGCGCTGCTGCTCTACCCGGTGTGGACGGACGCGAGCTGGCCGGTGTGGCGTCGGCTGCGGCACACCGGCGTGGTGCTGGCCGCCGTGGCCACGCTGCTGGTGCTGCGTGAGTTCAACGCCATCGGATTCAACTACTACTGACAGCCGGACGTGACGGTGCCATGACCGACGATGCCTTCGAGTCTTCCCCGAGCCCGCCGAGGCGGCCGCTCACCCTGATCTGGGACTGGCCGCTGCGGCTGTGGCACTGGCTGTTCGCGCTGTGTCTGGCCGGTTCGCTCACCACCGGGCTGATCGGCGACATCGCGCTGATGGACTGGCATCTGCGGCTGGGCTACGCCGCCCTGGGGCTGCTGGTGTTCCGGCTCGGCTGGGCGCTGTGGGGCGGCCGCTACGCCCGGCTGGCCACCTTCCGTCCGTCACCGCGAGGATTCGTCGAGCATTTCCGCGGCCGCGGCGTCAGCGAGCCGCGCAGCGCACCGGGCTCCGCGCTGGTGCTGCTGATGCTGCTGGCGGCGGCGACCCAGGCGGTGACGGGGCTGTTCACCAGCGACGAGATCTTCACCGAAGGGCCGCTGGTGCGGCACGCCTCCGGCGACACGGTGGACGCCATGTCGGCGCTCCACCATCGGGTGTTCTGGGTGCTGATCGGTCTGATCGGCGCCCATCTCACGGCCCACGTGATCTACGGGCTGCGGCGCGACCCGACGCCGCTGGGCATGTTCACCGGACGCAAGCCGTCGAGCCTGCCGGCGCTGGGACGGCACCTGCCGGTGCGTGCTGGAATCACCGCGGCGGCGGCCGCCGCCGCGGTATGGGCGCTGCTCTACGTCTACTAGGTCGAAGCGCGCGTCTGTGCGCTGGTGAGTTCTATTCGGCCCGGTAGTCGTCGTGGCAGCCCTTGCAGGCCTGGCCGACTTTCTGGAACGCGGCCCCCAGGTTGCCGCCGCCGTCCAGAGCGGCCTTGAGCTCCGATGCGGCGTCCTGGAAGGCGTCGATCTTGCCGGCGAAATCCTCCGGGTTCTCCCAGACGGCGTCCAGGCTGTCACCGCCCTTCGAGGATTCCGGCCACAGCGTGTCGACGATGCCGGACATGGCGACGAGGCTGTTCACGTGCAGGCTCAGATGGCTCTGGTGGGGTACTTTCTGCTGCAGGATGTCCGCGGCGGCCTGCATGTGTCCGCCGATGGCTTCCATGGTGTGCTCCCGGTATTCGATCTCGCCTTCGGATGCCAGGGCCGGCATGGTGAGGCAGGCGCCGGCCAGCAAGCCGGCCAGCAGGTGTCTCGGATGGCGGAACTGCCGCGACGTGTGACGCATGATTTCTCCTTGGTCTTGGTTTCTTCGTGCTCTTTCGGCTCGTCTTGCCGGTTGGCTGCATGGCTCGCGCCGTCGGCCGCGGCCTCTCCCCGGCCGCAGGACGCGATCCTCCCCACGCCCCGACGATAGGCGATTTCCACGGGGCCGGCAATCGACTGCCGGACAAGGGGCATGGGGGCGTCGGGCGGCTCCGGACCCGGCGGCGTGTCGTCAGAACTCGAGCCGCAGAACCGTGTCGTCAGCGTCGAAAACGAGGGTGCGCACCTGCCCGCCCTGCTCGACGTTGACGGTGTTGACCTGGCTCGGCCACAGCTCACGCAGGGCGTCGAAGCGCATGGCGAGACCGTTCAGGCCCTCGACCTGGGCGGTGCGTTCGTAGACCCACAGGTAGTCGCCGTCGAGCTCGGCGCCGACCAGCTCCAGGGGCGCCAGCTCCGTGCCGAGGCCGGTCAGCGCGAAACGCTCGTGGACATAGACGGCGAAGCGCATGCGGTCGCCGACGTCGCCCACCAGGTCCGCGCCGCGGCCGGTGATGAGCCCCACCGCGTGCTCGGCATCGTGGCTGTAGAACCGATGCATCACCTCGATGTCGCCGGTGCGCTCGTTGAACAGCACCGTGCTGATCGCCGCCTTGAGCTGGTGCGCGGCGGCGGGCGCCGTCATGGTCAGCCCCGCCACCAACACCACCGCCACCACCCCCCGTAGGAGCGGCCTCCCGGCCGCGATCGCCCGGCGTCCAGCATGGAAACATGGAGTCATCGCCGGTGCGCCGGCGCCCGACCGGATCGCGGCCAGGAGGCCGCTCCTACAGGCAGGGCGAACGGTTCGAGTCACCGCGGCGCCGGCCGCATCGGCACCGCCGCGTCGCCGGCGTCGCGTCCTGCCGGCGCCGCGTCCGGCGCGTCGGTCTTGCCGGCGTCGGTCTTCAGCTCCGCCTTCACGTCCTGCATGAGATCGCGCAGCGGTATGCCGTCGGGCTCCTCCGGCGGCTCGTAGAGCTCGAGGCGCGACGGCAGGATGCGCCGCGGATAGTGGTTGTTGTAAACGTCCACGTCGGCGGTCTCCCAGTGCGGATCCACGGTGATCCGCTCGATCTCCCGCTCGCGCACGAGCAGTTTGGTGACCGCCTGGGGCGAGCGCCGCCAGATCTCGGCGGGCAGGTAGAGGTCCTCGGTGGCGCCGTCCGCGTAGCCGATCCCCAGGATGATTGGCATCACCAGGCCGCCGACGTTGCTGAATTCCAGCACGTAGTAGCTGCGGTCTTCCGCGACGGCCCGCTCGAGCACCTCCCGGCGCCAGTCCGGGTTGCTGTCCATGGGATCGTGCAGGCTCTCCAGATAGTCCCGGTAGTCGTTGCGGTCCTTGTTGGAGACCGTGAAGGGGTCGTTGTCGTTGTAGAAGTCCTTCAGGTCCGGCAGGCGCTCGAGGCGCGGCACCCTGCCTTCCTCGCGGTTGGCCATGTCGGTGCGGGACTCCGGTTCCGCCTCGAACTGCTCGCGCTGCCAGGGCCTTTCCACGTCCGGGTTCTTGGTGTCGATCTTCAGATGCGTGACCCGGTCCAGGGAGATGTCCACGTGATCGGTGGTGTAGAACCAGCCGCGCCAGAACCAGTCGAGGTCCACGCCGGAGGCTTCCTCCAGGGTGCGGAACAGGTCCGCCGGGGTCGGCCGTCTGAACTTCCAGCGCCGGGCGTACTCCCGGAAGGCGAAGTCGAACAGCTCCCGGCCGAGGATCGTCTCCCGCAGGATCACCAGCGCCGTGGCCGGCTTGGCGTAGGCGTTGTTGCCGAACTGCAGCAGCGACTCCGAGTTGGTCATGATCGGCACCTGGTTCTCGCTCTTCATGAACTCGACGATGTGCCGGGGCTCGCCGCGCCGGGACGGGTAGTCCTCCTCCCACTCCTGCTCGGCGATGAACTGCAGGAAGGTGTTCACGCCTTCGTCCATCCAGGTCCACTGCCGCTCGTCCGAGTTCACGGTCATGGGGAAGTAGATGTGGCCGATCTCGTGGATCACCACGCCCACCAGGAAGCGCCGCTCGCCCCGGGAGTAGGTGCGCGTGCCGTCGTCCCGGGGCTCGGTGCGCGGCCCGTTGAAGGTGATCATGGGGTATTCCATGCCGCCCACCGGGCCGTTGACCGACTGGGCCACGGGATAAGGGTAGGGGAACGAGTAGCGGCTGTAGACCTCCATGGTGTGGATCACCGCCTGGGTCGAGTAGCGCGACCACAGCGGCTCGCCTTCCTTCGGGTAGAAGGACATGGCCATCACCAGCCGGTGCTCGCCCTCGTCCTGGCGGTAGCCCTGGGCGTCCCAGATGAACTTGCGCGACGACGACCAGGCGAAGTCCCGGACGTTGTCGGCGGAGAACCGCCAGGTGCGGCGGTCGGCCGTTCCTTCCTGCTCGTTGGCCAGCGCCTCGTCGGGCGTGACCACGAACACCGGCCGGTCGGCGTCCCGGGCCTGGTCGAGGCGCGCCCGCTGGGTGGGCGTGAGCACCTGGTTCGGGTTGGTCAGCTCGCCGGTGGAGGACACGATGTGATCCGCCGGCACGGTGATGGCCACGTCGTAGTCGCCGAACTCCAGGGTGAACTCGCCACCGCCGATGAATTCCTTGTTGTGCCAGCCCTCGTAGTCCGAGTAGGCGACGAGCCGCGGGTATCACTGGGCGATCAGGAAGATGTCGTTGCCGTCCTCGAAGGTCTCGTAGCCGGCCCGGGCGCCCACCGCGTTCTCCTCCACCAGCCGGTAGTGCCAGTCGATGGTGAAGGTGGTGGCGTCGCCGCTGCCCAGCGGCGTCGGCAGGTCGATGCGCATCAGCGTGCCGTTGATCACGTGGGGCAGGTCCCGGCCCCGGCCGTCCACCACCCGGGTGATCCGGTAGCCGCCGTCGAAGCCGTCCAGGAACTGCAGGCGCCGCAGCTCGCCGAAGGTGATGCGCGCCGGCTCGGCCAGGGTGCGGGTGCGGGAATCGGTGGAATCGCTGCGGAAGCGGTTCTGGTCGAGCTGCAGCCACAGGTAGCGCAGCGTGTCCGGGGAGTTGTTCCGGTAGGTGACGGTCTCGGTGCCGGTGAGGGTCCGTTCGGCCTCGTCGAGGGTCACCTCGATGTCGTAGTCCGCCTGCTGCTGCCAGTAGGCGTGGCCCGGCTCCCCGGCGGCGTTGCGGTAGACGTTGGGGGTGGGCAGCACCTCGTCGAGCTGGCGGAACTTGTCCTCGAAGGCGCCCTTGGTCTGCTCGACGGCGGCGGACGCCAGCGGGGCGGCGAGGATCAGCAGGCCGGCGGCGGCCAGGCTGCGCAGGGCGTGGGAACGGGGCATGGGAGACTCCGGGTCAGAACAGCGGCACCTTACTTCATCTCGGCGGAAAGCTGAAAACCGGCGGCCACGAGTGTTCCGGCCGGGATCCGGGGCGGGGCCGCCGGCTGACGCCGCCTGCCCGGGCGTCCGGGTGCGGCCGTCGGCCAGCCCCCGCCTCGCACCATTGTGGTGCGGCGCCTCCTGGTGGTGCGCGCGATCATCCGGGCCAGCCGGCACATCCCCCGGAAACCGGCGCTCTGCCCCCGATCAGGGCGTTGGCAGACTCGTTGCATTACCGACCGGGTGAACGGCATGACACGACAGACCGCCGCCGCCCTGCAGGGGCGCTGGCTCGTGGTCACCGACCTCGACGGCACCCTGCTCGACGACGACTACGATCTCGACGCCGCCGCCGCGGCCATCGACGCCCAGACCCGCCGGGGCCGGACCGTGGCCCTCGCTTCCAGCAAGACCTGCGACGAGATGCGCGAGCTGGCCCGGCGCTGCCGCGCGGCGCCGGTGCTGATCTTCGAGAACGGCGCCGGCATCGCCTGGCCTGCACCCGGTGCCGGCGGGGACACCTACCGCCTGGAGGTGGCCGGAGAAGGCTACACCGCCCTGCGCGGCCGGCTGCGGACCCTGCGGCGCCGGCGCGGCTACCGCTTTCTCGGCTTCGGCGACCTGTCGGCCCGGGAAGTGGCCGAGCACACCGGGCTGTCCCGGGAAGGCGCCCGCCTGGCCCGCCATCGCGCGGCGTCGGAGCCGATCCTGTGGCTGGACGAGCCTCATCGCCTCACCGCCTTCCGGGCCGCGGTGGAAGCCTGCGGCTACCGGCTGGTGCAGGGCGGGCGGTTCCACCACGTCATGCCGTGCACCGACAAGGCGCGCGGTCTCGCCCGGGTGGCCGACGCTCTCGGCGGCGACGGCGTGCGCCTGCGGATCGCCGCCCTGGGCGATGCGGACAACGATCTCGGCATGCTGCGGGCCGCGGACGTGGCGGTGGTGTTTCCCCGCCGCAGCGGCGGCTACCTGGCGGTGCCGGGCGCGGACGGCCGGGACCGGGCCGTTCAGGCGGAAGCGCCGGGCGCCCGCGGCTGGCAGGAAGGGCTGGAGCGGGCGCTGAAGGACGCGGAATCGGCGGGGGCACCGGACCCGCGCGCCGCACAAGGACGAACAGACGGCCCTGGGGCCGGAGAAACCCCCGATGAGTGACTTCTTCCAGAACGGCATCATCACGACGCTGCACAACCTGACCCGGCGGCCGGTGGCGGCCCTGCACCGCGAGCTGGTGGAGTTCTCCCGGGAGCGCCCGATGGCGCTGGTGCTGCCGTGCCTGTACTCGGAGATCGGCACGCCGGCGCTGGCGCGCATCGTCTCCGAGCTGGCCCACGTGCCCTACCTCTCCCAGATCGTCATCGGCCTCGACCGCGCCGACGAGGCCCAGTACCGACATGCCCTGGAGTATTTCTCGGTGCTGCCCCAGCCCACCACGGTGCTGTGGAACGACGGGCCGCGGATGCGCGCCATCCACGACCGCCTGGCCAGCCACGATCTGGCGCCCGAAACCCCGGGCAAGGGCCGCAACGTCTGGTACTGCTTCGGCTACGTGCAGGCCGCCGAGGTGGCCCAGACGGTGGCCCTGCACGACTGCGACATCGTCACCTACGACCGCTCGCTGCTGGCCCGGCTCATCTACCCGGTGGCGAACCCGGCCTTCAACTACGAGTTCTGCAAGGGCTTCTATGCCCGCGTCGCCAGCGGCAAGCTGAACGGCCGGGTCAGCCGCCTGCTGGTGTCGCCGCTGATCCGCACCTTCAAGAAGGTCACCGGCGAGCACGCCTACCTGCAGTACCTCGACAGCTTCCGCTATCCGCTCGCCGGCGAGTTCTCCCTGCGCATCGACGTGCTGAAGGATCTGCGCATTCCCTCGGACTGGGGGCTCGAGATCGGCGTGCTGTCCGAGGTCTACCGCAACTACTCCACCAACCGGCTGTGCCAGGTGGAGATCGCCGACAGCTACGACCACAAGCACCAGGACCTGTCCGCCGAGGATGCGTCGACCGGCCTGTCACGCATGAGCCTCGACATCTCCAAGGCCCTGTTCAAGAAGCTGGCCACCTACGGCGCCGTGTTCGACCCGGGCACCGTGCGCACGGTCAAGGCGGCCTACTTCCGCATCGCTCTGGACCTGATCGAGTCCTACGCCAACGATGCGCTGATCAACGGCCTGTCCCTCGACCGCCACGCCGAGGAGCAGGCGGTGGAGCTGTTCGCCAGCAACATTCTCAAGGCCGGTGAATCGTTCCTGGAGAGCGGCGAGGACTCGCCGTTCATGCCGGCCTGGAACCGGGTGACCAGCGTCTACTCGGAGGTGTTCGCCGACCTGCTGGAAGCCGCCCGCGCCGACAGCGCCGACTACGGCCCGGTGGCGCCGCCCGGCGGCGGTATCGGCAGCCGGCTGCCGGGTCCGCCGCGGATGGCCAGCGCCGGCTGACCCGTGACCACCGTCGACTGGGTGGTGATGACCGCCTATCTGGTGGGCATGGTCGCTCTGGCCGGGCGCCTCGGCATGGGCCAGACCAGCCGCAGCGACTACTACCTGGGCGCGCGGTCGCTGTCGCCGCTGTCCCTGGCCTGCTCCACCATCGCCACCCAGTGCTCCACCAACAGCCTGCTCGGCGCCCCGGCCTTCGTCGGCTTCGCCCTCGGCGGCGGCCTGCTGTGGCTGCAGTACGAGCTGGCCGTGCCCCTGGCGATGCTGGCGGTGATGCTGCTGCTGCTGCCCATGCGCCGCGCCGGGGTCATCTCCATCTACGAGTTCCTCGAGCAGCGCCTCGGCCTCGGCGCCCGGCTGGTGGCGAGCTTGAGCTTTCAGGTGTTCCGCGGGGTCGCCACCGGGGTGACCGTGTACGGCGTGGCGCTGGTGCTGACGCTGATCATCGACGTCAGCTTCCTGGAGGCCGTGGGCCTGTTGATGGCGGTGACCATCCTCTACGACCTGCTCGGCGGCATGCGCGCGGTGGTGTGGAGCGACGTCGTGCAGCTCGTGCTGCTGACCGGCGCGGTGGCGGTGAGCCTGGTGATGCTGGCCGGCGACGTCGGCGGGTTCGCGGCGTTCTTCGACGGCCGCACCGACACCCTCGACTACCACTGGGGCCTGTCCGGCGACAACTACGGCTTCTGGCCGATGCTGATCGGCGGCTTCTTTCTCTACGCCGCCTACTACGGCTGCGACCAGAGCCAGGCTCAGCGGGTGCTGTCGGCCCGCACCGAGCAGGAGACCCGGCTGGTGCTCGTCTACAACGGCGTGCTGCGCTTCCCGCT
>MDTD01152620.1_pt1 | contig 12094 bp, 13 predicted proteins | sample 811221 | NCBI WGS metagenome assembly MDTD01 (sample SAMN05326646, study PRJNA326480) | marine metagenome | isolation source: seawater | place: Pacific Ocean: South West | collected 2011 | reverse complement strand
CTTAGTATTATTTGGGAACAATTATAATGTTGGAGGTGATTATTCTTTTATTGGATCTACCTTAGGTTGGGATGATAGAAGTTGGACAAAAAATTGACTCTAAAATCTTACGTACTCCAATAGTTATTCCACAGTTACACTTTTAGCAAGGTTACGTGGCTGATCTACATTACAACCTCGCATTACTGCTATATGATAAGAAAGTAATTGAAGTGGTATATTACTTAATATTGGTACTAAGGGTTCTGCTACTTCTGGTATTTCAATTAAATAATCAGCGATTTCCCTCACCGCTGTATCGCCTTCAGTAACAACAGCAATAACAATACCATTACGAGCTTTAACCTCTTGTATATTGCTCACTACTTTTTCGTAATGTCCTTTTTTAGTAGCTATCACTACAATAGGCATATTCTCATCAATTAAAGCAATGGGTCCATGTTTCATTTCTGCTGCAGGGTAGCCCTCTGCATGTATGTAAGAAATCTCTTTCAATTTAAGTGCTCCTTCCAAAGCTACAGGAAAGTTATATCCTCTTCCTAAATATAGGAAGTTAAGCGCATCTTTAAACTTTGAAGAAAGCCCCTTTATATAATCATTAGATTTCAAGAGTGTTTCTACTCTTTTAGGGATGTTTTGTAACTCACTGATTAACTCACGATAGTAATTTTCAACAATAGTTCCTTTATGCCTACCCAACATTAAGGCCATAAGAGTAAGTACGGTTACCTGTGCTGTAAATGCTTTGGTGGATGCAACTCCTATTTCTGGTCCTGCATGCGTATAAGAACCAGCATCACTTAAACGAGCAATAGAAGATCCTACTACATTACACACGCCTAAAACGGTAGCTCCTTTAGTTTTAGCAAGCTGCATAGCTGCTAAAGTATCAGCAGTCTCTCCAGATTGTGATATAGCTAAAACTACATCCTTTTCAGTAATGATCGGATTACGGTAACGGAACTCTGAAGCATATTCTACTTCCACTGGAATACGAGCTAAATCTTCAAAAAGGTATTCTCCAATTAGTCCTGCGTGCCATGAAGTACCACATGCAATAATGATAATTCTGTCTGCATTAATAATTTTTTGTTGATAATTAGCTATACCGCCTAGTTTTACCTCAGCTGTGTCGAGACGTAAGCGCCCACGCATACTATCTGAAATAGATTTGGGTTGTTCAAAAATCTCTTTCAACATGAAATGTTCGTAACCACCTTTTTCGATAGCTTCTAAATTCATCTCAAGCTCTTGTATGTAAGGAGTTTTAATCACATTCTCAATGGTTTTCAATTCCATCTCCTCGCCTATCTTTAAGCGAGCAATTTCCCCATCCTCTAGATAAACGACATTTTTTGTATATTCAATAATTGGGGTGGCATCCGAAGCTAAAAAGAATTCATCTGTCCCTAAACCAATCACAAGCGGAGATCCTTTTTTTGCTATAATAATTTCGTTGGGATTTTTCTCTTCAATAACTGCAATAGCATATGCACCAATCACTTCTGCTAGTGATAAGCGAACAGCTTCAAAAAGAGATACCCGTTCTTGGATCTGCACTTCTTCTATTAAGTGTGTTAGCACTTCTGTATCTGTATCACTTTCAAAAGAATGCCCTCTTTTAGTTAGTTCTTCTTTTATAGCATCATAGTTTTCAATTATTCCGTTGTGTATAAGAGCTATCCTTTTAGATTGAGAAGTATGCGGATGTGCGTTTACATCATTTGGCACACCATGTGTAGCCCATCGTGTATGACCAATGCCAATACAGCTGGTAGTATCTTTATCTTTAGAGAAAGCCAACAAATCGGCTACCTTACCTTCTTTTTTATAAATATTTAGACTTCCATTTAATAAAGCAACTCCAGCACTATCATAACCTCTGTACTCTAATCTTTGTAATCCTTTTATTATGATTGGGAAGGCTTCTCTGTATCCTAAATATCCTACTATTCCACACATATTAAAATTCGGTGTATGTGATATCTAGTTCTAGCTCTCCAGTAAAAAGTGTTCTATTAGCATTTACAGAAGCGCCTATTGGCATTAAATATAAGTCTTCTATTGGCAGCTCTTCACTAATAAGCTGACTTAAATACTTAGAAATATTAAAGATATACTGGTTATTGTCAAGCTGTCCTCCAAAATGTTCTGAACCTTCAAAAAAGTCAGTCACAAACAATTTACTTCCTGACGAATCCATTCTTGCTAAAGAAATAGAAGGGTGAGGTGACAATTGTTCTGTGGCGTTAGTTTGGTGAAAAGTTAGCGTGGCTTTATTAATTGGTTTAGCTTGTAATGAATCTTGTAAAGAAGATATTAAGTCTTTGTCTAAAAGTATTTTTAAATTATACCCCCCCATTGATTGTACTGCTAATTCATCAGTGAGCTGATGCGTTTGCGAGAAATGATTTATACGTGCTGCACCGCTACCCATAATCAAATCAAATTCTAAAGAATCATTATATATTATTTCTAATCGAGAATCAACATCTTTTAAATTAAAATACACTATGGATCCACTTAATGCTGTTGTACGTATCTGAATCCCTTTCAAATATTCTAAAAAAGCTGTGTTGTCAGTTAAATCATCACTACTTGCATCTAAAATTTTCTGACCTAAAAAATCTATTGGGATTTTAAGAGAGTATTTTCCTAAAGTATCTGGTTCTGAATCATAAGGATAAAAAGAATGAGATGCCAATACATCAGAAGCGTTTATAACTTTATTTGAATAGTAAGAAGAATCTATGAATATTCTATCATCTAAAGTAGCTACTTCTATTTGCATTTGCTGAGTAGAATCTCCATAATAACCTGCATATGTTAAGTGCAAAACAGCAGAAGTAAGAAGAGGGTTGTCTCCAAAGTCAACAGCGCTCTCTGACAACAATAGTTGAGTAGAAAAATGTGCTCCTACATCTCCAAAAACAGGGTCCGTGTAAGCGCCTAATAAATTTAATGTGTTTTCATCGGATTTTACAGAGTCTTCCACTATTGATGTTAAACTTAGAAACGCTCCATCATTATTCAATGAATTAATTGTTATCCTATCACTTTGTGGTTGAATTTCTAAACCGATTAAGTCCGGATCAGTACATGAAAATAGGGCTATCGCTAACGACAGCCCTAACATCGAAATTTTATTCATTTTATATTTCATTTACGATAAAACTGTTTCCTCTTCCAAAAGTTCATCATAAAGAGCGTTGTAAGACGCAATATAGGACTCCTCAGATTGGTAATCTAACATTTGTTTATCGCTTTTTCGTATGTATGCTTCTAACTCTTTATCTAATTTTTCAGACCCAACAATGATAGCATCAGCAAAATTAATAGCAATCTTATGTAAATTGAGAATACTTGCTTCATCAATTACAACAGTATCATCTTCAGAAACTCCTGCGACTCTTGATTTTTGAGACATTTCATTACTAAGATTTCCCTTAATCTGTTGATTATATACCGAATATATTACTTTGGTGTTTTCAAAAATAGGATCCTCAGCGAAAGCACGCTTTAAGTACATCGGTACCAATGCAGACATCCATCCTTGACAATGTACAACATCAGGAGCCCACCCTAGTTTGCGAACCGTTTCTAAAACACCTCTACAAAAGAAAATTACTCGCTCATCATGAAAATCAAAAAAAGTTCCATCTAAATCATTCATGAATGTTTTCTTAGGAAAAAAATCTTCATTATCAATAAAGTAGACCTGCATCCTAACGGGTTGTAAAGAAGCTACTTTGATGATTAAAGGATAATCCAAATTATCTAAAATCATGTTCATGCCAGAAAGTCTAATCACTTCATGTAACTGATGCCTTCTTTCATTGATACAACCATATTTTGGCGTAAATATTCGAATATCTTTCCCACTTTCCATTATCCCTTCCGGCAAATTTCTGCCGATAGAAGATATTTCATTTTCAGGAATATAAGGGGTGATTTCCTGAGAAATGAATAACACTCTTTTCTTTTCCATCTGGGTTTGTGTTTGATCTAGAAATTATTTTAGACCTATTCATCAAGCAAAAATAAAAAAAATCAAGCTAATAATCAAGGAAAGCGCTACTTTTACGTCTGAAAAACAAGCTATTAATGCTGTATGTTAAAAACATTGATGCGCTAGAACAAGTGCTTGCAGAATGGAAATCAATTGGGTTTTCTGTTGGATTTATCCCTACAATGGGGGCTTTACACCAAGGCCATCTTTCATTAATTGAGCGAGCCATTTCAGAAAACGACAAAGTTGTTTGCTCAATTTTCATTAATCCTACCCAGTTTAACAATCATGAAGATTTAATAAGTTATCCAAGTCAAATTGATAAAGATCTTGATTTACTAAGAAAGGTGAGCTGTAATTTAGTTTTTTCTCCTGAAATAACGGATATGTATCCAGATGGAGATAAAACTCTAAAATTTGAACTGAATGGTTTAGACGCCTTGATGGAGGGGGTTCATCGGCCAGGTCATTTCGATGGTGTTTGCACAATTGTGAGTAAACTTTTTAATCTTATAAAGCCTAAAAACGCTTATTTCGGTCAAAAAGATTTTCAGCAATTAGCTATCATACGCCAACTCAATAAAAATCAAAAATTTAAAATAAATATTGTTGGATGCCCCACTGTAAGAGATGAAAATGGTTTAGCCATGAGTTCAAGAAACATGTTACTAAACAAAAAAGAACGATTGATTGCTGCTAAGATATTCCATATTCTCACAAGTGCAAAAGCACAATTTTTCACTTCTTCTATCGAAAAAGTGAAATCGTTTGTAAAAAACGAATTAAATGCCGTTTCTACTTTTTCTACAGATTATGTAGAAATTGTTCATACTCAAACTTTGCAACCACTCAATGATGAAGAAAAAAAAGAACCTGCTGTCTTGTGTGTTGCTGTGTTTTTAGGAAGTATTCGTTTAATCGATAATATCCTATTAAATTAAGTAATTTTGTCATATGCAAATTGAAGTAGTAAAATCAAAGATTCACAGAGCAACCGTTACTGGAGCAGAACTCAATTACATCGGAAGCATTACAATTGATGAAGATTTGATGTTTGCAGCTAACATCATTGAAGGAGAAAAAGTACAAGTTGTAAATATCAACAATGGTGAGCGCTTGGAAACTTATGTGATTAAAGGATTAAGTGGTTCAAAAGAAATTTGTCTAAACGGACCCGCTGCAAGAAAAGTACAAAAAGGAGATGTTGTCATCATTATATCTTACGGGATAATGGATTTTGAAAAAGCTAAATCATTCAGCCCAACTTTAATTTTCCCTAACGAAGACAACTCTCTATAAAATGGCTAAATGGATAAAACACATCTTATTTTTGTTAATCGGATTACTACTCCTTTTTTTAGCATTTAATAATACCAACCTTAATGAGCTTATTGAAAAAGCTAAAAAAGTAGATTATATATGGATCTGGCTATCAATGTTCTTTGGTTTTTTAGCTTTTATTAGTCGAGGATTACGGTGGATTTACCTTATAGAAAATATGGGTTATAAAGCTAAAAAGATAAATAGTATTTATGCAGTTTGCATTGGATACATCACCAATTTAGCTTTCCCAAGAGCAGGAGAGCTTTCTAGATGTACAAGTTTAAGTGAGTCAGATAAAATCCCTGTCAATAAGTTGTTTGGGACAATTATTTTAGAAAGAACCATTGACTTTATTATACTTCTTTCTTTAATCTGCTTTATTTTTTTTATGAAGCTTAATACTGTTTTTACATTTTATAAAAAAATAGAAGAGAAGATTGGAGGAAATAGTAATATAGGTCTTATTTTAATTGTCATTTTTAGCGTAGTACTTATTGTATTCATAGTATTTAAAACTAAATTTAAAAAAACCTCTATATATCATAGGATTGTTAATTTTTTAAGAGGATTATCAGAGGGATTTAAAAGCATTAAAGGGATTAAAAATAAATGGGCTTTTTGGGGACATACAATTTTTATCTGGTTCATGTATTTTTCAATGACCTATGTTTGCTTCTTTGCTATTGAAAGCACAAAATTATTAACTCTAATTGATGGTTTATTCATCATGGTTGTGGGAGGGTTAGCAATGGTGCTTCCGGTTCAGGGTGGCATGGGTGCATATCACATTTTAGTAAGTGAAGGTTTAATGTCTATTAAGCTGGGAAATCCAATCAATGCTACTGATGCTACATTATTTGCCTCAGTTGTTCACGCTTGTCAAACTTTAATGACCCTTTTCGTTGGTAGTATTTCTCTTTTAATGCTATTTTTATCCAAACGAAAAGCAAAAAGTGAGCCAGCTCAATAACATTTCAAATAAACACCTTTCTCTTGAGAAGTTACTAAGCAAACTGCCTAAATGGAAGAAAGAAGGAAACATTGTGTTTACTAACGGCTGTTTTGACATCTTACATCCTGGTCATCTATACTATTTAGAAAAAGCGTCTAAACTTGGACATATGCTTATTATTGGCTTAAACACGGATGAGTCAATTACGCGCCTGAAAGGTATAGGTCGACCAATCAATGACGAACACACTAGAATAAAGATGCTCGCCAATCTTGCTATTGTAGATGCTATAGTCTTGTTTGAAGAGGACACTCCCTACGAACTCATTAAATACATTATTCCAGACGTATTAGTTAAAGGCTCTGATTATCGTATTGAAGAAATTGTAGGTTATGATGTTGTACTAAAAAATGGTGGATCCGTTATCCCTATTGATTTGCTAGAAGGTTACTCAACTACTAGTATCATTGAAAAAATACAAAATGGCGAAGATTAAAACTACCTTTTATTGTCAAAACTGTGGAGCACAATACTCACAATGGATGGGTAAATGCAAAGCTTGCAACGAATGGAATACTATTGTAGAGGAAGTGGTTTCCAGAACAAAAAAGGAGAGGGCTTGGAGTAAAGAAACTTCTCAAAGAGCTAATAAAGCACTAAATATTCAAGAGATATCTTTAGAAAATGAGCCTAGAATTAATACTGGTGATAAAGAGTTAAATAGAGTACTTGGTGGTGGCATTGTTCCTGGATCATTGATTTTGTTAGGGGGTGAGCCAGGAATAGGAAAATCAACTTTACTTCTACAGGTAGCGCTTTGTATCAAACACAAAGTGTTATATGTTACTGGAGAAGAAAGCGATAAACAAATTCGTATGCGCTCAGAACGTCTCGGATTAACAGAGTCTAATTGTCATATTTTAACAGAAACAAATACGCAAAATATTTTTCAGCAAGTAGTGGCAGTACAACCTGAACTATTAGTTGTAGACTCAATACAAACCTTACAAACAAACATCATTGACTCTTCTCCAGGAAGTGTTTCTCAAATAAGAGAATGTACGACTGAGCTTATTAAGTTTGCGAAAGAAAGTGGTACACCTGTTTTACTTATTGGTCACATCAATAAAGACGGGCACATTGCTGGGCCAAAAATCTTAGAGCATATGGTTGATGTAGTCTTGCAGTTTGAAGGCGATAGAAATCATGTATACCGCATATTAAGAGCTAATAAAAATCGTTATGGATCTACTGCCGAATTAGGTATTTATGAAATGCAATCGGACGGATTGAGAGAGGTAAGCAATCCTTCAGAAATTCTCATTTCACAAAAAGATGAAGCCTTGAGTGGGGTGGCTATTAGTGCAACTATTGAGGGCGTGAGACCTCTAATGATAGAAACACAAGCATTGGTGAGTTCAGCTGTTTACGGAACACCTCAACGCTCTGCTACCGGCTTTGATTTACGTAGACTTTCTATGCTTTTAGCTGTTTTAGAAAAGCGTTGTGGGTTTAAGCTTGGCGCGAAAGATGTTTTTTTAAATATAACAGGGGGTATTAAAGTGGATGACCCCGCTATTGATCTAGGAGTTGTTTGCGCCATTCTTTCTTCAAACGTAGACATGGCTATAGATGATAAAAGTTGTTTTGCTGCCGAAGTTGGATTGTCAGGTGAAATTAGACCTGTTAATCGTTGTGAGCAACGTATTCATGAAGCCGAAAAATTAGGTTTTGAACGAATTTTTATTTCTAAATACAATAAAGTAAACCCACAAGGATACGACATTAAAGTAATAACATTAGGCAAAATGGAAGAGGTTTTTAGAGCGTTGTTCGCTTCTTAAAAAGAAAAATTTTTACTTTTGGAATTAACAGAAAATATAATAAATGAAGTTTGAAGATAAATTTGAATCCATTCTTTGGAATTTACGATATGTTGTGATACTAGCTGTTATTCTATCTGTTTTAGCATCTATTACATTATTTATAATAGGTAGCTGGGATATTATGCATTCTATCGTTTTTCAAAATCCTTTAACTAACCACAACGTTAGTCATAACAACAACTTGTTATTTAAAATTATCTCTTCAATTGACTTGTTTTTGATTGGTATTGTACTATTAATTTTTGGGTTTGGTGTATATGAGCTCTTTATTAGCGAAATTGATATCGCTAGAGATAAATTCGCTGATTCAACACTAAAAATAAATAGCTTAGATCAACTTAAAAACAAAATAATCAAGGTAGTTATAATTGTTTTGATTGTTAAATTTTTTGAGAAAATTCTGAAGCTTACGCCTAACTTTAACACTCCTCAAGACTTGCTTTTATTAAGTGTTTCTATATTAGCAATTTGTCTAGGATTCTATTTAATAAATAAAAAGTGATTTTGATAGATTCTGTAGTTATTCGAATTTCATACTATCGATTTCTATTCAAAATCTAATCTAAGATCTCATAAAGATCGTCTAATTTTGGAGAAAGAATTATTTCAATTCTTCTATTAGCGCTTCTTCCCTCTCTTGTACTGTTTGTTGAAACAGGATTAAACTCTCCACGACCTGCTGCTGTTAATCGATCAGCTGAAATATTACTACTTTCTGTCAATATTCGAACTATTGCAGTAGCTCTAACTACACTTAAATCCCAATTGTCTTTAACCTGACCTCTTCCTCCAAAAGGAATACTATCCGTGTGACCTTCAATCATAACATTTATATCAATTTGATTTTCTAAAGCTTTAGATAGTTTTGACAGGGCTTCTTGTCCTCTTTGATCTACCTTCCAGCTACCCGAAGCAAATAGTAATTGCTCGTCTAAAGAAATATATACTTTACCATTTTTCTGAGTAATGGTTAAACCATCTCCCTCAAAACCTAAGAGCGCTGTAGAAATACGATTTTTTAATGCCTTTACCAAAGAATCTTTTTTACTAATAATATTTTCTAGCTCCACTACTTTACGTTCTCTGTCTTGTAGTTCTTCTTTAGTCCTTAAGAGTTGCTTCTGCTTAGTATTTAAATTTTCTTCTAATTCTGTAAGTTCATCTTCTTTCTTCTGTAAGTCCTCTTGTATCAATTGTAGTTCTCCCAATAGCTTTTTAGTTTCTTTGGCTTTGTTAGCAATCATTTGGCTATTATTATCTAGCAATAAATCGTATGCAGAGCTCAGCTCATGGTGTGCATTTTTTAATTGAGTTAATTTAATTGAACAAGCTGCAGAATCATTTACTAATTGATTGACCGACTTGTTTAAACGATTAACTTGATCATTTAACTCGGTATTTTGAGTACTCATCTGCAAGTTTTCTTTCTTTAAAAATTTGTTTTGCGACTTCAATTCAAACTGCTCTGTTTTGATTTCTTCAACAATTTTTGGAGAAACACAAGCAGTTGTAAAACCTAAGCACAAAGCGAAAATAAGTATGCGATAAGACATAGTCTGGCGATTTAAAATTCAAATATACAAAGTGAAGTAAACGACTAATCGTTCAGAATAAAAGGTTTTCAACAGCAATTTTTTGATTAAAAATCGACTTCTAATAGAATAGGGCAATGATCAGAGTGTTTCGCTTCTGGTAACATAGATGCTCTCTTCAACTGATTTTGTAAGTTCTCAGTAACCATATGGTAGTCGATACGCCATCCAAGATTTTTAGCACGTGCATTTGCTCTGTAACTCCACCAAGAATAATTGTGAGGCTCAGGATTGAAATGGCGAAAAGTGTCTATAAAACCACTTGAAATAAAATCAGAAATCCATGCTCTTTCTTCTGGCAAAAAGCCTGAGGTGTTTTGATTGCGCTGTGGGTTGTGAATATCTATTTCTTGATGACAAATATTGTAATCTCCAGAAATTATCAGTTTGTTTCGATCTTTACGCAAATTCTCTATGTAGTTCTTAAAATCAGATAAGAATTGTATTTTAAATACCTGCCGTTCATCTCCACTACTTCCAGAAGGCATGTAAACACTAATTACAGAGACTTCTCCGTAATCGGCTCTGATAATACGCCCTTCGTAATCATAAGCTTCCAACCCTGTTTCGTACTCCACATGATTTGGCTTTATTTTACTTAAAATTGCTGTGCCGCTATACCCAGGCTTTTGAGCCGAGTGCCAGAAACATTCGTAACCTAAGTCATGAAATACAGAAACATCTATCTGCTCTTTCTTTGCCTTTATCTCTTGTAAACAAACAATATCAGCATTAACTAATTGTAACCATTGATCTAAGCCTTTGCGTATAGCTGCTCTAATTCCGTTTACATTATATGAAATAATCTTTGGCATTTTATCTGAATTTTCTATCAAGAACTCCAATAACTTCATTTTCCACGATAAACTGGAAGCGATAGTCTCCAGCTAAAAGTACATTGCCCCTTGTCCACAATACACAATTTGAGATGTTTTGGTTGGTATACTCAAAAGGATGTACAAAAGAGTATTGCAAAATGGTGTCTGTAAGTTCTATTTCTTGAACTTGGTTAGCTACATTCAAAACAGATCTATCAGGGGCTATGATTCGAATAAAAACTTTCTTATTTCCTGCTTCTGTTGCCTTATTTTCTAAAATGGTGAAGCAAATTCTAAAATTTTGAATTTTATTAGCTCTGGAAGTAGAGACTTCTCTTCCGCTTGCTCGGTAATACAACCCTTCCACGTCTATGTCAACAGCTTTCAAAATAGATGCAGTACTTACTCTTTCAGCTAGTTGTTGATTTTTTTGTTCTAATGTTTTGTTTCTAGAGACAATAATTTTATTGGCATTTTTTACACTATCATTCTCAAAAGCTAAATTGGCATTTAAAGTCAGTAAAGAGTCTATTGCTGTTATATATTTTCTGCTGATTTGCTTTAATCGAACTATTTTCCTTTTTGCTTCTTTAAGCTGTCCTTCAGACCTCAATAACTTTTTAATGTCTGCAGCATAAGCACGAATAACCGAGTCCTTTTGGAATAACTGATCGTTTAACTCGCTGTACTCATTTCTGAGTAAATCGTGTTCATCAATCAAATCATCTAAATCATCTCTTAATGCTGTCTCTTCAATAACCTTTGCTTCAAAAGCAGCCATTTGCTCTTTAGAGTGATTCCTTTGCAAAACCAACAAAATAAAAAGTATAAAAACAGCCGAAACTAAAGAAGTTATTATACGCTTAGTCCTACGATCTCTAAAAATACTCTTGCTATTTTCTGGTTGATACATTAAACTTTTTTGTTGGTTTCATCTAGAAAATTTCGACGCAATTCGGAAAGCATCATTTCTTGTGTCTTTTCTAACTCATCAGAAAGATTACCTTTAGTTTTTGCTTTTAGCATTTCCAACATATCGATAGCTTGATGTGCTTTCTTTAAGTCACGTTCTACTTTGCCGGTAACAGGACTAGCAATCTTTCCTAACTCTTGCATTGCTGTGTGATGCATTAAATATAATAGTTGTAGAAATAACTGATCGAACTTTTCCATAAACAATAACGTAAGGAATACAAATTTAGTTTATTATCATTATTTGATAATATTAGCCATTATTTTTATCCAAAGAGAGCTTTATAATACTTTCCAAACGAAACCGTTTTTGAATTATTTTATTGATCGAAATCATTAAGTCCCAACAAAGAGGAACTTAGGTACAACAAAGCTTTGATTTTCTTTTGGTTAAATCAGTTAATAAATGTGTTTTATTTACAATATGAGTTGTAGTATTCACAATTGCCATATTCGCAAGCATTTTCATATTCATGACAAGCTAAATCTTTTAAATTAACAATCTTATATACTTCTGCTTTTTTGTGATATAATTCATATAT
>MDTD01141712.1_pt1 | contig 12095 bp, 14 predicted proteins | sample 811221 | NCBI WGS metagenome assembly MDTD01 (sample SAMN05326646, study PRJNA326480) | marine metagenome | isolation source: seawater | place: Pacific Ocean: South West | collected 2011 | reverse complement strand
CGCAATTATATTATTAGCTATTAATTATATGCTATTAATAAGAGCAAATAACATTTAAAGCATTTATCTATTTTTAGCATTTGTTGTTTATTAGCTTTAATCAGTTGGTGCATATAACTGCACTTATTGCTTGCCATATCATGCATGCGTGTATGCTTATTATAGCTATTATTAGCTTGTAGACTTATAAGCTATTGATTTTATTGCAATGATCACAGGCTTATTAGCTACGAACATTACAGCAATCCATTATTTGCTAGGCTTTTGTTGCTTTTATTTTACAAGCAGTCAATAACCCCACCCTCGCTACATGCAGCGCGTTACATATGTCATATATGCTATCAAAACTAGCATCACCCACACACACAGCCCCACTTACATAAAAGCAACACACCGCTGCAAAATAAAATAATTGACGTTATACGCATAAAAGATCTTGCGCTATGTACTCAAATAAGCTATATGTTGTGTATAATAGCATTTCCTTCTCCAATGATTGACAATGAGGATATGCAGAATGCTATTCATATATTTGTCCAACTAGGCAGCTTGTAATGAGCTGCCTTTTTTTTGGAGTTTACAATGCAGCTAACCAAGAGACAGGAATCTTTGCTATCGAAGCATGGCAATCATCATAGCAAGAAGCATATGGATGAAATGAGAAAAGCCATGACAAAGAAGAATCCATTGACATTTTCTCAGGCGCATAAGATGGCAATGAGAAAGGTTGGCAAGTGAGTTCACCAGCTTGGACAAGGAAAGAGGGCAAGTCACCGACTGGTGGATTAAATCAGAGAGGCAGGGATAGTTACAAGGGTAATTTGAAACCGCCTGTACGTTCTGGTGACAATCCAAGACGAGCTTCTTTTTTAGCCAGGATGGGTAATATGCCAGGGCCTGAGTACAAGGATGGCAAGCCCACAAGGTTGTTGCTCTCTCTGAGAAAATGGGGAGCGAGTAGCAAGGAGGATGCCAGGAAGAAGGCAAAGAATATATCGAAACGAAATGAAGCGAAAGGATAGGACATGCCAGGAAAGAAAAAAGGTAAAGGCGGCAAGAGATACTAATGATGACGCCAAAGAAAAAGAAATTAGCGGCTATGTATGGCGATCCCAATAAGATTACGAGGGGTGATGTGATTACGGCTGCTAAGAAAAACCAGGAAAAGAAGAAAAAGAAATCAATGATAGGTGCCGCATGAGTTTGTATGAGAATATTAACAAGCGTAAGAAGGCTGGTACATCTAGGCCGAAAAGTGAATCGACCATTACCGATAAGGCTTATAAGAATATGCAAGCTGGTTTTCCAAATTCAAAGAAGAACAAGGCAAAGCGCAAGTCATTGATGAGTGCCTAATGCCAAGGCATGCCAAGGGTACATCGATTGTGACGATGGATATGATGGCATTGGTTTGTGATCGTTTATCGGATGGTGAGAGTTTAACGAGTATTTGTGCGAATACTGAGAACCTACCTCATCGAAAAACGATTATGGCGTATGTGCAGAATAATGAAGATGCCTGGGAGATGTACAGCAAGGCCAGGGCGATACAGGGTGAGCATATTGGCGATCAGATGCGTGATATTATGGATGCCCCTATGCCTACAGATCCAAAGATGGCAATGGCAGAAGTTCAGTGGAGAAGGGTAAAGCTTGATAATCTGGATAAGCTGCGAAGGCAATTGCAGCCATTAGGCGGTGTGCGGAATAATCCGAATGACAGTAAGGCCACCAGTGGCAGTATTACGCTGAGTTGGGATGGATGATGTTAAAAGCAGATGGATATGATGATGCCATTATTGGTCAGGGCAATCAGGGTACTAAATCACCTGTATTGGTTTATGATGCGGAAAAGGTGATTGATATTCTTTGTAAGAGGGATGGCATGACCGATGAAGAAGCTCTTGAGTATTTTTCTTATAACATTGAAGGCGCATGGGTAGGCGAAAATACCCCTATTTTTGTTTGGCCTAACGATGCAAATTAAAATACCTTATAACCCTAGGCCGTTGCAGCGTGAGTTGCATACCAAGCTTAAAGATAAACGCTGGGGTGTTGTAGTTTGTCATCGAAGATTTGGTAAGACGGTCATGGCGATCAACCACCTTCTGCGAGATGCGATATTAAGCGATAAGCCCAATCCAAGGTTTGCGTATATTGCGCCAACGTATCGGCAAGCCAAAGCAGTAGCATGGGATTATCTAAAGCAATTTAGTTCTGCGATACCGACAACGAGGTTTCACGAAACAGAATTGCGGTGTGATTTGCCTAATGGTGCCAGAATACAGCTATTGGGTGCGGAATCGCCAGATAGCTTGCGTGGGATCTATTTAGATGGCTGTGTGCATGATGAGTATGCACAAATGCCAGCATCTTTATTTCCTGAGATCATCAGGCCAGCGTTAAGTGATCGCAAGGGATATGCGATATTTATGGGTACGCCACAAGGCATGAATAGCTTTTTTGAGCTACATGAGATGGCGAAGGATTCAGAAGATTGGATTACCGCGACTTACAAGGCGAGTGAAACAGGTATTCTGGATGATGAGGAATTGGACAGTGCCAAGAAAAGCATGTCTGAGGATCAGTTTAATCAGGAATATGAATGCAGTTGGGTTGCCAATGTTCCTGGTGCAATATGGGCTAAAGAATTAGAAAAAGCAAGTCAGGCTGGGCGTATGACCAATGTTCCTTATGATGAGGGGCAAAAGGTTGATACCTGGTGGGATCTAGGGGTGAATGATAGCACGAGCATCTGGTTTACGCAGAATGTTGGTCGTGCCATTCATGTGATTGATTATTATGAAAATCGTGGTGAGGGATTGAATTTTTATGCAAGAATATTGCAAGAAAGAGGGTATTTGTACGGTACACACAATGCACCCCATGACATCGAAGTACGAGAGCTGGGTTCTGGTAAGTCCAGAAGGGAAGCGGCCTATGATCTGGGAATTAATTTCAGAGTGGTGCCGAAACTGCCCTTGGAGGATGGCATCCATGCCGCCAAGATGATTTTGGCTAAATGTTATTTTGATCGTGATCAATGCAAAGTAGGGCTGGAAGCTCTTAGGCATTATCACAGGGCATACAATGAAAGAATGAAAACCTTTCGCTCTACGCCTGTACATGATTGGTCATCTCATGCCAGTGATGCTTTTCGGTATTTTGCCGTTGGTCACAGGGATGTAAGCCATGCGATTAGACCGCCGCAAAGACAGGCAGAAATGAATTATAATCCTTTTGAAGTGAGGGCATAATGGGATTCTTTACAGATTTTGTAAACAATTTAAAGCGTAATTTTACCGATCCTGTTGGATTAGCGCAGGATATGGGCGCAGCGGAAGAAGCTAGTGGAATTAAAGAAAGCGAGAGACGTTTTAAACGAGCTGAATTTGATATTGGCACAGGTGATAATAAAATAGAAGCTGGTGATTTTTACACAAAGCCTATGGACATATCTAAAACTGAAGGTGAGCAAAGGCGTGATGATCGTGATGCTGCTAAAGCTGCACAAGTAACAACAGCGGCAGCATCTGCACCAGCAGCAGCGGCTACGACAACAGCAGCAGCGGCAACGCCAGTAGAAACGGCTCAATCTGTTATGACGCAATTAGCTGATACGACAAAATCAACAAGTTCAGCAACGGTTGAAGAAGCTAAAAAAGACAAAAAAAGAGGTTTAAAAGGTGGCACGATAGCAACATCAGCGCAAGGATTGCTATCGAGTGATATGACAGGACTTAGGCCTAAAAGGTCGTTATTGGCTGGTGCGTAATGGCTTATGGTAAAAAAAAGAATATGGCTGGCATGATGGGGGCCTTATCATCCCAGCCATTGCAAAATATGCGGTTTTCTATGAATTTTAATCCATTAGAGCGATTAAATCAGCGTATGGCTGGTAAGTCACAAGGCCGAAGTATGGCTGGTGTAAAAAAGAAAAAGCAATCATTGTTAGGAATGTCTTGATGACGAAACCAAATAAAATGGTCGATCAGCTGAATCGAAAGCATGAAAAGCTTTTAGGTCAGAGATCGAATTGGGAAAAACATTGGCAAGAGCTTGCTGATTATTTATTGCCAAGAAAAGCCGATATTACCAAGAAAAGAACGCAAGGTGATAAAAGGACAGAGCTAATTTACGACAGCACAGGTATACACTCTGTTGAGTTGCTTGCCAGTAGCTTGCATGGCATGTTGACAAGCCCAGCGAACCCTTGGTTTTCCATGCGGTATAGAGATTTGCAGCTGGATCAGGATGATGAAGCGAATGAATGGCTAGAAGGTTGTACCCAGTTATTAAACAAGGCCTTACAGCGGTCTAATTTTCAACAGGAAATCCATGAATTATATTATGATTTAGTGGTATTTGGTACGGCTTGTCTGTTTATTGAATATGATGCAGATGGATTACGTTTTTCCGCTAGGCATATTGGTGAATTAGCCATATCTGCAAATGCGGAAGATCGCATTGATACGGTCTATCGTTCTTTTGATTTGACAGCAAGACAGATTGCACAGCGTTTTGGAAAAGATGATTTGCCAGATAGAGTGCAGAAAGACCTAGATAAAAACCCTTATAACGAACATGAAATTGTGCATGTTGTTTATCCAAGAGAAGATGGTGCGGCAGGGCCTATCAACAAGCCTGTTATTTCTATTTACTATCATAAAGAAACCAAAACACTGCTAGGTGAAGGTGGATTTGATGAGTTTCCTTTTTGTGTTCCTCGTTTTAACAAGGACAGCACAAGTAACTATGGTCGTTCCCCTGGAATGAGTTGTCTAAGCGATGTCAAAATGGTCAATCGTATGTCTGAAGTGAGCATACGATCCGCGCAGAAGCAACTTGACCCTCCCTTAATGGTTCCTGATGATGGGTTTCTTCTACCTGTGCGTACCACCCCTGGTGCGCTGAACTTCTATCGTACTGGAACTAGAGATCGTTTAGAGCCTTTACAGGCTGGAGCGACCAACCCTATTGGTCTTAGTATGGAGGAACAGCGTAGAAACTCTATTCGTTCTGCTTTTTATGTTGATCAACTACAATTAAACCAAAGCCCAAGTATGACGGCAACCGAAGTGTTGCAGCGTAATGAAGAGAAAATGCGTCTTTTGGGGCCTGTTATGGGGCGATTGCAAAGCGAATTACTGCAACCGCTTATTCAGCGTAGCTTTAAATTATTGCTTAGAAATGGTGAATTGCCTGTACCCCCAGAAAGCTTGCAGGGACAGGATATTGATATTGAATATGTATCGCCATTAGCCAAAGCACAGAAAATGACCGATTTGCAATCCATGATGCGTGGTTTGGAAATTATGTTGCAATTGGCAGAAGTTGCTCCTGTTATGGATTATCTGGATGAAAATGGCCTTGTGAAGTATTTAATTGATGTAGCTGGTATTCCAGCAAGAGTCATACGGTCTGATGATCAAGTAGCAGAAATTCGAGAGGCAAAAGCAGAACAGCAACGCATGATGGCAGAGCAACAGCAAGATATGCAAGCTGCGGATCAAATGCAGAAAACAGCCCCTATGATGAAAGTCTTGGCTGAAGCATCTAACGCAGAAACACCGCCAGCTGCATGAAGAATATTAACGAAATAAGGACAGAAGATCTAAAGCGCAACTACCGTTTTCTGTTTGAAACAAATGACGGCAAGGTTGTGCTGGAGCATTTAAAAAGATGTTTTGGCTTTTATCAATCAACATATGCCAAGGGTGAGCCTTATGATACGGCCTTTTACGAAGGGCAAAGGTCTGTTGTGCTTAATATTCTTAGAATGATGGAACCGCAAAAGAAAATAGAACAGCAAAAGGAAGTCAACAATGAGTGAAACAGAGACAACTCAGGCAACTGAATCTCAGGAGGTCGCAGCCCCAGCAGAAGCTGCACCAGTAAGTTTTATCGAAACTCTGCCAGAAGATATACGCATGGAACCAAGTTTAAGAAACTTTACAGATGCCGCTGGATTAGCAAAATCCTATGTGCAAGCACAAAGAATGATTGGTGTTGATAAGATACCAATCCCAGGACAATCAGCAACAGATGAGGAATGGAACAATGTTTATGAAAGGTTGGGAAGGCCTAATGCGCCTGATCAATATGATTTTAATGCCGTTGATGGTTTTGAAGAAGGTGATTTGGCTTCTTTTAAACAAATTGCTCACGATACTGGTCTTAATGGAAAGCAAGCTCAACGTATGGCGAAGTCGCTTGCCGAAAAAGCCAGTGCGGAAATCGAAGCCAGAGAAGCGCAAGCCACAACGCTCATCGGCGAAACGAAAGCAGAGCTTGAAAGAGAATACGGCAAGGCGTTCGACCAAAAAATGAAAATGGCAAAAAATGCTGCTGTGCAGTTGTTGGGTTCAACAGAGCCTTTAGACAATATTGTTTTAGAAGATGGTCGTTTGCTTGGCGATCATCCAGCAATTGTAAAATTGTTTGTACAGTTAGCAGATGCGATGGGTGAGGATTCTCTGGAAGGAGAGCCGCAAGAGCTTATCATGACGCCACAAGAAGCCAATCGTAAGATTATGGAGCTTATGGCAAAAGATACGCCTTATTGGGATAAGGATCACCCACAGCACGATTTTTATGTTAAGGAAGCTCTTTCGCTGAGAGAACATATGTAATTTAGGGCAACCGTTTATCGATCCTGATGCAAGTTGTAAGTCAACAGTATAGCGCGGCTCAAGACGCAAGAATGATCTCGCAAGAGGTAATCAGACGCAAAACATAGTGAAACTTTAGATACAGGAGGTGTGCTTTGAGTACGCAAATAACCACCGCCTTTGTCCAGCAGTATTCTGCTAACGTACAGATGCTATCACAGCAAATGGGTTCCCTTTTGCGTGATACTGTAGATTCAGAATCTGTAAATGGAGATAAGGCATTTTTTGAGCAAGTGGGGCAAGCAGCTGCACAAGCTCGAACAACCAGACATGGGGATACTCCCTTAATGGAAACGCCACATAGCCGTAGAATGGTAACATTAACGGATTATGAATATGCGGATCTTATTGACGATCAGGATAAGCTACGCATGTTGATTGATCCAACATCAACCTATGCAAGGGCAGCCGCCGCTGCCATTGGTAGAGCGATGGATGATACAATTATTTCTGCTATGGGTGGTACCGCTAAGACAGGTACAACTGGTTCAACATCAACAGCTTTACCGTCAGCACAAAAAATTGCTCATGGTAGTACAGGTCTTACCATTGCAAAGCTTGTAACGGCTAAGAAAAAGCTAGATGAGAAATCAGTTGATGCGTCTATCCCTAGATACATTGTTGTATCGCCAGAGCAAATTGAAGATCTGCTTAATAGCACTACTGTAACAAGTGCTGACTTTAATACGGTCAAAGCTTTAGTACAGGGTGATATTGATACATTTGTCGGTTTTAAGTTTATTACCAGCAACAGACTAACAGACGATGGTACAAGCCGTTTATGTTATGCCTGGGCGCAAGATGGTATGAAGCTTGCCATTGGCAAAGAGCCGACAGCTAAGATCGATGAACGCTCTGATAAATCCTACGCAACGCAAGTCTACTACTGTTCTTCTTTTGGTTCGACCAGAATGGAAGAAGAAAAAGTAGTTGAAATTGCTTGTAACGAATAAGGAGGGCTGATTTATGGGTACTGTTTATTCAGATCAAAAAACAAAGTGGGATCAAAATGTTCCAAAAGAGATGATCAAGCCAAACGAGCTTGGTGGTCGAATGAGGATTGCATATGGTTCTTACACTGCCTCTGCTGAGCAAAGCGATATACACATGTTTAACTTGCCTAATGGCGCAAGAATTTTACATGGTGAGCTTGTTCATGCAGCTTTAGGCTCTTCAACAACGCTTAGTGTTGGTCATGCAGCATATAAAGATGTAGATGGCACAACAGTAGCAGCTGATGTTGATGAGTATAAGGCAGCAGCGGCATCAACGTCTATAACAACTGTATCAATCGCAGCAACAGCTGCGCTTGGCAAAAACAGTGTAGTGAATGCTGATAAAGATGGCATTCCTATTACAGTGAGCCTTGCTGGAGCTAACGGCTCTGGATTGATAGAGTTAACAATGTATTACGTTGTTGATTAATACAAAGGGGGGAGCAATCCCCCCTTCTTTTTTTTTAGAGGGAACAAATGGCATCAAAAGTTGATATTGCAAACTTTGCGTTAAATAGCATTGGCGCAAGCACAATCAGTTCTTTAACAGAAAACACAAAAGCTGCGATTGTCATCAATCAAAGGTTTGATAGTGTTCGTGATGCTGTTTTTCGCTCTCATCCTTGGAATAGTCTTATAACAAGAGCAGCTTTATCCAAGGATAGTTCCTCTCCTACTTTTGGCTATGAGAATCAATTTATCTTACCTACCGATCCTTTTTGCTTGCGTGTATTAGAATTTAGCAATGGCACATTAACATATCCTATGGATAACATGACAAGTATTGATGGTTCGCCTGTATTTGTGATTGAAGGCAGAAAACTGCTTACGAATGAAGGAACGGTTAAAATCAAATATGTTGGTCAGGTTACAGACACAACGCAATACGACAGCAATCTAACAGAAACATTATCGGCTAGATTAGCCCATGAGATTTGTTATGCGATTACAGGTAGTACATCGCTTATGACGCAAACGTATCAATTGTATCAGGAAAAACTAAAAGAAGCGCGTTTCGTTGATGCAACTGAAGGCGCACCACAACGCATTGAGGCTTCTGACTTTATCGAAGCGAGATTCTAAATGGCAAAGTCGGCTCCAGCTTTATCGTCTTTTACAGGCGGTGAATTATCGCCAAAGCTAGAAGGCAGGGTAGGATTACAAAAGTATCGTGAAGGTCTTTCTGAGCTTACGAATTTTGTTGTTTTACCGCAAGGTGGCGTTACGAGAAGGCCAGGCACAGAATATCTAGGGGAAGTTAAGGATAGTGATGACATAACTCGATTGATCCCTTTTCAGTTTAAAACAAGTGATACGTATATTCTTGAATTTGGTGATCAGATTATGCGTGTTTATCGAAGTGGTCGGCAAATCTTAACAGGATCTGCTAAAACACTTACAGCCATTACAAAGGCTAATCCTGGCGTTTTAACAACAAGCACAAGTCATGGATTTAGCAATGGTGATGAAATATTTTTGTCGATGGTATCAAGCGGTACAACAATACCATTAGACAGCAATACTATGAACGAATTGCATGGTCGTAATTATCTGGTGGCAAATGTTACATCAACGACATTTACATTGACAGATTTGCATGGTGTAGCAATTGATACGACAAATTTCTCAACATTTACTGCTGGTGAATCTCAAACAGTTGATAAGATCTTTGAGGTAGCAACGCCTTATAGCTCATTAGAATTAGCGGATGTTAACTTTGCACAATCTGCTGATACCATGTTTTTAGTGCATCCTAGTCATGCGATAAGAACATTAACACGATCGGCGAATAATAACTGGACTTTTGCAACTCCAAGTTTAACAAGCCCACCTAGTAGTCTAAATGCAAGCTCTGACAATTACCCTTCTGTGGTAACATTTTTTGAACAAAGGTTAGTGTTTGCAGCGACAAATAACAATCCGCAGACATTGTTTTTTAGTAAGAACGGTGATTATACAGATTTTACAGTGGGAACGAATGCAGACGATGCGTTAAGTTATACAATAGCTTCCAATACAGTTAATGAAATACGCTGGATGTCGGCAACAAGAGTATTAACAATTGGCACATCTGGTGGTGAATATGTGCTTACCACTGATTCAAACGGCCCTATTACGCCTACATCAACACTTATTAGAAAATATAGCAACTACGGCAGTGCTAAAGTTGCGCCAGTACAGGTTGCAGATGTAACGCTTTTTCTCCAAAGAAATCAACGTAAGGTGCGTGAGTTTCGTTACGTTGGAGATGTAGATGAAAGCGGTTATTCAGCCCCTGATATGACCATATTGAGTGAACATATTACAGATGGCGGCATAACAGAGTTTGCATATCAGCAAGAACCAGATTCAATTGTGTGGTGCTTGAGATCAGATGGTACGTTGTTAGGAATGACTTATCGCAGGGAAGAACAGGTTGTTGCCTGGCATAAGCATGTCATAGGCGGTTATTTTGGATCACCAACAATAACTGTAGCTAATTATGCATCTATTAGTGCTGGTAGCACAGTTACGCTTACAAAAGACGATGGAACGAGTGTCGTATTTACAACAGATGCTGTTGGAAGTGATGCTGCATCATCAGCTTTGCATTTTAGGCCAAACACAAGCAATAACGCGACAGCAACATTATTAGCAACAGCTATTAATAATCATAGTGATTTTGCAGCAAGTGCAACAGGTGCTGTTGTAACAGCAAGAGATAGTTCTGGAGGAGCTTTAACTATTACTTCTTCACAAAGTAATTTTTTTGCCGTTACATCACAGGCGCAATCAGTTGTAGAAAGCATTGCAACTTTACCAAGTGAATCTGGTGAAGATGAATTGTATTTAATTGTCAAGCGAACAATAAAAGGTTTGACAAAAAGATATGTCGAGCGATTGCAATCTATTGATTTTGGCAATTCGACAGAAAAAGGTTTTTTTGTTGATAGCGGTCTTGCTTATCCGACAGATTGGCCTACTGCTGGAACAAGTACGACAGCCATGACAGGGTTGTATCACCTTGAAGAAGAGGTTTTAGAAATTATGGCAAATGGGGCGGCTCATGCTAACCGAACCGTCTCAAGTGGTAATGTCACTTTAAGTTTTAACGCAACAACAGCTGTTATGGGATTTCCTTATAATAGCGTTATGCAGACATTGCGTTTGGAAAGCGGTAGTGCAGACGGCACCTCACAAGGTAAACCAAAACGTTTACATGGCATTACAATACGATTATTTCGTTCTGTTGGATTAGATGTTGGAGCTAGTTCTGATTTATTAGAAACCCTTAATTTTAGAGATAGTTCAATGGCAACAGATACAGCTGTTCCATTGTTTACTGGCGATAAAGAGGTCGAGTTTACAGGCGGTTTTTTTGAAGATGATCGTGTCTTTATTCGTCAAACACAAGCTTTACCATTAACCGTCTTGGCTGTTTATCCAAGACTTAACACATTCGATATATAATATGTTTTGGCAAGCCGTAACAGCAGGGGCTGCACTTTACAGTGCTTTTTCACAAAAAGCAGCGTATGATGATGCAGCAGACGCAGCAAAAGAAGTTGGCGAGAAAAACGCACAACTTATTGAGCGTGATATTGATTTGTTAGAAAAGCAAAGAAATATCATTAATACCAATAATAATATTTTTAAAACTAGACGAAAAATAAGTTTAGATGAGGTGCAAAGCCAAGTTAGGGCAAATACAGCCTTTGCTGGCATTGACATTGCGAGCGACACTACTTTTGAGAATTTAGCACGAAATGCAAGGGAATATGATTTTGAAATAGCAACAGCTGATTTTAATAACGAAGTAGCTAATATGCAAATAACAGACGCACAGGAAGATAAGCGATTATCCGCTGAGCTATCGCGCATGGAAGGAGGAATGCAAGCCGCAAGTTTGCGTTCCCAAGGTACGACGTCGTTAATAAGTGGCCTAGGCCAAACAGCAAGAATGATTGATCAATATGGGTTTTTTAGCTAATGAGAATACCAACATATAGAGCGCAAGTATCACCGACAGGTGAAGCACCTGGTCAGCCAATTAGAACAAGGTATAATGCGAATATAGCTGTGCAAAGCCAGCTAGATAAAGCAAAGCCCTTAAATGCCGCCTTACAAGAAATAGGTGAATTTGCAAGAGTGCGTTATGAGATGGCAAGGGATAACTTGCTTAATGAAGCAACACTTGCTGCTGATGAAAAGATATTTGAAGCTTATAATGATTTAAAAGATAGCAAGGACTTTAATCGTGTTTTAGATGGTGACAATCCTCTTTGGAACCAACGTATGCAAAAAGTCAAAACAGACTTGCAAAAGACATTAGGCAAGGACAAATACAGCAACAGCAAATTTAATGCGTATTTTAATCAATCTGAGTTGCGTAATCGTTTTAAGCTTAGAGGTGTTATTGATACAAAAGTAAAACAAGCTGCTGTTCAAT
>MDTD01055769.1_pt1 | contig 12095 bp, 11 predicted proteins | sample 811221 | NCBI WGS metagenome assembly MDTD01 (sample SAMN05326646, study PRJNA326480) | marine metagenome | isolation source: seawater | place: Pacific Ocean: South West | collected 2011 | reverse complement strand
TGGTTTTATTTCCAGAAAGCAGTTTCGCACTCTTCTGGATGAACCCATCTCTTCTCATCGGGAATTGATGGAAACCTTGAAGGAAAGGCAATGGATATCGCCCAGAGATTTGCAGGAACTGGAACCATTGCTGGAAAGCCTGGAAGCCATTCGAGAAGGCCCCCCGGAATCCAGAGATCCAAGGATGCAGGAAATCCATGCCACTGCCGCTCGCGTGGCGCGAAGCGATTCCAATGTATTGATCCTGGGCGAAAGCGGGGTGGGTAAATCGAGACTGGCTCGTTGGATCCATACACATAGCCTGCGAAATAAAGGTCCATTTGTGGTCGTTTCCTGCGGAAGCATCCCGGAAGCTCTGCTAGAATCGGAATTGTTTGGCGTAGAAAAAGGTGCCTATACCGGAGCATCCAAAACCAGAGAAGGTCGATTTCAGAAAGCCGGAGGCGGCACACTATTTCTGGATGAAATTGGTGAACTTCCGCTGAACCTTCAGGTCAAGCTCCTACGAGCGATCCAGGAAAAGAAGGTAGAGCCCCTGGGTAGCGGACGAGAGGTCTATGTTAACGTTCGCTTGATTGCAGCCACAAACCGGGATCTGGAAGAGGATGTAAGGGAAAAGCGATTCAGAGAGGACCTCTACTTTCGTCTGAATGTTGTACCACTGCTACTTCCTCCTCTCCGGGAGCGCAAACAGGACATCCCCCTGCTCTTCGATTTCTTCCTGAAGGAATTTGAGAAAAAATATGGCCGGATCTTTATTCCGGAGGACCCGTCGCTTCCGGATCGATTGATGAATTATCCGTGGCCGGGTAATATCCGAGAACTGGAGAACTGCCTGGAGCGACTCTGTGTACTTTCCGATGATGGCAGTTTGCGAATGAAGGACCTACCGCCTTCCGTAATTCATACTCTGACCGACGTCCCAAAAAATGGAGCCGGAACGGACGCCTCTGCAATGGCTGGAACAAGCCCGTCGGCCTCCGAACAATCTAATCGTTCCAGCGAGCCAGATGCAGACTTTGTCCGAAAGAATCTTCAGGGAGCTTTTGAGGCCCGGCGCGGTCTACCCACAATCGCCGAGGCGGAAGAGTACTTGATCCGAAGAGCTCTGGAAAGCTCCCGGGGTAGCATCAGTAAGACGGCCGAGCTCCTGGACGTGCATAGAAACACCGTTCGAAACAAGATCCAGCAATACGGAATCGACCGTAAATCGCTGGAAAATGGATGAAAAGAACTCGAAAAAAGGCCGAAATAAACTGCAGGAGAGCCTATGAATCCTGCAGTAAAAAGAAAGACCGAATCTGATCTTATTGAGGAACTCTGGGAGGCTTATAGCGACCAGAACTTCGATTCCATGATGGACATCCAATCCAGGGAAGAGTCCCTGGATATCGATTGTATGGAGCTCATGAATCTGGCCCGCCTGGAACTGGGTAAGCCATTGCAGAATCTGAGCAAAGCAGGTCTTTTTAACGATTTGCTCTCCGCCATGAAGCATTACCATGATCGAGCTTACGAGAAGGCTGCCATGGATTTCTCTCGCTGGCTCCTGCATAAGGGCTATTATAGCGAACTGGCCCTGGATAGATTCACCTTCGCCTGCTCCCATAGTAAGCGATTCGACCTCATCTATACTGTGTGTTCTAAGCTGATGAAAACAGGGCACAGGCAACCGGCTATTCTGGGGGGCTTTTTGCTAGGCGCCCACGAGTCCGGCCGGCATGATCAAGTAGTTCAGGGATTCGAAAGCTTCGGAAGCCAGATCAAAAAGACATCGGTGCTCCATCGCGTAGCTCTTTCCTACATTCATCTCAATCGCAACGGCGATGCCGAGAAAATGCTTCTCAGCCTCTATGAATCCATTTCCGGCAAACCTTACAGGCAAAACCTGGGAGAATACCGCAAGAACTACAATGCGAAGCTTCCTGGCCTTCAGAAAAAGGAAAAGTCCGGAAAGCTGGCCACCGAGGAGAAAATGGATCTGGGCATGGCCCATCTGTTTAACGGTGACTATACGAAAGCGATTCAAATCTTCCAGTCTCTCATCGCAGTGGCCTCCTCCGGTAGCCGAGCTTCCGCATAAAAACCCATTCTGTAAACCCTGGCTCAATTCCGGCCAGGGAAACACTTTACAAAGTATACCGTCCCTGGATCTTTCGGTATGTCTATTCAACGACCGAAAGTACAACTTGCTCTAATTGTGGGAGCCAGCGGCGAAGCAGGCCTCAGCGCAATTGATGCATTGCGCGAAAACTCTCCGAACGTCCATATTATCGCCACCACTCGTTCTGAACAATCAATTCCAGGCGCCGATGAAACGTTTCACGGTATATCCATCGATCAAGACCTGGTTTCCAGGATTCGAACTCAACTGGGCGATCGCGTTGAAAAAATCGATCTTCTGATTTACACACCGGCCATGGGCGAACCAGGGTTTCCTATATCGGAAACCAATAAAGAACAATACAAACAGGCAGCCGAATTCTCCTTCGATCCTATGCTCGCACTGGAGAAGGATTTGGAACCGGCACTAACGGTAGGCTATAGTGCGCTCTACTGGCTACCCCATACCCTGGCATTCTATGGAGCCCTGGGATTTGTTAAAAAGGCCATGGAAGAGTGGTGTCTTGCAGCCCCGGAAAAAAGGGCACTGGTTCGCGGTGGCACCTTCTATTCCAAGAGCGTTCGCGGAATTTCGCTTCTACTTCAGCGATTGATGAAAAGTACCAGCAATCCGGAGCTTTTAAAAATGAAAGAGGAGTTTGCCAGCTCCGGGATGCGAATGCTGGATTTTTTCCTGGATTATGCATCAAGGCGAGAGCAAGAGTCCCTGGGAAGTCGATTTTCGGAACCATATCGTAGAACCGAACGAGGGGATCTAAGCCGAGGACTGGCGGAGATACTGAAAGGAGACGGTCCCATCGTTTCTGTTGTCGGGCCCTGGACCTGGACCGATTCCACCCTACCTGATCTACCCGAGTATTTCCAGCGATTCGGCTACATTGCCTGAACGCCCATATCCCTGGAATAAGACCCTATTCCACCTCAACGACAGAATGCAAAACTGGCCAATCAGATTGCTCTGTGGCGACAAGCCTTGAGTCCTTGAGAAGCAGAACTCCCGGCCAGGGATCAGCACTCGTAATGCGAGAACGCGCTATCCTTGATCTCTGAGCAGTGTTCTACAAACTGTGGAAATGCAGGAAGAGAACCTGGTGGAATTTCAGATTTTTTTTCAATCCACGGAACTATTGGTTACATTCGGAATCACCCTTCTGGGGCTTTTGTTCGGAAGGCTTCAAATTAAGGGGGTTGGTTTTGCCAGCTCAGGTACCCTGGTGGTTGCGATGATGGGCGGCTACTTCTTTCAGTTTCAACCCATCCCTATCCTTCAGGACCTGGGGATTGTTTTGTTTCTGTTATGTGTAGGTCTGGAAGCCGGTCCCGGATTCTTTCGTGCCTTTAAGAAACATGGCCGTTCCTTCGTGAGCAATGTCCTGGCCTTGCTTGCTTTCGCAGGATTTTTTACTGTTTTACTGCTATGGATTTCGGGCGTAGATAGCGGAATCGGGCTCGGGCTTTTCGCAGGCTCATTTACCTCATCGCCGGCATTGATAAGCGCCATGCAATTCAATCCAGAAAGAGATGTGATCTTCGGATACGGAGTGGCCTACCCTTTCGGTCTTTTGGGAGTGATCGTATTCATCAATGTGGCCATGAAATTCTTGAGGCCCCGGATGGACCGAGAGCTTGCCGGCCAGAGCCAGATCTATACTTCCGTGCATCGCCTGGAAAATGGAGAGATGGATGGCAAGCTGTTAAAGAACCTGGATCTCTTTCATGATAATCGCGTAGTGATTACCGGCATCCTCAGGGATGGAACCTTGATGGCAGCCAGCGGAAAGTCCAATCTGGTGAGTGGAGATCTTCTGCGACTGGAAGGAAGCGAAGAGGATGTAATGACCGTAGGAGAGCAGGTGGGCCCCAGCGTAGATCAGGAGATTGCCCTGGATGGCGAACTAAGTACCAGCAGTATTGTTGTTGAAAACCTGAGCGTCATCAATCGTTCGCTAAAAGAACTGGGCATTCGACTCCGGTTCAACGCATCCATTGCAAAGATTGTTCGATCTGAAATTGAGATGTTCCCTTCGCAGGATCTGAAGCTTGAGTACGGTGATGTTGTGCATGCGGTGGGCAGCCCCTATCAGCTGGAACAGCTCAAAATGTTTCTGGGAAACGAAGCGCATGCGGTCATTCCCAGAGTAGATATCGCATCTATGGCTGGAACTCTGTTTCTGGCTTTCTTCATAGGCGGCATTATCATTCCCATTCCTGGTATGGGACCTTTTTCGCTGGGTCTGGCCGGAGGCGCTCTTGTGAGCGGTCTTCTGTTCGGGCACTTCGGTCGCATCGGAAATCTTATTGGTCGATTTCCTCCCAATGCCACGGCTGTGCTCAAGGATCTTGGGCTGGCTCTATTCTTCGTTCAGGTCGGGTTCGATACCGGCCAGAGCTTTATCAACAACCTGGGACCTGAAGTATTAATGTACGCTGCCTTCGCTGTACTTCTGGCCGTTGTTCCCATGGCTGCCAGCCTGGCGTTTGGACACCTGATCATGAAGATTTCGATAAGCGAATGCTTTGGCGTAATCTGTGGCGGAATGACCTTTACCCCGGGCCTGGATGTCATTCGGCAGGTAGACAGCTCGGAAAAGCCCGTGGTTGCCTATTCGGCTGTTTATCCAGTAAGTTTGATTCTTGTTATCGCTCTGGTTCAGGGAATGCACCTGGTTCTGGCTGCCTTACGCTAGATGCGTGGTAATGGCCAGATCACAGAAATAAGTGTATGAAAAACTGATTGAGTCGGGATCCCGGGCGGATGTTCATCCAGATATTTGCACCACCTTTTTGCACGGCGTCCATGGGCCCGGGCCGATGAAGATTTCAGAAATCTCATATCGGTCTGGCAACGACGTCGGCCAATTCTGGACCTGCACATGCAAGGATACAAATAGAATGACCACAGACTCGGATAGTAGTGGCGGGCTACAGAACGGGATATACCGGGAGGTCTACAGTCCTCGTGGACGTTCCACGCGAGACCGCAGTCGAAACATGTAATCCTTGTACATATCGTAGCTTTCGATAATAAAGGTCATGTTACTGCAAAAGCGAACCACATGAGTTAGAAATATGTAGCGTACCGGACGCACGATCTTCCCCTCTTCTGTCTGCGCTCTCAATACAGCCTTGATCTTGCCCAGGAAAAGGGATCTTGTTTCACTATCGTAGTTTCCCTCTTTGCGATACCGGCAGGTAGCCAGTTCATCAATGAATCCCCGGGCATAGAAAAGGAAGAATTCAGCATCCTCTTCTGCTCTGATGCGGTCCTTTTCGGAAAAGGTATTCAGATAGGTCCAGAGAAGAGTAATTCGACTGGCACGATTCGGATCACCCAGCTTATCCAGGGCCTCTTTGTAGAAATCGGAGGCAAGGGCATACTCCACGAAATCCATCCAGGACTCAATGCTGGCCTCTACGGTCTGGAATCGCGTTATATCCTGGACGGTCATAGTAGTCTTCTGCATAGAATAGGGGCAGCCGATTAGATTTTCAACCTTAATTGGAAATTAAGCGAAAAAAGGGTTCACTGAAGTTGCTTTACCAGTACCTGCGACGGGAAATTCTGGAACCCGGAGGAAAACATGCCATATACTGAAGAACTTACCATCGCAGACATTCGGGCCAGAGAAATCCTGGATTCCCGGGGGAACCCTACCGTTGAAGTAGATGTACTTCTGGAAGACGGAACTATAGGGCGGGCTGCGGTACCATCCGGCGCCAGTACCGGAGATTTTGAAGCTGTGGAACTGCGGGACGGAGATTCCAATCGCTACCTTGGAAAAGGTGTGCAGAAGGCAGTTCAAAATGTAGAAGATAAGCTCACTCCACAGCTACTGGACAGGAATGTTTTCAGACAGAAAGAGAATGACCGGCTGATGCTGGAAGTGGACGGAACAGAAAACAAAGGGAATATTGGAGCCAATGCAATTCTGGGTGTGAGCCTGGCCATGGCCCGAGCCGCATCCACAGCGGTGGGACTCCCGTTGTATCGCTATCTTGGCGGACCCAATGCAGGCACCCTGCCCGTTCCTATGATGAATATTATTAACGGCGGAGCCCATGCGGACAATGGCGTGGATTTTCAGGAATTCATGATCATGCCGGTGCGGTTTGACACCTTCCGAGAGGCTCTGAGAGCGGGAGCCGAGATCTTTCATAGCCTGAAGAAAGTCCTGCATGATAAGGGATTGGGCACAGCTGTAGGGGATGAAGGAGGTTTTGCACCCAACCTGAAATCCAGCGAAGAAGCTATTGAAGTGATTCTGAAGGCCACCGAAAATGCAGGATACCAGCCCGGTGAGCAAATCTTCATCGGGCTGGATTGCGCCAGCTCCGAATTTTATGATAAGGCTGCCGGGAAGTATAACTACGAAGGTGGAACCAGAACCCCGGATGAAATGGTGGGAGTTCTGGAAAACCTTGTAAACCGGTTTCCCATTCGATCCATCGAAGATGGCCTGGACCAGGATGACTGGGACGGCTGGAAGAAGCTAACTTCCCCTCTGGGCAAGAAGGTACAACTGGTAGGCGATGATCTGCTGGTAACCAACACAAAACGCCTGAGCAAAGCCATTGAAAGCGATATTGCCAACTCCATACTGATCAAGGTGAATCAGATTGGCTCCCTTACCGAAACCCTGGAAGCCATTGAAATGGCCACCCGTTCCAAATACACGTCTGTTATCAGCCATAGATCAGGGGAAACGGAAGATGTAACCATCGCTCATATCGCTGTAGCTACTGGCGCGGGTCAGATCAAAACCGGCTCCCTTTCCAGAACGGACCGGGTTGCCAAATACAATGAACTGCTAAGAATTGAAGAAGATCTGGGTAGCGAAGCCATCTATCCCGGCGAGGATGCTTTCTTCAATCTGAAGTAAGCAATTCCCGGAGCTCTTTCTCTTTATGCGTTCAGCGCTGAATCGCTGAAACGTATGAACGTTTGAGCTCCCTGCACTCAGGCATCGGCCAGTATCGTGGATCTGGCCGGATGCCCGGTGAAAATCCAATGATACGTAGCCTGCCCTTTAAAGTACTGATGATCTGGCTGGGCCTTTCCGGTCTGGCGTATGTATTGCTACTGGGTGAGGCTGGCTATTTTCACAGGAAGGATCTGGAGAATCGACTGGCCATGCTTCGGCAGGAAATCGAGGAACTGGAAACCGAGAATCGATTGCTCCGGGAGAATTATTATCTCATGCGGCGGGGTGAGCGGGAAAACGAGCAGAAGAAGAACCAGAGAGCTATTATACTGAAATTCGACAGCGAAGAACCGGTAAGCGAGCCCGAGGCAGAACTTCATATAACAGGTCTGAACCAGATTCGGGTCTTATACGGATTCGGTGTCCTTTTTGGTGCGCTGGTAGCCCTGGCTTTGACTCTGGGCTATCAGAAACGCCAGAACAGAGCCAGGAGCCCGGAAACGGAAATTCATTTACAGGAAGAGAGCCAGTCCCAAACAGAGAAGGAGTCCTGATCTCTTCTACGGGCCATCCGCCTGAAACAAATACGAGAGGAACAAATGAGCAAACAAAACGACCTGCTGGATCAATTTAACCCTGTGCATTCGGAAATAGAGCGCAAATTCCTGGAGAAGAGACAAATCTACCTCTGGGGCGGCGTAGACGATGATTCAGCACGATATCTAATCGATCGCTTGCTTTATCTGGAAGCTCTGGATCCAGGAAAGGATATTACTATGTTTATTAACAGCCCCGGCGGAGTAATTACCTCTGGAATGGCTGTGGTAGATACGATGAACATGATTAAATCCGATGTTTCCACTGTTTGTATGGGTCTGGCAGCCAGTATGGGAGCTGTCCTGCTCACGGTGGGAACCAAAGGAAAGAGAATGGCATGGCCCCATGCACGAATCATGATTCACCAGCCATTGATCAGCGGTCAGATTGTAGCCCCGGCCATTGATATTAAGATTCATGCCGAAGAAATCCGAAAGACTCGGGAAGAAATCAATCGTATGATTGCAGATACCACCGGCAAGCCACTGGAACAGGTGGAAAAGGATACAGACCGGGACTTCTACCTGACGGCCAAAGAGGCTGTAGAGTATGGAATCATCGACTCTGTAATGGAAGACTTTCCCTCTTAATTGCGCGAATTCCATCGGAGCAATTATGCGTAGAAGAAACCGGGCCTGGTTTCCCCATTCGGGAGCCAGGTCCTTTGTTTTTAGAGCCCTCTAATCTTTTGAACCCATGTCGGCCCTGGATTCGACTCCACGTGTCGGCACTGGCTTCGGCCCCAGGCCAGGCTTTGCCGCGCTTATTGCTCTTTTGCGGGATCTTGAAAGGACTGAATCAATTCGAAGATTTGCTCTTCGTCGGAGGCCCCTACGATCTTTTTGCGGAAGGATTCATCGTTGAACATTCTGGCGATGGAAGCCAGAGTTTTAATGTGCCGATCAAAGCGATTCCGGGGCATAAGTAGCAATACTACAATTTGCACAGGTTCATCGTCCACGGCCTGGAACTCCAGCGGCTCTCCCAGAACGGCAAGGGATACAATGACATCCTCCACCCACTCCGATGAGCAATGCGGAATGGCAACACCCAGCCCAATGCCGGTGGACATAGAGACCTCACGCTCACGCAAGCCTTCCCAGATCTTTTCCAGGTTGGGCTGCATGGCCGTTCCGTTTAAGGTCCGGCCCAGCATGTCTTTCATGAATTCCAGCTTATCGTCACTACGCTGTTCGTAGCGGAATACGCTGTTAGAGGTCAATAGTTCCTGCAGTTCCATTTTGAAGCCGGTGGCCCGGGAGGTTCAACCTCCAACAGGCCGTCTTAGCTACGGTGGGCGGGTTTCTTAACCGTGTAGATCTCGTCTTTGACAGGAAGTTCTTTCTTCAGGTTTTTGATGTAAGGAAGCAAGTCCCCCATCTCTTTGTAATGCTCGCAATTTGGCATCATACGACGAGCTACTGTGAAGTACTTGTATAGCTTTTCCTCACCGGATCGCTTGGACCATTTCTTCTTGTTGCAGCGAACGCGAAGAATGTATTTATCTTGTTCTGCCTCGTACTGCCTTACTACAATGCAGTGGGCACAGTTGGCGCAGTAGACTTTTTCGCCAGTGGACATAATGACTCCCTGATTTCCGATTCTGGAGGTTGAAACGCCATCATTCGGAAAAGCTATGTGCAGTCAAGGCTTCTTCTTATCTTTATCGAAAAAGTTGGAATGAATATACTTCTGAATGATTTCCAGGTCTTCCTCCGGAGGATCGATGAAAGCCATACCCACATACTTTCCGGATACCCGGCTCACTTCTCCCCGAAACTCTACCGGACGCTCTAACAATCGAAATCGAATAGAAAGCCGATCCCCCTGGTATAGAGTGGAACGACTGGTAAAGGAAAGTCCGCCTATGCCGATGTCTACCAGCTGGCATCCCTGGTAACCTCCAGAATTGCTCAGTGCAAACTCCGCATCTGCATGGATCTGGGCCCTTGCCTTTTTTCTCTTTTGCTGCGCCGGATCCCGAAAATGCAGGGATTCGTTGAAGAATGAACCTCCACTCATGAAACCAGAGATAGCCTGGCATCGGGAATGTCAAAAGCAATCTGTTCCCGGGTACAAATGTCCTGATCTTTCTGTGCGCGGGCCTGGCGCAATGCCGGCTGTTGCGAACCGGTCCATCCTCAGCTCAACGTCCCCTATTCACCGGGCATAAAAAAAGCCGGGCATAGACCCGGCCTTCTGGTTCAGAACTCGGAAAATCTCCTATCAAGTTTCTTGAGTCTGATGAGTCAGAGCCTGAAGTCTCTTTTCGTAGTTAACAGGCAGACGGATGGGCATATCGAAATGCTCGAGAATTGCATTAAATGAAATGTAAAGAAACCCTGCAGCATAGATGGCCATGAATGGAATCAGGAAAGGCTTCTCTACAAGAATCGAGAAATAGATGCAGACGATGCAATAGATACCCATTCCCAGTTCCAGAAATACAGCCGGATCCATGGGAATACGGTATTTCATTCTCTGTAGCAGACGATCCGAAGCGGATTCAATACGATACTTGGGCGTTCGCTTAAAACCGGACTTAATTCCGATCAATGCTTCGATGAAAGCCCGGGTATTGTTGATGGCAATGCCAGTTCCAATCATGATCAGAAAAGGAATCCAGATGATTCTAGTCTTCCAGTTCAGATAGAGCTCTCTCTGCGAATAGATGTAGAAAAAGGTAGGCCCAAAAGTAGAAATACTCAGGAACGTGGCCGCACCGAAAAGAACAGAAATGGACACATCATAAATGCTGAAGCCAGTCCACTGATCCATAAGCAGAAGGGGCATAGCCAGCAAGATGTTCAAAATCATCAACGGATGCACAGAATAGCTGAGCAGGTGAATGATAGCCTCTGCTTTAATCTTCCAGCTGAAGTCAGATCGCCAGATGCGAGGAATCAGCTTCAGAGCGGTCTGTATACTTCCCTTGCACCATCGAAATTGCTGAGACTTAAAGGCGGAAATCGTTGCTGGAAGTTCGGCCGGGTTCACGACATCGCGAAAATAACGAAATTGCCAGCCAGCCAGTTCAGCGCGATAGGAAAGATCAAAATCTTCGGTCAGTGTATCTGCCTGCCAGTTCCCTGCATCCATGATGCACTGACGTCTCCAGATTCCACCGGTGCCGTTGAAGTTCATCCATAGCTTGGTGGCATTGCGCGCTACCTGTTCAATTACAAAGTGCCCATCAATACCAAAGGATTGAGCCATGGTCAGCAAAGAATAGTTATCGTTTATATGGCCCCAACGAGTCTGGATCATTCCAATTTCAGGATCTACGAAATATGGCATGGTCTTTACCAGGAAATCTGGTGCAGGAAGGAAGTCGGCATCAAAGACGGCAATGTAATCGGCGTTTGTTTTCTCCAGTCCTTCGCGCAGGGCGCCCGCCTTATGCCCCTGACGATTCACACGATGGATATGCTGAATGTTGAATCCTTCTCGCTTGTAGGATTGCACCAGGCTTTCTGCTTTCTCTCTGGTCTCATCCGTGGAATCATCCAGTACCTGGATCTCCAGCTTGCTCTTGGGCCAGCGCAGGCGAGTGGTCGCTTCAATCAATCGATCAACTACATAGAATTCATTATAGATAGGAAGCTGAATGGTGACCTTCGGCAACTCCCGGGTAGGAGTTTTCTTCAGATCGATGGGTTCATGTTCCACATTTGAGAGACAATATTCATGGTTCTTTCTATAGAGAAAGACCATCAGATATGCATGAACGCCAAAAACAAATAGCGCTACAATATCGAGGGAGTAGATTATAATGATTAAAACAGCGATCGTATCCATAGAGGGGCCTGCACGTTGTGACCACTTCGCAATAGGCCCCTGTACGGTCAACTTCTTCAAGTTTCCTTGCTTCGGGTTAGAGATTAAGTCTGCAACGGAGTGTTGCGAATGCCCAGCAATACAAGCAGAAGGATTCAGGCATTCTGAGGCGAATCTGGAGTAAGCAGGATCAGCTTCTGACCTCGATAATCTCGCTGATCTGTGCCGTAGGCAGACTTCAGCCAGGCCTGAACAGCTTCCTGCTTGATTCTCCAGGGCGCGGGTGCCTGTACCAGGATATACGGAAGTGGTCGCCCCTCTTGATGTTTCCGCAAATTGTCCAGAAAACTCTCCAGTTTCTCGCAACTTCCATCCCTTTGCCAGAAGCTGTACGGTAGGTCCACAAAGCAGACGGTGGATCCGTCCTCCGGCGCCAGGATCAAAGGCACCACTCGCAGGAAATCTTTGTTATGGAGCTGAACGGAATATCCAGCGCATACACGGTTTTTGAGCCACTGAAATCGTTGCCGGTCCAGCTCAACAAGATACACAGGATCGTAACCCCGGCTCAAAGCCTCCATGGCCATTTGACCGGAGCCTGCACAGAGGTCCCAGAAGGGCCCAGGGGTAACGTTATTTTCCAGCAGCTGAAAAGCGGCATCTTTGAATAGTGCG
>MDTD01029433.1_pt1 | contig 12095 bp, 18 predicted proteins | sample 811221 | NCBI WGS metagenome assembly MDTD01 (sample SAMN05326646, study PRJNA326480) | marine metagenome | isolation source: seawater | place: Pacific Ocean: South West | collected 2011 | reverse complement strand
GGTGAATATCGTTTAGTTAATGGAGAAAAAAATTCAAAATATAAATTTATGGAAAAATTATCAAATGAAAAGAATTTAGATTTTTCTGAGATGGTATCAATTGGAGATGGTTCAAATGATCTTGAAATGTTAAAAAATTCTGGTCTTGGTGTAGGCTATTACGCTCATGATATAGTAAAAAAGAGTATTTTAACTCAAATAAAGTTTACTGATTTAAAAACAATTCTTTTTTTTCTTGGTATAAAAGAAAGTGAATTTTCAAAATAATAAAATTTAGATTTGAAACAAATGTCTTTAAAAATTGCAGTAGTATATTCTCATCACAAATTAGGTGATTTGATATGGCAATTACCTTATTTAAAATCAATAAGTAAAAACTTCAATCTTCCTATAACTCTTATTACGAGATCCAAGACTCAGGCAAAAGATATTTTAAAAGATAATGATTATATACAGAAAGTCTTCTATTGCGAGTTTAGAAAAAAATTTTGGTATTTTATTGAAGTTTTTAATTTGTATCGTTTTTTTAAGAGAGAAAAGTTTAGTCATATATTTATACTAGACAAAATTTCTAGACCAGCCATAGCTGCTAAATTAGCTAAAATTAAAAATATAATAGGTCCTGGAATTGAAAATCAAAAAAAATGGTTAACAAATGAAAATTTCTTAACTAACGAAGATTATCAAAATTTAGATTACTCAGATCAATCAAAAAAAATGCTACAGATAAATAATTATAAAATTTATGAAAATATACCTTCAATCACTATTAAAAAAGAAACTTTAATTAATCTTGAACCTGAGATAATTTCAAGTGATAAAGATGCAGTTGCATTTGGAGTAGATTCTTTTGAATTATTTAAAATGTGGTTTGAAGAAAATTTTGCTAAATTAGCAGATAAACTATTTGATGCAAATTTAGCAAAAAAAATTTACTTAATAGCAAGTCCTCAAAATAAAAATATAGTTAAAAAAATAATAAATTTATCTGGCAAAAAAATCTTCTTTGATTGTTCGTCATTAAATTTACTTCAAGTGATTAAAGTAATTAAATATTCGAATTATTTTGTTGGCAACAATTCTGGTCCACTCAATTTGGCGTCAGCTTTGGGCGTGAAAGCATTTGGATTAATTGCAAACGATAGAGTAAGCGAATTAAAAAATAGTAATATCATACCTATATTACCATCTAATTATAAGAATGAAATAAATAGAGACAGAGAGGGTATGAAAAGATTAGACGTAGAGTTAGTTTTTAATCAAATAAAAAATAACTTAGATTAAATATTTTCTGTAAATTCTAATACATTTTTTACATGGTCTTTGACTTTAACATTAATCCAAATTTTAATGATTTTTCGATTTTTACCAACTAAAACTGTTGTTCTTTTCACTCCCATAAATTTTTTACCATACATTGATTTTTCACCCCACGCTCCAAGAATTTTTATAACTTGTAACTTTTCATCTGATAAAAGATGAAATGGTAATTTATATTTTTTTTTAAACTTAAAATGACTTTCTATACTATCTCTAGATAATCCAAATATTTGAACATTTAATTTTTTAAATTTATTATAGTATTTTGCAAATTCGTTAGACTCTGTTGTACAACCGGGTGTATTATCTTTTGGATAAACATATATTATTAGGTTTTTATTAAGTTCTTTTTTTAAATGAAACATCTTACCATCAGTTGACGGGAGCTTAAAATCTTTTATTATTTTATTTTCTTTAATCATTTTATAAAAAATTATAATAATTATTATATGAAATTAAAAACTTCAAAACAACTTGTTCAAGAGGCTATGGATAAAATCAAAACCATTTCTCCTTTCGAACTAAATGAAATATTGAAAAAAAAATCAGACTCTATTTTAATTGATATAAGAGATATAAGGGAATTGAAAAAAACTGGCAAAATTTTAGGAGCAAAACATATGCCAAGGGGAATGTTAGAGTTTTGGTTAGATCCAGAGAGTCCATATTATAAAAAAGAAATAACACCTGAAAAAAATAAGATATTATATTGTGCTTCTAATTGGCGAAGTGCTCTTGCTACAAAATCAATTCAAGATATGGGTTTTGATAATGTCTGTCATGTGCGTGGTGGATTCCAGGCGATCAAAGATGCAGGTTTTGAAATCGAAAATGTTGATTAATTATTTCTTTGCTTCACGATAAACAAATTCAAGCCTATCTTGGCCAAAAAATATTTTAGACCCCACAATAAAAGTCGGAGCACCAAATACACCTTTTTTATAAGCTAATGCTGTTCTATTTTTAAGCTCCTCTTTAATTTTTTGATCATTAATTTTTTCGAAAAATACTTTAGGATTAATATCCATATTTTTAATGAATTTTTCCATTATTTTATTATCATTAAGATTTAAAGAATCTACCCATGCGGCTTTAAAAAAATTTTCGGTATAATTTTTTAAAAAACCTTCTTTTTCTGCCACTATTGCTCCCCTCATTATATTCACAGTTTTTAGTGGAAAATATCTATTAAACTGAAATTTAATTTTGTACCAATCGGCACAGATTTTTAAATCTTTGATCATGTGTTTTGCCCTAGACGGGTTTAACCCGGGTGCAGTGATATTTGCCATCTGATGAAGTCCACCAAGTAATACGGGCATAAAATTTACATTAAACTTGTTATTTTTTTCAAATAATTTTATTTGTTCATGCGCTAAATATGAATACGGACTACTAATATCAAAATAAAATTCAATTTTTTTCATCAATTATGTAACCTAAATTTTTGAACAATTAATAATCTCAAAACCAAATATAAAAACAAACCAACTGGCCCACTAAAATAAGTCAAAATTAATGGAATGAAAACAATGTACTTATGAATATTAAATTTTATGGCATCATTTGCAATCCAAACTCCTAAAAATAAACTAATACTTAGAAAGTGTATCCAGAAAATTAAAACAAAAAGAGTACTATCCATTAGTAATATTAGTTGATCTAACCCTAGATACAGTTGAAAATTGTTTAAAAAATCCATTGGATCTTTTTTTAAATCGTAACTTGAAACATCCGAAGGAGATATTTGTTCTAAAGCTAAATATAAATACGTAAAACCCATGATAAATGGAATAAATAAATTGTTTACTAAAATTTGTGTAATTTTAGATTTTGGTACAAAAATAATTAACAACCACAACGGGATAACCCCAATATTTGCCACTTGGTAAATCATCTCCAAGGTAAAAAAATCTTTGATCGATTCAATCATATGTTATTCTCTTAGTTAATATATGAATCAATCTAAATCAATCTATCAAAATTTAGAAACCGTTGATGAAATCAAGGAATTAGCTTTAAAGTACCTTGATAAATACCAACCTTCAAAAAAAAGTTTGCAAATCTATCTTTTCAGGAAAGCAATAGATGCTCAAAGCAATTCGGTTGAAAAAAGCGAGATAATAAAAAAAATTGAAATTGTATTAAATGAATTAGAGGAAAAAGGTATTTTAAACGACAGTCTTTATTCTGAATTAAAGTCTAAAAATTTTTTAAAGAGGGGATATTCATTAAATAAGATCAAACAACATTTGTCACAAAAAGGAATATCGGGTGAGCTTTTGAGACAAACTATTGAAAAAATCCAGAATGATGAAACCAATCCTGATTTTTATTCTGCGATTAGAATTTGTAAAAAAAGAAGGATAGGTCCTTACCGACCAGATGCTAATAAAGAAATTTTTTATAAAAAAGATATGGGCGTTTTAGCTAGATCAGGTTTTAGTTACGATCTATCTAAAGAAGTTTTAGCTTTAGACCTAAAGCAATTAAAAATATACGAAAGAAAGCTTTAATCCTCTTTTTTTCTCTCTCTCTTCTCGTTTTCAACTAATTCGTCAATCTTTTTTTTCATAGCTTGCCTTACGAAACTAAAAACAATAATTCCAAAAATTGATACACAAATTATAATTATTAAAATGGTCTTAATCATTTTATATTAGAATTCCTTCTAACTATAAGTGATGGATTTTTAAAATGTTTTTTGCCATAATATATTTTTTTATTATTAAATGTTCTAATGATAGCTCCCGCACTTTCAGCAATTGCATGACCAGCGGCATAATCCCATTCTCTAGCCCTAGGTTTCGCAGGATATAAATCAAATTCAGAACTTGCAATCACACAAAATTTTAGAGAACTTCTCATGCTTACAAATTTTTTGATGTTGTATTTTTTAATTAAATTTTTAATTTTTTTTGAAGGTAAAGTTGAATTAGTTAAAGCTATTTTTTCACGCTTTAACTTTTTTGAACAGTCAAGTTTAGTTTTTTTGTTTTTATTAAAAATTTCGTATGCCTGTCCTCGTCCATATGCATAAAACAACCTCTTTTTTTTCGGTGCATAAATAATGCCTGCAACAGGTTTTTGATTTATTATTAAACCTACATTTATTGTGTATTCAGAACCTCCTTTAATATAAGAACTTGTTCCATCAATTGGATCAATAAGCCAAAATGTTCCCCTCTTTTTAATTTTGGTTTGTTTAATTGTTTCTTCAGATACAATCTCAATATTGGGTGATATTTTTTTTAAAAAACTTTGTAAAATTTTATCCACTTCTAAATCGCCGTCAGTAACTGGAGTTTTGTCACTTTTAATAAAGACTTTAAGTTTTTTTGAATATTTAATTGATACAGCTCCTGCTTTATAAATCACAGGTATTAATTTTGTTATTAGACTTTTTGCATTAATTGTTTTCATTATATTTTTCTAATGTAATATTTTGAGTATTGATTGTTTTCTTTCCAGCATTCTGAAAATTTACTGTTACTTTATCGTTTACAATAGATTGAACTTGTCCAATACCCCACTCTTTATTTGATGGATTTATTACAAAGTCACCAGGATCATAGTCATATACGCGCATTTTAAAAATTTTTATATCGTGATATACCCATGTAATGAGTTTAGCAACGTCATACATTGTTGAAAATAATATTTTAGGATTTGACAAAGAAAAATCCCAGACAAAGGTGGTAGTAGCAATGTCTGGAGGGGTTGATTCTTCAGTGGTAGCGGCGTTATTAAAGAATCAAGGTTACGATGTTGTAGGTATTACACTTCAATTATTTGATTATGGTAAAATCGGAAAATCTAAGGGCACATGTTGTGCTGGAAAAGATATTTATGATGCAAAAAAAGTTTGTGATCAATTAAATATTAAACATGAAGTGTTTAATTATGAATCAATTTTTAAAGAGGAGGTCATGGAAAAATTTGCAGATAGCTATATTAAGGGTGAAACCCCAGTGCCATGTATAGATTGCAATCAAACAGTGAAATTTAGAGATCTTTTTAAATCTGCAAAAAAATTAAATGCTGATGCTTTAGCTACAGGTCATTATGTAAGAAGAGTGTTTAATAATAATGCTAAAATGTATAGACCTGATGACATTAATCGAGATCAAAGTTATTTTTTATTTAATACTACCCAAGAACAACTCGAGTATTTAAGATTTCCACTTGGAAATATTTCAAAAGTTGTAACAAGAAATATAGCCAGAGACTTAAATTTACAGGTTGCCAATAAACCAGATAGCCAGGATATTTGTTTTGTACCAAATGGAAATTATAAAACTATAGTTGAAAAGCTCAAACCAGAGTCATTTGTAGAGGGAAATATCATTGATATGTCTGGAAAAATTCTAGGTCAACATAATGGTATAGCAAACTTTACAATTGGCCAGAGAAAAGGAATTAAAGTTGCATCATCAGAGCCTTACTTTGTTGTTAAAATTGACACAAAAAAAAATGAGGTAATAGTTGGTTCAAGAGATGATCTTTTGGTTAAAAGTATTTTCTTAAGAAATGTAAATTTGTTGTGCGAAACTAAAGAATTAAATGGTAATTTTTTTGTAAAAATTAGATCAACCGGTGATCTTTTACCCTGCAAAGTTTTAGAAAATGGAAATAAAGTTGAATTAGAAAAAGGAGAGGGCGGAGTGTCTCCTGGCCAGGCATGTGTTTTTTATCGAAAAGATAAATTTGGTGTAAGGATCTTTGGTGGTGGCTGGATAGAAAAGACAGAAAAATAAACTATTTTTTTTTATTTTTCCTTCTGTTTCTTCTCCTTTTTGATCCTATTTTTCTTCGACCCCGATGTTTTTTTGGATAACCCATTTTAGTTTTATTAATTAAATTATAAGTTGTGTTTAACAGAAATTTATTTTAATTACCACTTAATATGAGTTCAATCAGCGATAAAAATAAAAATTTAGATTTTACAAGAGATGAGAAAGTTTCAAAAAATAATATAGATTACTTTAATTTAAAAGAAGATAGAGCTAAGGAAGAAAAACAAGAAAAATTTCAAAATTTTATATTTATATCAATTGCTGTATTATCAGTTGTAGCTTTTGTAGCTATTATTTACTCCTAAATAATTTATAATTGTCATATGATCACAACCGAACTATTTTTCGGTCTCATTACATACTATTTTATAATGTTTATGACACCTGGACCAAATAATGCAATGTTGGCTATTTCAGGAATAAAATTTGGTTTCAAAAAAACTATACCTCACATGGCTGGAATTCCTGTAGGTCATTCATTTCAAATAATTTCTGTTTGTTTGGGTCTTGGAACTTTTTTTCAAAAATTTCCTGAAATCCAACACATTTTAAAATTTGCTGGTTGTGGTTACTTATTTTTTCTTGCATATAAAATGTTTGGTTCATTTAATTTCAAAGTACAGGATGGTACCAAGGGTAGACCAATGAAAATTTATGAAGCTATAATATTCCAATTTTTGAATCCAAAAGCCTGGATTGTTGCTTTGACTGTAGTAACTGTCTTTTTTCCAAATGAAGAGAATTTCATCAAAGCAACTTTATTTGTCTCTCTTTCTGCACCATTGATATGTTTTTTTTCAGTAGTTACTTGGGCTGGTTTCGGTTCTTCAATAAATATGTTTATTTCAAATCAAAAAATAAAAAAATTTATTGAGATATTGATGGCATTACTTTTAATTGTTACAGCAATATTCATATTAATATGAAACAGTTTTTTAAAGAAATCAAAATTAAAACTACTGGTCAAAAATTTTTCGAAATAACTGATATAATTTTAAATATTGTAAATAATACAAAAATTAACGAGGGAATGTTAAATTTAAGTATATTGCATACAACTGCATCATTGATAATTCAAGAAAATGCAGATCCGAATGTTCAAAAAGATTTGTCAAATTTTTTTGATAAAACTGCACCAATGAATACTGATTTATATATTCATAATAATGAAGGAAAGGACGATATGCCTGCCCATATAAAAACAGCTATCACTAATACTCATTTAACATTAAGTATAAGATCCAAAAAATTAATTTTGGGAACTTGGCAAGGTATTTATTTATTTGAACATAGATTAAATAACCAAAATAGAACTATTTTGGCACATATACTGGGAAATTAATGTTGACCAAACTGTATCCTTGAAATAAAAGCTGAATTACTATTATGGTAAAAAAACGTAAATCAAAAAAAGTAACAAGAAGTAAAAAAAGAAGTTCAACTAAAAAAAGCTCAAAAGAGAACAGAATGTTAATTTATGGGCTAGCAGGAGTTATAGCTTTGGCGTTTATTGTTATGGCATTTCCAAATGGCAATCAAAAAAAAGATGTTCGAAAAGTAAGTCCAGCTAAAGAAGTAAAAGAAAATAAAGTTTCAGACATAAAACAAACCAAAGAAGTAAAGTTAAATATTCCTAAAAAAACAAAAGCAATAAATACACCCAGTTTTAATGAAAAAGCAATTCAAATTAGATTTGCTGAAATAGATTATAATAGTAATAAAAAAATTTCTTTAAAAGAATACTTGTATTACTTTAAAGATAAATCTGTCGGGAAGAAAAAATTCAAATCAATTGATAAAAATAAAGACAAAAGCATCACATACGACGAATACCTGGCATCGAGAAGATAATTAATTTTTTAAATTAACGGTTTATTTTATAAATTGACTTTTTTTTAAGCAATAATACATTTATAATCTATGTTTTTAAGTAAGATCATTTCTGTTTTTTCAAATCCTAAAGATGTAATTATCGATCAAACTAAAATTAACGGTAAATTATATAAATTTATCAATTCTAAAATTATTCCAGGTACAGATATTTCTAAAGAGAATTTTTGGAAAAATTTTGTTAACGCAATTAATGAATTAGCCCCAGAAAATAAAGAACTTTTAAAAAAAAGAGATGAACTTCAATTAAAAATAGATGAATGGCATAAAGATAAAAAGAATAAAATTGATCAAGAAGAATATAAAAAATTTTTAAAAGAAATTGGTTATATTGTTGAAGAAAAAGGTGACTTTAAGATTGAAACATCCAATGTTGATGATGAGATTTCAAAAATAGCAGGCCCACAACTAGTAGTGCCAATAGACAATGCAAGATATGCATTGAATGCAGCCAATGCACGGTGGGGAAGCCTCTACGATGCTTTATATGGAACAGATGCAATAAGTGAAAAAGATGGTTATGAAAAATCAGGAGAATATAATCCAAAGCGCGGTTCAAAAGTCATTGAACTTGGACGTGAATTTCTTGATGCTAATTTTAAGCTGGAAAATAGCAGTTGGCTTAAAGCAAAAAACTTTACTATTGAAAATGGTAATTTAAGAATTCAATTGGAAAACAATTCTTTCTCTAAACTCAAGTCCATTGATAAGTTTGTTGGTTATAATGGAGATAAAAAAAATTTAAAATCTGTATTACTTAAAAATAATAATTTATACGTTGAGATTAAAATTGATGCTAATCATTCGATTGGTAAAGAGGATAAAGCAAATATAAGTGATATTATTATAGAGTCTGCGATATCGACGATTATGGATTTAGAAGACTCAGTTGCTGCTATTGATGCTGACGATAAGATAAAGTGTTATACCAATTGGCTTGGTATTATGAAAGGTAATTTGCACGCAACTGTAAAAAAAGGTAACAAAACAATTATTAGAAAATTAAATTTAGACAAAGAATTTTTAGACAAAAATGGAAATCGTATAAAACTTCATGGTAGATCTTTACTATTAATACGTAACGTTGGGCATTTAATGACTAATCCTGCAATAATTTTAAATGATGGTTCAGAAATTCCTGAGGGTATAATGGATGCGTTTATAACTGTTTTGTGTGCAAAACATGATTTTAAATTAAAAATGAATTCTAGATCAGGTTCAGTTTATATTGTTAAGCCCAAAATGCATGGCCCTGAGGAGGTTAAGTTCGCTGATAAAGTATTTACTAAAGTTGAACAAGTACTAGGTTTGAGTCCAAACACAATAAAAATGGGTATTATGGATGAAGAGCGAAGAACTACAGTAAATTTAAAAGAATGTATCAGAAATGCAAAAAACAGGATTGTTTTTATTAATACAGGGTTTCTAGATAGGACTGGGGATGAAATGCATACATCTTTTGAAGCGGGACCAATGATTTTCAAAGGAGAAATGAAAAAATCAAGTTGGTTAAATACTTATGAAGATTGGAATGTTGATATTGGATTAGAATGCGGTTTTTCAGGGAAAGCTCAAATTGGAAAAGGAATGTGGGCTATGCCTGATAGAATGCAAGACATGTTGAAGCAAAAAATTGGTCATCCAAATGCTGGTGCTAATTGTGCATGGGTGCCGTCACCAACAGCAGCGATTTTACATGCCACGCATTATCATAATGTAAATGTCTTTGATAAGCACAAAGAATTATTATCACGTGAAAGAGCAAATTTAGATAGTATTTTAACTATTCCAGTTGCTGATAGACCGAATTGGTCAGCTATTGATATTGAAAAAGAAATTGAAAATAATTGTCAAGGTATTTTAGGTTATGTTGTGAGATGGATTGACCAAGGAGTCGGCTGCTCTAAAGTTCCAGATATAAATAATATTGGTTTAATGGAAGATAGAGCGACTTTAAGAATTTCTTCCCAGCATATTGCAAACTGGTTACATCATCAAATTTGCACAAAAGAACAAGTCATGAAAGCGATGAAAAAAATGGCAGAAATTGTTGATAGGCAAAATTCTAATGATAAAAATTATATTCCTATGAGTGATAATTTTGAAAATTCAATTGCATTTAAAGCAGCTTGCGAACTCGTATTTGAAGGAAAAATCCAACCTTCAGGATACACAGAACCTATTCTTCATAAAAGAAGATTGGAAAAAAAATTAGGTTATTAAAATCTTCTTTTCAAATTTTTTATTATAAGTTAACACTATTATTCTATTGTATGAAACTACTTACTTTCATAATATTATTTAATATTACTTTTATTAAAATATCCCACTCAGAAAATATGCTACCATTGAGAGAATATTTAAAAAAGAATAATAATTATAATGATAAAAGCAGAACTTTATATATTTTAAAAAGATGTACTTCTTTACATTATTTCCTATCTAACAATAAATTTAATAAAAAAGATACAAACATCCGTATTAGATATGAAAAAGATTATAATTTCTTTTCTGCTAGAATTTATCAAATTCTAAATATAAAAAATTCGGACTTTAAAAAATTAAATAATAAAGTGGATGATGAGATTTTAAGATTTTCAAATATTTACGCTAAAGATGGAAAGATAAACTTATCTAAAAGAGGATCCAATTTTAAAAAAAGTTATATTCTAGAAGATCTTAAAATATGTTCAAAAATCCAATAAAATAAATTTTTTACTTTATACTACACAATGGTGACAAGCTCGATTTTATAATGTAAATAATCCAACTATGGCGGGATAGCTCAGTTGGTTAGAGCACGGGACTCATAAGCCCGGGGTCGGCAGTTCAAATCTGCCTCCCGCTACCAATAAAATGAAAAAAAATTATAAAGCAATGGTGCTAACTTGTATTGATCCAAGGTGTCAACCAAAGATAAATTTAATAATGAAGAAAAAAAAACTTACAGGTAAATACAGTTTTTTTTCAATCGCAGGCTCAACTCTTGGAATTACAACAGCAAATTTAAAAAATTGGGAAAAAGTATTTTGGAAAAATTTCTCAATTTCTTATCATCTTCATGGTATTAAAAAATTGATTGCAATAAACCATTATGACTGTGGCTTAGCTAAAATGCTTAATAAAAAAAAATTATTTAATAAACAAATAGAAAAAAAAATACACGATAAATCATTTAAATTACTAAAAAAACGGTTTGTAAAAAAATATCCAAAACTTAAATTAGAAATGAAAATTATTTCAGTTTAATTATGTTAATGACCAGGAAACTCGATTAGACTAAATGTCTTATAACCTCGTGACCTCAATTTATTATTTCCAGAAAGATCATATAAATTAATCAAAAATATAAAACCTGACACTTTAGCTTTAGCTTTTTTAACAAGCTTTGCACCAGCTAGTGCGGTTCCACCTGTGGCGATTAGATCGTCAATGATTAAAACTTTATCATTCTTATTTAAAGAAGATCTATGTATTTCTAAAATGTCAAAACCGTATTCTAATTTAAATTTTTGAGAGTAAGTTTTTCCGGGTAATTTACCTTTTTTTCTAAGAAGTACTAGGGGCTTATTGGTTAAAAAACTTAAAACTGCAGCAAATATGAAACCACGAGACTCAATTGCAGCTATTTTTGAAAAATTCACTTTTTTACTGATTGTTTTCATTTTTTTTATTGTGAAGTTAAACGCTTTTTTGTTTTCAATAAGAGAAGTGATATCTCGGAACAAAATTCCTTTTTTTGGATAATTTGGAATACTTCGGATTACTTTTTCTAATTTCATTTTAATAGTTATTAATATAAATAATCAATTATGAATAAATTAGCAATCATTGGAGGAAGTGGACTCTACAATATTGATGGTATTAAAGATGAAAAGTGGGTAACAGTTAAAACCCCATGGGGAGAACCATCAGACCAAATTTTGGAGGCCAAAATTGATAATAAACAAATTTATTTTTTACCAAGACACAGTAGAGGACATAAAATTAATCCATCAAATATTAACTTTAGGGCAAATATTGATGCTTTAAAACAACTCGGAGTGACAGATATATTGTCAGTATCAGCTGTAGGTTCCTTAAAGGAAG
>MDTD01021188.1_pt1 | contig 12095 bp, 7 predicted proteins | sample 811221 | NCBI WGS metagenome assembly MDTD01 (sample SAMN05326646, study PRJNA326480) | marine metagenome | isolation source: seawater | place: Pacific Ocean: South West | collected 2011 | reverse complement strand
GTACGTCCAGAAGCGCGGCCATCCCCGGTTGCGCATGCGGCACGCTCCCTTTCCGATCGACGAGTCGATGCGGGATCAGTGGCTGGCCTGCATGGCGGAGGCCATGGACGCGTGCGGAATCGAGGGGGAGATCCGGTCGTTTCTCGACGCACGCTTCGCGCACGTGGCCGATTTCATGCGGAACCGGAACTGACGACCGGGCTCAGGGGCAGCTGTCCGCGGGACAGTCGCCCCCGTCGCAGTTGTAGGTCGCGCAGGTCAGATCGATCGGATTGCCTTCGTACACGTAGGTTCCGTCGTCGCAGTACCCGTCGTTCACCCAGTTGGCGGGGAAGCAGTTGCCGTTGCAGTCGATCAGTTCGTTCGCATCGCAGGTCACGCACGTGATGTCGGCACAGAAGGTGCCCGCTCCGTAGAAGGTTCCGCCCAGGAAGGCACAGGTCTTCTGCGTCAGCTGGTTGCAATCGTCGAAGGCGCAGCAGGCGCCTTCGTCGTCGCCGCAGTCACCGCCGCAGGCCGGATCGCAGGGGTCGCCGCCGCAGGCCGGATCGCAGGGATCGCCGCCGCAGGCCGGATCGCAGGGATCGCCACCGCAGGCCGGATCGCAGGGGTCACCGCCGCCGCAGGCCGGATCGCAGGGATCGCCGCAGGCGCAGGGGTCGTAGCAGTCCGCCGCGGGGTTGCACGGATCGTATTCTGCGCAGGCCGGGGTGCAGTAGGGGTTGTAGTCCGGGCACAGCGGATTGCACTCGAGCGGGCCGCCGTAGCAGTAGCACTCGTCGTAGTCCGGACAGTCCGGGTAGAGGCAGTAGGTGCATTCGCATTCGTCGTAGCACTCACTGGACGGATCCGAGCATGGATCCGGATTGCAATCGTAGCTGCAGGGGTCGCCGCCGCAGATGGGGTCGCAGGGATCGCCACCGCAGGCCGGATCGCAGGGATCACCGCCGCAGAAGGGGTCGCAGGGATCGCCACCGCAGGCCGGATCGCAGGGGTCGCCGCCGCCGCAGATGGGGTCGCAGGGATCGCCACCGCAGGCCGGATCGCAGGGGTCGCCGCCGCAGGCCGGATCGCAGGGGTCGCCACCGCAGGCCGGATCGCAGGGGTCGCCGCCGCAGGCGGGATCGCAGGGATCGCCGCCGCAGGCCGGGTCGCACGAATCGTAGTTGTCACAGTCGATGTTGCACGGATCGTCGCACGGATCCGAACACAGCCCCCAGGCGTTGAGGACGGCGAGCAGATCGAGCACATTGACCGTGCAGTCGCCGGTTTCTCCGGGAGCGCAGTCGCCTGCGGGTCGAGGAGGACCGGTCTGGTTCCAGGCGCCCAGCACTGCGAGCAGGTCCGTGATGTCGGTGGCTCCGCTCTGGTCGAGATCGGTCGCGCACTCCGGCAGCGGGTCGTTGCAATCGTTGGGAGCCGCCGTGCATTCCACGAGGATGCGGCCGACATCGCCGCCACCTTCGGAGTAGCCTCCGAGCCGGACGAAGTACGCGGTGCCTGCAGTGACGTCCATCTGCAGCAGCGAGGTGTAGTTCGTGCAGCTGGAATCGTCACCGTCGTCGTTGCAGGCCAGCATGACCCCGCCGTCGTTGCACGGGGCGTCGTAGACGGCGATGCGTGTGTCCCAGTACGTGCCGCCGCAGGTCGTCAGCAGCAGCGTCCCGGTGCACGTCGCCTGGTACTTGTACCAGATGTCGTTGTAGACGGACGGGTTGCCGAAATTCGGGCACTCGGTGAAGTCGTCGAAGGGAGCGCCGCTGGTGGCAAGCGTGGTGTCGAAGATCGTGACACCGTCGGCCAGGGCCAGGTAGGCGTCGCATTCGTCGTTGGCGGGAGCGGCACAGGATGCCGGATCGCAGTTGCAGACGTCGTAGTCCGGGCAGTCGACGTTGCAGGGGTCGTAGCAGTCGCTTTCGGGATCGCACGGATCTCCGCCGCAGAAGGGATCGCACGGATCGCCGCCGCAGTCCGGATCGCACTCCGGCGTGCCGCCGCAGGCGGGATCGCACGGATCGGCATCGCACTCGCAGGGGTCGCCGAAGCCGCATTCGCAGGGGTCGGCGCCCGGGCACAGGCAGGGATCGTATTCGGGGCATTCACCGCTGCAGTAGGGGTCGTACTCGTCGCAGAGCGGATTGCAGGTCAGCGGCCCGCCGAAGCAGTAGCAGTCGTCGTAGTCCGGGCATTCCGGATACTGGCAGTAGGTGCATTCGCATTCGTCGTAGCACTCGCTCGACGGATCCGAACACGGATCCGGATTGCAATCGTAGCTGCAGGGATCACCGCCGCAGTCCGGATCGCAGGGATCACCGCCGCAGGCCGGATCACAGGGGTCGCCGCCGCATTCCAGATAGCAGGGATCGCCGCCGCAGAATGGATCGCAGGGATCACCGCCACAGAACGGGTCGCAGGGATCGCCGCCGCAGGCCGGATCGCAGGGATCGCCGCCGCAGGCCGGATCGCACGGATCACCGCCGCAGGCGGGATCGCACGGATCGCCGCCGCAGGCCGGATCGCACGGATCACCGCCGCAGGCGGGATCGCACGGATCGCCGCCGCAGGCAGGGTCGCAGGGGTCTCCGATGCACTCGCACTCGTCGTAGTCGGGGCAGGCCGGATTGCAGGGATCCGGACACGGGTCTCCCTGGGCGAGTGTGGTGCTCGCGCAGGCGAGGCAGGCCACAAGCACGATGAACAGATGCGATACCGATGAGCGTAGTGTGATCAAGACGACTTCTCCCCAAGTCTCAGATATCCGCCCCTAGTGTCCTAGACCCGTCAGAAGACATCAAGAATCAAACAACGAGATCGGGAAATCATCGTTTTTGGGCCCGTTGCAGGGCGTCCTACGGGGTCGGGGTGGGGGGGATCGGGGTTCGCATGGGGATGTTTTTCATGCCCCGTCGGTCCATGGTCCATTTGCTGGCATCCATCAGGGTCTGGGATTCGGTCTCACTGCGGCCCGCCCCCAGCAGGGTGAAGCATACGACGCCGGTGCGGCGTCCGATGCGCAGATCCTCCGGCGGGTCGTAGGGGTTGCGTGGATTCGCATCCGAGTTGTCCAGCGTGAATCGGCTGGTCAGGGTGGTGCCCGCCGGCAGCGATTGGACGTTCCTGAACACGAAGGGGCGGCGGTAGTGGGCGTCCCACTCGGGGATGTCCATGAGCACGCGTTCCTCACCACTGGGGAGTTCGGCCGTCAGTCGCATGGATCTGCATTCGTTGCGTCCGCGAGGCAGGACGGCGACGACATCGAAATCCTCCGGCAGCACGAAACGGTCCTCCTCCGTGTAGTCCGCCTGTCCGGCGTCGAGCCTCACGCGATTGAGTCCCGTGACCACGGGGATCACGCTGCGGGAGCCGCTCGGATCCGCGGGTACGAGTTGCACCGCATCGCGGAGCGGAAGTTCGCGTCCCACCGGTCGGTACTTCAGTTCGACCACCAGATCGCTGGCGGGAGGAATCGTCCAGTGAAATCCATCGGGCAGCATCATGCGCGACAGTCCGACGCCGAGCGCACCGAACGACCCCGAGATGTCCTGGTCGAGATCACCGTCCCGTTCGTAGCCGACGCGCGGGTCGTAGTCGTCGCGATTTCGGCCCCGACAGCGGTCGTCGGCCAGCAGGGTGACGGTGTGGATCGCAGCGGGGGCCGCGGTGCTCCAGCCGACGCCCTGCACATGCATGGGCTCGTCGTTCTCGAGGGGCATGACGAAGGTCCAGGTGTCCTGATGGTGCCGGTGCTCGTTCTCGATCGTTTCCGCGGGAATCGAGAACGGTTCCTTCAGGGGGACCGTGACGGTTCCGGGCGGAAGCGCCTTGGGTTCGGGTGGGGTGATGGTGGTCGGAGGCTCCGCGGCGTTCCCGACCGGTGCCCCCGCTTCGAGCCACGAGATGAGACGGGTACGTTCCGCCTCCGGCATGCTCCGGTCATCGTGGACCGGAAGTCCGCCGTCGCCCGGCAGCCAGGGGGGCATCAACTGCCGTCGCAGAATCTCGGCGACGAATCGCCGTCGTCGGGAGAGGTCGTCGTGGCAAAGCAGCGGAAACGGAGCCGCACCGGTGTCCTGATGGCAGTCGGCGCAGTGGGTGGCCACGATGGGAGCGATGGTGCTCCAGGTGTCGGGCTCGGCGGTCGGATTCGCAAGCAGGCAGCAGAGCAGGGTGAGCATCAGTTGCGCTCGATGAAGCAGCCGAAGGGCGTGCGACGGGAAGGAACGACGGCTTCCTCCGCCGCGGCGCTGCGGATCGCATCACGAAGATGATGCTCCGTGACGTTCACGCGACGGTTGCCCACCGATCCGTACAGGTTGTTCACGCTTCCCTGGTACAGCACCGTGTGGCCGCCGTTCTCGTCGATACGGAGGACGAACGCCTCGGGGGTGACGGTGGCTCCGAGCAACTTCACCAGCGTGTGTGAACGATCGACGATCACCGGCATCGACAGCTTGTACCGGCTGGCGTGGTCCCGGGTTCGCTCGTCGGGCAGGTCCGTCCGGGCGTGGACGAGGTAGAAGCGTCCGCCGGCTTCCGTGGTCTCTATGCTCGCCCGCTCGATATCGGGCGCCATCGCGTTGGCGATCGGACAGTCGGTGCTGGAGAACACCACCACGACCAAATCGCCCGGTTCGCCCGCGAGGGGAGTGTGCTGGACACCCGAGTGGTCGGTCAGACTGGGCGATCCGCTGCAGCCGGCAAGACCCGACAGCATCAGCACGCAGGTGAGGACATGGGCGAACCGTTGAGTGGGCATGCTGCGATCCGTTGGTCAGGGGGTGCAACTCTGGGCGTAGGCTTCGCAGTCGGCATCCCAACTCTGGCAACAATACTCGTAACCGGGGGTCGTATGGACGCAGTAGCAGACCATGGGAGGGATCATATTCTGGGCGCACGACGTGCATCCACCTCCACCTCCGCCGCCGCCGCCGCCACCGCCGCCGCCGCCGCCACCGCCACCACCACCGTCGAAGTTGGAGGTTTCGGGCTGGCCTCGGTAGCAGCCGAGTCCCCAGGGGAATCCATCTCCGGGCAGTCCGTACTGGACGCCGAGTTCGTAGCTGATGCTGTGGTAGTGGTACCCGCGGATCTCGTCGTAGTGGCCGCTGCACGCATCCAGCGGGTTCGGGGACAGTGCGGCAAGGACGCCGTCGTCCTCCCACGGGCCGTAGATCGGATAGCCGTCGAATCCGTATCCCACGATGGGGGAGTGTTGCGTGGAATCATCTCCGTCGATCGGGGAGTACTGGTGGTAGTGGTAGCGACCGTCCGGCGATGGGTGCCCGTTGTAGTCATCCATGCAGATGTTGCCGGGCGCTTCCATGGTTCCGCCGTCATAGGGGTTGTAGATCGCGACACCGTTGGAGTACACCGCCACCGGGCCCAGTTGATTCAGCACCACAACGGAGGGCGTGTCGGTCGGTGTGGGGACGAGCGGGATTCGCCAGGTGTCGTTCTGGTTCGAGGGTGTGTTGGGATTGAAACAGCCGGTTGATCCGTCGAAAGGGCCCATCGGATGCGGAGCGAGGCCGGTGGCACGGATGATCGCGAAGCCCGGCTCGGTCGAGAAGTCGACTTCGAGGCCCAGCGGATGATCGTCCATGAACGGATGGCAGGGGGCATTCCATTCGCCGATCACGAGCAGGAGTTCGTCGACACCGATCTGGTCGGTGTTGCATCCCTCTTGCCCCCAGTTGGAGATTACGTTCAGGAGATCGTCGACGTTGACCTGGCCGTCCAGATTGCAGTCGCTGTCGCAGCCCAGTCCGGTCCTGGAATCGGCCAGCGTCAGGGACGACATGATCAGCATGGTCGTGGCGATGGTGAGGACGCGCATGGAAGGCTCCGAAGGAGGACTGGTGCGTGATCGTTGTACGAACGCCCCGACCAGCCTATCCCCTGAGGCACCGATGCCAAGGGATTTTTCGCAATGGATGCCAACCGCGCGTCCTTTTCGAGGACCGAAGGCATGATTTCCGGACTTGTTCGACATCCTCCCTTCGAACCTCTACCCTGCGCAAGCCACATCCCGCCTTCGCCGGGGGGACCTGTCCGCTTACGGGAGAAGAACAATGCTCTTTAAGATGTTTCGACTGATTGCCTTTCTGTGTGTTTCGGGACTCCTCGGTCTGGCCGGCTGCGACCGACCGGCGCCCACGACTCCGACCTCGATGATCGACGGACTTCGGGAGTCGATGGTCAAGGACCAGCCGGTTCTTCTGTGGGACACGATGCCCGCGTCCTGGCAACAGGACGTCAACGGGCTTGTGCACGAGTTCGGCCGCAAGGTGCCGGCGGAGGTGTACGACCGGACCATGACGACGATGAAGAAGATCGTGGTCGTTCTCAAAGACAAGAAGCAGTTCGTGCTGAACACACCGGTGGTCAAGATGATGATGAGTTCGATGACCCCGACGGAGCGTGAGGACGCCACAAAGTCCTACGACGCTCTGGTCGCCCTTGGTGACGCGCTGGTCAGCAGCGACCTGTCCACCGCGGCCGGACTGCAGCAGTTCGACATGACCTCCTTCCTGACCAGCTACGGCCCCGAAGCCCACGCCGCGATGGTGACGCTGCTCAAGCTCGCCGCGGCCGAGGAGGCCGATGCGCGGATGGCCCTCGAGGCAATGGAAGCCATCAAGAAGATGTCCGCCACCGTCAACAGCGAATCGGAGAGCACCGCCGTGGTGACCATCACCATGCCTCCGCTGCCCGGCGGGATGGATCTGCCCGACGGCGGCGTGATGCCGATGTCGAAGGTCGATGACGCGTGGGTGCCGACTTCGCTGGCCATGATGTGGCCGATGGCGATGACCGAGGCGAAGCAGCAGCTCGCTCAGGAGGACATGAGCACCAGTTCCGAGCAGGTTGCGCAGCTCAGCATGGCGCTGGGCATGGTCGATACGGCGCTGGCCCACTTCGAGAACGCGGAGAATCAGACGGAGTTCGACCAGGCGGTCAGCGGCATCATGGGGTTGCTGATGGTGAACGGTGGTTCCGACGACGGCTGAGTGTGCGTCCACGGAGGGAAACCGGCCGCTCTTCGGTGTACCAATCGGGGCGACAGGATTCGAACCTGCGACCTCGTGTTCCCAAAACACGCGCTCTGCCAAACTGAGCTACGCCCCGCAGGCGGACATTCTATCTGATTGACATACGGTTCATGCAACCACGGCCCTCGTCGAACCTTCGAGGGCCGTGGGACTGTCGTCGTCCGGTGAAGAGGGAGATTCCGGGCTCCGCTGGGAGGTGCAGCCGTTCCAGGATCGCCATGCCGTCCGTGCATCGGTTTCAGTCATGGAAACCGCACGTCACCGGGACTTCGAACAGGGGTTCGGAGTCGGTCAGCGGATGGAGTCGTTGGATCGGCGGTCAGACGCGGAGTCCGTGATTGATGAGAAGCGAGTGCGGGGCATTGAGGGGTCCTTGCAGAGGTGTGAGGGGCGAATCAGCCCTTCGATGAGCATGTTCTACCTGCGGTCGCACTGCGGACCGCAAGGACCGCCGAAAATTCTTCGGATCGATTTTGCTCGTGTCACACTGGGGAATCTGGGCATGCCGGCGAACGGCATGACGCGGCCAAATGGCACTCGGATGGTGGGCTCGGGCGTCTGCTCCGGTGGGACGAGGTCAGTCCCAGCGGAAGACGCCCTTCTTCCATGCGTAGACGTATGCGATGATGGAGGTCAGGATGAAGAACAGGATCCGACCGAAGAACAGCATGGATTCGCTGCTCTGGGGAGCGAGCTGCGTGAAGTCCACGGCCCACGGATACAGGAAGATGATCTCGATGTCGAAGACGAGGAAGGTCATCGCCACGATGTAGAACCGGATGTTGAACCGCTTACGGGCCGTTCCGACCGGTTTCATGCCCGATTCGTAGGTCTGATTCTTCGCTTCGCCCCGTGCCTTGGGGCCCAGGAGCCCGGCTCCGATGATGTTCACGACCGCGAAGATGATCGCCATCACGATGAGGATCGCGATCGGCAGGTACCCGGTGAGTCCGGCGGACAGGAGCATGCGGCCATTCTAACCCCGGGAGGGGCGGGCTGCGGCCGGAGGGAATGAAAAGCCCCCGAAACGGTGGTGGGAACCGTTCCGGGGGGGAGGGAAGAGAGAAGAAGCCTATGGATGCCTTTGGGAAGAAGGCAGGCTTCCCCAGGTGCCAAGGTCATCCGTGAACCTTCGCGTTCACTTCTGGTCGGGGGGGTCCGGGTTGAATCGACTCTGGAGTCGGAGTCGAAGGACAGTTCCTTTGTCCTCATCGAGGTCCGCCTGATATCCCTTCGGCAGCCTCTCCGTGATGTTCACCTTTCTCCTGGTCCGAACCAATGACGGCTCCACTGATGGTGAGGAGCCGAGTTCCTTTTCATGGGGTCAGCTGCACCCCATCGAGTTGCCGCAGTTCATGCACTTGTAGCACGTCCCGTTGCGGACAGTGATCGCTCCGCAGTTGTCGCAGGGGGGTGCATCGCCCATGAGCACGGCGGTCGACTGATTCAAGCCGTGCGTGGCTGCGGCCGTGGCGGTCGACGAGTCGTCTCCATCGGACGACGTGGCGGCCGCCGTCTCCCGGGCGACGACGGAGGCGTGCGTACTGGCCTCCGAGTCGATCATCGACGGTCCGCCGGTCTTCGCCGGGCCGCGGTCGGCCGAGTCGACGATTGAATCCGACGTGTGTCTGCTGCCGGAGTCCGTGTCCGTGCATGCGCGATCCTCCTTGATCTGCGTACGGGTGTCCTTTGCTTCCATGCGGGCCGTGGGAGCGGTCGGGACCGCCCGGGGCTGCGACGAGTTGGCTTCTCGGTAGCCTTCCACGAACTCCATGCCCATCCATCGGAAGATGTAGTCCACGAGGCTCTTGGCGAACGGGATCTCCCGGTTCGTCGTCATGCCCTGCGGCTCGAACCGCTGGTGGGCGAACTTCGTGACGAGGCTTTCGATGGGGACGCCGTACTGCAGGGCCACGCTGATGGCCGTGCCCAGGCTGTCCATCAGGCCGCCGATGGTCGAGCCTTCCTTGGACATGGTGATGAAGAGCTCGCCCGGTGCACCGTCCTCGTACATGCCGACGGTGAGGTAGCCCTCGTGACCGGCCACATTGAAGTGGTGGGTGAGGCTGCGGCGGGTGTCCTCGAGGCGACGACGCATGGGGCGTTCGATGATTCGCTCGACGACCCGTTCCACCACGCCGGGCTCGACTTCACCGGAGGTGATCCGGCGAGCGGCCTCCGCGACGTCTCCGGCGACTTCGGTGGTTGCCGTGGCGAGTTCGAGTTCGTCCTCGCTGGTGTCTTCGTCCAGGTCCGCCGACGAGCTCGACGTGTTGAGCGGCTGGCTCAGCTTGCAGCCGTCCCGGTAGAGGGCGTTCGCCTTCAGCCCGAGCTCCCAGCTCTGCCAGTAGGAGTCGGCGATGTCCTCGACCGAGGCCTCGTTGGGGAGGTTGATGGTCTTGGAGATCGCACCGGAGATGAACGGCTGCGATGCGGCCATCATCCGGATGTGGCCGGACGGGGCGATGTACCGCTTTCCGTTGGGGCCGCACTTGTTGGCGCAATCGAAGACCGGGAGGTGCTCATCGAGCAGGCCCGGGGCACCTTCGATCGTCTGCGTGCCGCAGATGATGGTGTTCAGTTCCTCGATCTGACCCCGGGTCAGTCCCAGCAGCATCAGGCCGTCGAAGGCGGGATCCATTCGAGCGGCCTCGATGTCGACGCCGAGCGACTCGAGGACATGCTCGGGCATGTTCCAGGCGGTGAACGCGAAACCGAGTTCGAACACCATCGGCAGCTGGTCGGTCACCGCGAGCAGATCGTCCTGGGTGTAGCCCTTGCTGCGGAGGAAGTCCCGGAGCAGCTGGCCGTCACCTTCGTCCGAGACGCCTTCGGGCATCGGGACGTCCAGGGACAGGGTGCCCATGACGTGGCTGATGATGAGCCGGGTGGCATCCTCGTCGTAGCCGAGTGCATGCAGGGCCGGTCGAAGCGACTGGTTGGCGATCTTGAAGTAGCCGCCGCCCGCAAGCTTCTTGAACTTGGAGAGTGCGAAGTCCGGTTCGACGCCGGTGGTGTCGCAGTCCATCAGCAGACCGATCGTTCCCGTGGGGGCGATGACGGTCACCTGGGCGTTGCGGTAGCCGTGCTCCTCGCCGATCTCCATCGCTTCGTCCCACGAGTTCGTCGCCATGGAGAGCATCTCGGAGGCGTTCGCGATGCCCATGGCACCGGCAGCAAACCGGTCGTGATCGATCGGCACCGGACGGATGTCCAGGGACTCCCACTCGTCGGCATCGCGGGCCACGCCGTGGGCCGCACGACGGTGGTTGCGGATCACGCGGAGCATGTCCTCCTGATTCTCGTCGTATCCGGGGAACGGCCCCAGTTCACGGGCCATGCGAGCGCTCATCGCGTAGGAGCGTCCGGTGAGGATGGCCGACATCGCACCGCAGATGGCGCGGCCGTCGTCGGAGTCGTAGGGGATGCCCGCCTGCATGAGCATGGCGCCCAGGTTGGCGAACCCGAGTCCGAGGGTGCGGAATCGGTAGCTCAGTTCGGCGATCTGCCGCGACGGGAATGCGGCCATGAGCACCGAGATCTCGAGGACCATGGTCCACACGTCGATCGCATGCGCGTAGTGCTCGACGTCGAAGGTGCGGTTCTCGCTGTCGTAGAACTTCAGCAGGTTGATCGACGCCAGGTTGCAGGCGGTGTCGTCGAGGAACATGTACTCGCTGCAGGGGTTGGATGCGTTGATGCGTCCCGACTGCGGGCAGGTGTGCCACTGGTTGATGGTGGAGTCGTACTGGACGCCGGGGTCGGCGCAGTTCCACGCTGCGGAGCAGATCTGGTCCCAGAGGTTGCGGGCGGAGATCGACTTGGCGATGTCGCCGTCGGTCCGACGGATGAGGTCCCACTGGGAATCGGTGTCCACGGCGCGGAAGAACTCGCTGGTCAGACGGATCGAGTTGTTGGAGTTCTGGCCGGAGACCGTCTGGTAGGCCTCGCCGTTGAAGTCGTAGTCGAGGTTGAGGCCGATCTTCTCGGCCAGTTCCATCTGCTCGGGGGACAGGTGCTTGAGGCCCTCGACCAGCGCGCCGACCTTGAGTTCCTCGCGAACCTTCCAGTTCACGAACGCCTCGATGTCCGGGTGGTCGGCATCCAGGCACACCATCTTGGCGGCCCGGCGGGTGGTACCGCCCGACTTGATGGCGCCCGCGGCGCGGTCGCCGATCTTCAGGAAGCTCATCAGTCCCGAGCTCTTGCCGCCGCCGGAGAGTGATTCCCCGTCGCCGCGGATGTTCGAGAAGTTCGTCCCGGTGCCGGAGCCGTACTTGAAGAGTCGGGCCTCACGGGTCCAGAGATCCATGATGCCGCCTTCGCCGACCAGATCATCGTCGATGGACTGGATGAAGCAGGCGTGGGGCTGCGGATGGGAGTAGGCGTCGTGGGCCAGCATGGCTTCGCCGGAGGTCGGGTCGTTGACCCAGTGGCCCTGGGCCGGGCCGGAGATTCCGTACGCCCAGTGCAGTCCGGTGTTGAACCACTGGGGGCTGTTGGGAGCCGAGACCTGATGCAGCATCATCCAACACAGTTCGTCGTAGAAGGTGTCGGCGTCCTCGGTGGTGTTGAAGTAGCCGTGCTTCTCACCCCAGGCCCGCCAGCAGCCGGCCAGACGGTGGATGACCTGCCGGGCGGATCGCTCCGGACCGGTGACGGGAGTCCCGTCGTCGGCGACCACGGCCGTGCCGTCGTCCTTGTACTGGGGAACGCCGGCCTTGCGGAAGTACTTGCTGACCATGATGTCCGTGGCCAGTTGGCTCCATTGGGCCGGAATCCAGGCGTCGTTCATCTCGAACACCACGGATCCGTCCGCATTCGTGATCCGACTGGATCGCTGTTCCCATTCAACCGTGTTGAAGACGTCCTGTCCCTTGGTCGTGAATCGTCGTTGTACGTGCATCTCGTTCCCTGAGTCGCTCTGCCGGGACCCGATGTCCCGTAGTCATGGTTTCCACTCCGACACACCCGTGCCGGGGGCAGCGTCATGCTCGCCCCTGGTCAGTCCACCTTCGGCAGGGTGAGTCCCTCTTGATCCTG
>MDTD01187892.1_pt1 | contig 12096 bp, 12 predicted proteins | sample 811221 | NCBI WGS metagenome assembly MDTD01 (sample SAMN05326646, study PRJNA326480) | marine metagenome | isolation source: seawater | place: Pacific Ocean: South West | collected 2011 | reverse complement strand
GTAATAAGACAGCAACAAGGTTTTTTCTCCATGCAGCAAACTTGTCCTCATTGTAGAGGGGAAGGAGAAATTCATGATAAAAATTGTTCTAAATGTAGCGGTTCTGGCTTTTTAAGCAATAATAAAAAACTATCAGTTAAGATTCCGGCGGGAGTAGATGATGGGGATAGAATCAGGCTTTCCGGAGAAGGAGAGTTAGGTCGCGGAGGACATAGAGGCGATCTTTATATATCCATAAACGTTAAAGAGCATTCTATTTTCGAAAGAGATGGAAAACATCTATATTGTGAAGTTCCTTTAGACTTCGTGGATGCCGCATTGGGTGGTTCAATAGAAGTTCCCACACTGGTAGGTAAAGCAAAAATAAAAATTCCATCTGGAACTCAAAGCCATAAGATTTTTAGGCTAAATGGTAAAGGCATAAAACCTCTAAGAGGTGGATCCGTAGGTGACATTCTAGTTAGAGTGTTAGTTGAAGTTCCAGTAAACTTAAATTCAAAACAGAAAAATTTATTGAACGATTTCAAAGCAAATATGTCTTATAAAGATAATTCACCTTTAATGAGTACTTGGCTAAACTCAGCTAAGGATTTTTTCAAAAATTTATGACAAATAATCAAAATGACTTGATTCTTGTAGGCGCTACTGGAAGATTAGGCTCATCCATCTTGCGAAAAAACCCAATATCTTTCGGTATTTGCTCTTTAAAGAATCCTTTGCTAGGAAAAAAAATAGAAAACTTAGCCTATCCTTTATTAAGCTCCCTTTTAGAAATACCAAAAGACAAATTAAAAAAACCATTAGTAATTGATGCATCATTCCCCGAAAATCTCTCAAATATTATGGAATTTTGTTCATCAAACAAATACCCCTTAGTATTGGCATCAACAGGACATAGCCCTTTACAGATTGAGAATTTAAAAAGATTATCAAAAGATATAGCAATCTTGCACGCTCCAAATCTTAGTAGAGGAATAGCTTTTTTCAAGTTAAAAGTTCTTAAACCTATTATTGAAGATATTGATAAATATTCCATTACTAATCCAGATGCAGATTATTCTGTAAAAATAATAGAAACCCATCATAATAAAAAAAAAGATGCTCCTTCTGGAACAGCGTTAAACCTTAAGAATTTTATTGAACTCCATCTTAAAAAAGATATCGATATAAAAATTAAATCTCTGCGAGATGAGTCATCTGTGGGTAAACATGAAGTTGTATTTAAGTATGACAATGAGGAAATTCTTGTAGCTCATAATGCATTAAGTAGAGATATTTTTGGTGAAGGTATAAGGCTTAGTCATTATTTACATCAAAAAAAAATCAGGTTTATATAGCGTAGAAGATCTCTTAAAAGAAGATAATTAATTTCTTTATTCTTAATTTGGAATATGTTCTAATTCATCTCCTTACAAAGTAGGGAAAAAAATACGCACTCGTTTGGATTGAGTATTAGGGTGCTGGCATTGCTCAATGTCAGTTTAATACTTAGCCTCGAGGAGGATTAACCCAGCCAAAAGGCTAAAAAAAGGAGCAATTTATGGATATTTCCATAGAACAAATGTTAAAGGCCGGAGTACACTTCGGGCATCAAACCAGGTTTTGGAATCCAAAAATGGAAAAGTACATTTTCGGTGACAGAAACAAAGTCCACATAATAAATTTAGAAAAAACTCTAGAGTGTCTATCTCCTGCAGTGGATTTTTGTAAAAAACTTTCAGCATCTAACAACAGAATTCTTTTTGTTGGGACTAAAAGGGCTGCTAGGCGGGTAATAAAAGAAGAAGCAGAAAGATGCAATATGCCTTTTATAAATTATAGATGGCTTGGGGGAATGCTTACGAATTACAAAACCGTTAGGTCTTCAATAAGAAGACTTGAAATTCTTAACACTCAAGAAGAGGAAGGAAGATTTGAAGATTTAACAAAAAAAGAAGTTTTGGGAATAAAAAGAGAAATGGAAAAGCTTGATAGATCTATAGGGGGTATAAAAAATATTGGAGGTCTTCCTGAAGCTCTATTTGTAGTTGATGTAGAGAATGAAAAAATAGCTATTGCTGAGGCTAAAAAAATGGGAATTCCAATTATTGGAATTGTTGACACCAACTCTAATCCAGAAGATGTTGACTATATTATTCCTGGAAATGACGATGCAATAAGATCTATTTCTTTAATCTCTAGAATTATTTCAAATGCTTGTCTCGAAGGTTCTGAAATGTCAGGAGCAACAAGAACCTCTAAGGATGGCCCTGTAGTAGTTAAAAAAACATCTTCAGACGAACACAAAGCTCCAGTTGAAAGTGAAAATCAAGAAGAGTTAAAAGCATCAACTGAGGAAGAATAAATGTCAATTAATGCAAAAGTTGTTAAGGAGCTGAGAGAAAAAACCGGCCTTGGAATGATGGAATGTAAAAAGGCCCTAGAACAAGCTAATGGAAACTTAAATGAAGCTATAAAGAATTTAAGAAAGAGTAGTGCTCTAAAAGCAGAGAAAAAGTCTACCAGAACTGCTGTCGAAGGAGTAATTCTTGCTGAAACTACTGACGAATACATAATTTTTGTAGAAGTTAACTGTGAGACTGATTTTGTGGCTAAAGACGAAAATTTTATAAATTTTTGTGAGGAAACTTTAAAAAAAGCTCTTGAGTTTTCAAACGACGATAATCTGCTAGTAACAGTTACCAAAAATATGGAAGATCAAAGAATGTCTTTGGTTCAAAAAATTGGCGAGAATGTAATAATCAGAAAAGTTGAAAAAATTAATGGAAAAATTTTAGATTCATACATTCACTCAAACAAAAAAATAGCTGCAGGAGTTTCCCTTGAAGAAGGAAAACAGGAAACTGCTAAAGAACTAGCCATGCATATTGCTGCTTCCAACCCTATTGTTTTGTCTCCAGATGATTTAGACGAATCTTATATAGATTCTGAAAGAGAAATTTTTAGATCACAAGTAGAAAAAGAAGACAAACCTGCGGAGATAAAAGAAAAAATGATTGAAGGTAGATTAAACAAACAACTTGCCGATGTAAGTTTACTAAAGCAGCCTTTTGTGAAAGACCCTTCGAAAAGTGTGGAAAAATATCTTTCTGATTCCGATGCAAAAATATCTTCTTTTATAAGAATAGAGGTGGGTGAAGGCATAGAAGTTGAAAAAAAAGATTTTGCTGAAGAAGTTCAATCTCAATTAAAAGGCTAAATAATACCTCCTTTCTCGAGAGTCCCTATTGAATTTAAGGTATTTGGAACTCAAAGAAAGAATCTTTAATACAAACACAGAAAATACTCTAACATCAGATATTATAAGCAAATCAATAAGGAACTCTGATACACAATCAATATGATAGAAGAAACTAAACTAGAGACTGAAGAACAAATGAATAAAACTATTGTTTCTTTGGAAAAAAAATTACAAAGGATTAGAACAGGAAGAGCAAATCCGTCTTTATTGGATTCTGTAGAAGTTGATTATTATGGATCTAATACACCGATAAGCCAAATGAGCAACATTTCAGTTGAAGATGCAAGAACTTTATCAATTGTTCCATGGGAAAAAGATCAAGTTCAAAATATTGAAAAAGCCATTCAGTCATCTGATATTGGACTTCAACCAGCCACCTCAGGTGATGTAATTAGAGTTATTGTTCCGGAGCTAACCGAAGAGACAAGGAAAGATTTGATTAAGGTTGCGAAATCAGAGGTAGAAAATTCAAAAGTTGCCATAAGAAACCAAAGAAGAGATGCAAATGCAATGTTAAAAGAATTCTGCAATGAAAAAGAAATTTCACAAGACGATTTGAGACGTGGAGAGGAAATCATTCAGTCTCTAACAAACAGTTTTATTAATAAGATAGATTCTCTTTTGGATAAAAAAGAAAAAGACCTTCTAGAAATTTAAAAATGGAAAAACTAAACCATCTTGCCGTAATTATGGATGGAAACAGCAGATGGGCTAAAAGTAGAAAGCTTCCCGCAAAGTTAGGCCATAAAGAGGGTGTAAAAAAAGCTAGGCTAGCTGTCGAATATGCCTTGGAAAAAAAAATCAGTTGTCTTTCGCTTTTCGCTTTTAGTACCGAAAATTGGCTTCGGGACGAAGTCGAGGTTAAAGATTTAGTTAGCTTATTTTTTGAAGCCTTGGAGGAGCAAACTCCAGAATTAATGGAAGAAAAAGTTAGATTGAATTTTATAGGAGATATTTCAAGGTTTAATAAGAAACTTCTTAATCAAATAGAGAAATCAAAAAAAATCACTGGAGAATACAAACCCAAGCTTGATTTAATTATTGCTGCTAGCTATGGAGGTAAGTGGGACATAATTAATGCAGTTAAAAAATTTTACTCTGATGAAAAAAATCATGAGTTAAGCGAAACTTCTCTTGAAAGTTACTTGGAAACGAATAATTTTCCCAACCCAGATTTAATAATAAGATCAGGAGGAGAACAAAGATTAAGTAACTTTTATCTTTGGCAGTCTTCATATTCAGAACTTTACTTTTCTGAGAAACTTTGGCCAGACTTTAATAAAAAAGATTTTGACATTGCCCTCGAAGACTTTTCTAAAAGAAAGAGAAAGTTTGGAATAGAGACTGGGTAGATATGAAAAGAATTATCACGGGATTAATTTTAGGATTATCTGCTTTATTTTTCGTTTTTTTTAGCAATGATATTATTTTCATATCAGGTCTCTTTATTATTTTAGGATTATCTATATACGAGTTATTCAAAATTAAAGCTGGTAGAAGTATTTTTTTTTGGTTGATTTTTATTATTATTTTAATCAACATTTCTCTGATTTTTGCCATAACTAATAATTTCGGGCGAAGTTTCTTTTTCACTGCAATATTAATCTCTGCATTTACAGATATTTTCGCCTTAGTGTTTGGCAAACTTTTAGGAACAAAGTTTATTTATCCATCAATAAGCCCTAATAAAACTTTGGAGGGAACCTTATCAGGATTAATGTTTCCTAGTATTTTATTTTTATTTCTAGGCTATCTATTTATAGAATTTAAAATAGTTGGTGCTGATATTTATATCGAATTTCTTGTAATAGTGACTCTAATTGAGGGTTTTGGTTACATGACAACCTCAATAATTATCGCAATTTCTTCTTTGGCAAGCATAATAGGAGACTTATTTGCAAGCAAAACGAAAAGATTAGCAAGCGTCAAAGATTTTGGAAATTTATTACCAGGTCATGGAGGTATTCTTGATAGGATAGATAGTCACTTATTTTGTATACCTATATTTTTTATTTTTTATAGTTTAGTTTAATGCAGAAAATTGTATTGCTTGGTTCAACAGGATCAGTAGGGAAGTCTTCCATAGAAGTTATTGAAAAAAATAAAAATAAATATGAAATTTGTTGCTTAGTTGCTAATACCAATGAAAAGTTAATACAAGAACAGGCAAAAAAACACAAGAACGCAAAAATTTATGTTGATAAGCCAAGTAGAAAATTTTCACCAAAACGGCTTATAAATAAAGACAATCTTTTAAGATTAATTTCTAGCAAAAATGTAAGTACTATTTTAGCTGCGATATCTGGTTCAGACGGATTAGAGCTCATTCACCATTCAGTTGTATCCGGAAAGAAAGTCTTAATTGCTAATAAAGAACCGTTAGTAATGGCAGGAGAATTTTTAGTTCGTGAAGCAAAAAAATATGGATCTCAAATAATTCCAATTGATTCTGAGCATTGTTCCATTCACCAAAGTATTCAAGGGAAAAGAAAAAATTCAATTTCAAAAATAGTTCTAACCTGCTCAGGCGGCCCTTTTTACAATTTTCCCAAATCTAAATTTAAAAATATTTCTATAAAACAAGCTTTAAAACATCCTGTATGGAAGATGGGACAAAAAATCACTATTGATTCATCCACCTTAATGAACAAAGCTTTAGAAATAATAGAGGCAAGGTATTTGTTTAACCTAGAGCCAAATAAAATCGATGCAATTATTCATCCTGAGGGTTTAATCCACTCCTTGGTTGAGTTTTATGACGGAACTATCTTAGCTTCTATGGCATCACCAGATATGAAAATTCCAATATCTTATGGTTTGGGCTTTCCAGAGACTATTGAAAATGGCGTAAATAGGATCAATTTACAAAAATTAAAAAATCTAAGTTTCAAACCTATTAACAAAAATAAATTCCCCTCTATTGATTTTGCATACTATGCTTTAAAACATGAAAAAGGAATGCCGATTATATTAAATGCAGCAAATGAAGTGGCAGTAAAATTTTTTCTTGAAAAGAAAATAGATTTTTTAAATATTTTTAAACTCATTGAATCAACTTTAAATCATGCAGATAAGAGTAATATGGAATTAACTTCTGTATCATTACAAACAATTTTAGAATTTAATGAAGAGGCAAAAAAAGTTGCTTTGAAATTCGCAACTAAAAGTAAATGACTTTCCTAATTTATATATTATCTTTTTTGGTACTAATCTCAGTAATTGTTTTTATTCATGAACTTGGACATTTTTCTTTTGCTCGTCTTTTTGGGGTGAGAGTATTAGATTTTTCCATAGGTTTTGGTAAATCAATTAAAAGCTGGAAAACAAAATCAAATACTATTTTTAATTTAAGAATCTTACCTTTTGGTGGGTACGTAAAAATGAATGGAGAAGAAAATTTAGAAAGCACACAATCAAATGATTCTTATTCTTCAAAGAAATATTATCAGAAATTATTTATTACATTAGGAGGCCCAATTTTTAATTTTATTTTGGCTATTGCTATTTTTTTCGTAATAAATATTTTTGGAATATACAAAATTATCCCAATGGTAGGCGATATTCTTCCAAACTCTTTAGCTTATGAAAAAGGAATAGAGAAAGGAGATTTAATATCGAAAATCGATAACGTAGAAATCTCCTCTTTTTCCGATGCACAGCTTGCTCTTTCTAAAAGATTGGGTGAATCAGGAGATCTAGAAATACTTGTTTCAAGAAATGAAAGCTTCGTTGTAATCAATTTGCCAATTGATAATTGGTTAAGTTCAAAAGAGCCATCAAACCTTCTTTACGAACTAGGAATTTTTCCCCCTTTAGAGCCTATCATTGGGTCAGTTCAGGATTTAAGCCCTGCAGAATTTAGTGGTTTTAAAGCTGGAGATAAAATTCTTGAAATCTCAAGTAAACCAATAATCTATTGGGGAGATATCAGAGAGGAAATCAATAAATCTATGGGAAAGGAAATTCCTTTTAAAATAGTCAGAGATAATAAAATCGATACGTTGACAGTTAAACCAAAATTTTCAGAAAATAATTTTGAATGGCAAGTTGGAATAACCTCATCATATGAACTTAGTTCAAAAGCTCGAGTTTTAGTTCGCTATTCTTTTCTTGACTCTATGAAAAATTCCTTTAATCAAACTTATAGCGTCATAGAAAATTCGATATTATTTCTTGGAAAAATTATTTTTGGACAAGTTTCAGCAAAAAACCTAGGCGGACCTGTAATGATTGGCCAATATGCTGGAGAGTCCATTATTTATGGGGGTTTGTATTCTTTCTTCTATTTAATAGCCTTGATAAGTATCAGTCTTGGCATAGTGAATTTAATTCCTCTGCCAGTTTTAGACGGTGGGCAAGCTCTTATTTTGACGATAGAAAAAATAATTGGCAGGGAGTTACCTTCTGGGATTCTTGATTTTTTTTATCGATTGGGAACGGCTCTCTTAATCTTTGTTTTTGTTTTTGTTTTTTTCAATGATATTTTTAGAGTCCTCAGTTAAAGTGAAATTATGTTGAGGTTAATTCTTTTTTTAACGATTTTGTTTTCTCCATACATTTATCTTCAGGATAAAGATTCTTGGGTTATAGATGATATTAGGCTTACAGGACTCCAAAGAGTATCTGCTGGAAGTGTATTTGCAGTTATGCCGCTCGGACTAGGAGATGAAATCAGCAAGGATGCTTTTAAAGAAATTGCTATTTCAATTTTTGAAACGGGAAAATTTGATGATATTAAGTTAGCAAGAGATGGAAATGCTCTTCTGATTGATTTAGTTGAAAGGCCAACAATCGATGAAATTCTCATAGATGGAAATAAACAAATCAAGACGGATGCACTTTTGGATGGTCTAAAGAATTCAGGAATCTCCAAAGGCTCTCTTTACAAGAGGTCGGTTTTTGAGAGTCTAAGCGTCGAACTTGAAAGACAATATTCATCTCAAGGCAAATACTCAGCTGAGGTAGAGGTTTCTACGGAAGATCTTCCAAAAAATAGAATTAAGCTTTCAGTGAATATTGATGAAGGTGAATCAGCATCATTGAGAAAAATTAACATCGTAGGAAATAAAATTCTGAGAGATCAAGAAATATTAGAAGAATTTAAACTCAAAGAAAAAAATTGGCTTTCTGTTTTCAGCAGAGGGTCAGGTTACTCAAGAGAAAATTTAAAGGGTGATTTAGAAACCTTAGAATCAATTTACAAAAATCAAGGATATTTAAAATTTAACGTTGATTCCACAATGGTTTCTATTTCAAAAAACAAAAAAGATATCTTCATCACAATCAAGGTAACTGAGGGAGATGTTTATAAAGTTAGTGAAGTTAAATTGGCTGGAGACCTTGAAGATAAGGAGCTTTTTGTAAGAAGTTTAATAAATATTCCTGTCAATGAAATTTATATTGAAGGATTTTTAAAGGCTACTGAAGATAGGATTACCAGATTATTAGAAAATTTGGGATATACAAATGCCGAGGTATCTACTTCAAAAGATATAAATGAAATTGAAAAAAGTGTAGCTCTGACATTATTTGTAGATCCAGGCCAAAGGACTATGGTCAATAGAATTTCATTTGAAGGAAACGAAAGAACTCATGATGTTGTTCTTAGAAGAGAAATGAGACAAATGGAAAAAAGTTGGGTCTCAAATAATTTGCTAGAAACCTCAAAGTTGAGATTGGATAGACTGGGCTTTTTTAAAAATGTGAAGTATGAGAAAAATTCTGTGCCTGGCTCTACTGATGAGGTTGACGTCATTTTTAAAGTAGAAGAACAATTTTCAGGCTCAATCGGAGGTTCTTTAGGCTATGGAGCATATGGATTTAACTTGGGTGCAAATTATTCTGAAAAGAATGCTTTTGGAACTGGAAATTCTGTCTCTGTAGGCATTAACTATAGCGAATGGCGTCAAGATATATCTTTTAATTTTTTTGATCCTTATTTCACAATTGATGGAATTGGTCTGGGATATGGTGCATTTTACAGAAAAACAGATTATGGAAATTTTAATATAGCAGCATACAATACTGACTCATATGGCGGAAATGTGTCTTTCCAGTTACCCATAAGCGAAATAGAGCAATTGGGTTTATCTATTGCTTATGATAATACCAATTTAAAAACTAATATTTATAGTTCAAGACAACTTCAGGACTTTTACAACTCAGAAGGATTTGATTTTACTACTTATAGCGCGTCTGTATCATGGAGAAGAATCACTCTAGATAGAGGTTTATTCCCAACAAGCGGAACAAGTAATGGAATTTCTTTATCTCTTACCCTTCCGGGAAGTAATCTTAATTATGGTAGATTTACACATGAGTTTAAATATTTTGAGCCTATACCGCTTGGCCTGATTTTCAGCTATAGGTCTAAACTAGGTTATCTATTTGCATATGGAGATACAGAAACTGCACCTCCTTATCAATATTTTTATGCTGGAGGTATGAGATCTGTGAGAGGATTTAAGCAAAATTATTTGGGTCCCAAGGCGGTTTATCAATCTGGTTTTAACCCCAGAAGTCAAAGACCTGTAGGTGGGCCTTATAGTATTACTGGCGGATTTGATTTAATTATACCCCTCAGTTTTGTACCTGATCCTAGATCGGTAAGAGGTTCAGTTTTTCTAGATTATGGAAATGTTTTTAGTGACGGGTGTCGTTCTTATGAAACAAACTGCTATGAGTTTGACCTTTCTGAATTAAGATATTCTATCGGTATTGGAGTAACATGGATAACTGCATTAGGTCCGTTATCATTTGCAATAGCCTCTGTTTTCAATGATTCTCCAACTGATAGGACAGAAACATTTCAATTTGAAATTGGTACTCAATTTTAAAAAAAATAGGAATTTTTTTTATCAAAAGTGTAAACTTCAATACCTTTAAAATTTTAAAAATTCCTCTTTGGGGTTAAACATGAAAAACATTAAAAGACTATTTATTTTTATTTCTCTATCTACATTCGGTAGTTCAGCTTTTTTATCAGAAGGAATTGCTGTAATAGATTACAATGCAATTTTTTTAGGCACAGATTTAGCAAGAGAGCGCATAGATGACTTAAGAGATTCTTCAGACTATAAAGATCTTACTGACGAAGCCCAATCTAAAGATAGTGAGAGAATAAAGCTCGCTGAAAAATTGAAGAAGGATGAGTCCACTCTCTCAGATACAGAAAAAGAAGATATTTTAAAAAAAATTCAAACTCTTTATCAGAGTATCCAGCTCTTATCACAACAAATACAAGCCAAGGAACAGGAAGTAACTCAAAAACTTCAGGCAGATCAAGCAGAGGTAGTACAAAAAGTTGTAAATGAATTAATTAAGGCAAAAAAAATTAAGATGCTTTTAAATTCTCAAGCTTTACTTGCTTTTGATAGAACAGATGAAAAAGTAAACCTTACTCCAGAAGTTGTTGATCTTATTAATAAAGAACAGAAGAAATAATAAAGTTTGTCAAAAAAGTCTTATAAGCTTTCAGAAATTTCAGATTTTCTTGGCGGCCAATTATCTGGTGATGGCTCAAAGACTGTAACTGAAATTAAAACTTTAAAAGATGCAGATAAGAGCTCAATATCTTTCATCTATAACAAAAAGTTTAAAAAAGATCTTGAGGAAACTAATGCATCTGCAGTTCTGATTTCTCAAGAATATATAGAATACTGCCAAGCAGATTATATTCTCGTTGCAAATCCGCATGAATCTTATGCAAAATTAACTCAATTATTTTCTGAAAATCTAAGAAAAAAAATATCTAATAGAAATTATGCGGATTCTTATTCAAAAAATGATATCGAAATCGGGAAAAATGTTTTTATTGGCAGGAATGTAGTAATAGAAAAGGGCGCTAAAATAAACTCTGGAGCCTTTATAGGAGATAATGTTTTTATTGGAGAAGATACTTACTTGCATCCTAATGTTTGTCTTTATCATTCAATAAAAATTGGTAAAAAAAATATCATTCACGCTAATTCTGTAATAGGGTCTGATGGACTAGGTTTTGCAAAAACTTCTGATAATTGGGAAAAAGTAGAACATTTAGGAACCGTTGAGCTTAAAGATTTTGTAGAGGTAGGAGCTTCTTGCACCATTGATAGGGCCTCGCTAGGCTCTACAATTTTGAACAGCGGGGTAAAGCTAGATAATCAAGTCCATATTGCTCATAATTGTAATATCGGCAAGAACACTATAATAGGAGCTAAGACTGCAATAGCAGGAAGTACTATCATCGGAGAAGATTGCTTAATCGGAGGTGGTTGCGGAATTGTTGACAATATAAAAATAGAAAACGGCGTTAGAATAAATCCAATGTCATACATAACTAGTTCTATTAAGAAATCCGGCATTTACTCGGGCGGTTCTGTAGTTTTAGAACACTCAAAATGGCTTAAACATATTACAATTCAAAAAAAAGAATTTGATGATTGACATAGAAAAAATAAAAACTTTACTTCCTCATCGTTATCCTTTTTTACTTGTAGATAGAGTCGAAGAGCTTGAAGAGCATAAGTACATTAAAGCTTTTAAAAACGTTACAAATAACGAACCCTTTTTTCTTGGTCACTTTCCAAATAAATCTGTTATGCCGGGCGTTTTAATTCTAGAAGCTCTTGCTCAAGCATCTGGAGTATTGGGTTTTGTTTCAATGAATAAAACTCCCGAAGAAGGTTCAATGTATTATTTCGTGGGAGCAGATAAATTAAGGTTTAAAAATCCTGTAATACCCGGGGATAAACTTACACTTGAGTCAACGAAAATTTCAGAAAAAGCAGGCATTTGGAAATTTGATTGTAAGGCAACTGTTGGAGAAAAATTTATTTGTTCTGCAACTGTGCTTTGTGCCGATCGTCCCAAATGAT
>MDTD01097887.1_pt1 | contig 12096 bp, 3 predicted proteins | sample 811221 | NCBI WGS metagenome assembly MDTD01 (sample SAMN05326646, study PRJNA326480) | marine metagenome | isolation source: seawater | place: Pacific Ocean: South West | collected 2011 | reverse complement strand
CCTTGACCTTGGCCCTGACCTTGTCCTTGACCTTGGCCCTGACCTTGGCCCTGACCTTGGCCTTGACCTTGGCCCTGACCTTGGCCCTGACCTTGACCTTGGCCCTGTCCTTGACCCTGTCCTTGACCCTGGCCCTGACCTTGTTCGCCTTGGCCCTGATCGTTGGACTCGCCACCGCCGTTAGTTCCGCCATTACCGCTGCCGGTCTCGGAATCTTGGTAGTCGGGGTCGTAAGCATCTGGGATGCCGTCGCCATCCTGATCCGAGGATTCACCGTCATTCGGGTCGTTCGGGAACGCGTCAGTGGAGTCAGGCTTGCCGTCACCGTCGGTATCAGCACTGTTCGGATTAGTTCCACGTGCGTATTCCTGGGCGTTAGTCAGACCATCACCGTCTGGATCTGCGTTAGCGTCGCCACCAGAATTCGGGTTAAGGCCGTGATTGACCTCCCATCCATCTGGCAAGCCGTCGCCGTCGCTGTCCGCGCGGGTCATATCCGTTCCTTGCTGCTGTTCCTCGGCGTTCGTCAGACCGTCACCGTCCCAGTCAGCTCCACCATCGGAGCCGTCTAGAGGGTCAGTACCGTCTGCAGATACTCCCACAGACGCAGCCATCAGTACCATGAACAGTGCAATTAGCATGCTCAATTTCTTGTTCGTGTTCTTGTTTTGCATAGTTTTCACTTCCATTGCATTTCCATTATTTCAGAGAACCCGCCGTTCTCTCTGTCCGGGATCAGTCATGCATAGCATGGCGTTCGAACTCCGGGATGTGGCGGTTAAATCGACAGTATGGTTGACACTCGGGGTGTTAGCTTCATGGAGCACTAAGAACCGGATTGTCACGCAATCCTTGACTGAATCAAGGGGCCGATTCTTCTCGTAACTTCGCTCCAGTCCTCCGATTTTTGCCATCCTAAGCCACATGTCGTTCTAGGGTGCCCTTCGCTCCCTCTGTCCATTGAAATGGACTAGGGGTATATGAAACCAGCATCATCCACGTTTAGAATTACGGAGTTAGTCGGCGAAGTTCCGCCTTGAAACGTGCTGCTCCAAGGATATGACGAATCGGTGCAAGTACTGTGAGGAGGATTAGAGCAACAAGAATTGCTGGAGTCCAGAAAGTAATACCTTGACCAATTGTTAACCAAGCAGACCAAGCAACGATGAGGGTTGCCCAAATTCCGTAACGGCGGGCGAAGAGTGAGGTTCTAGCCCGAGTAATCTCATCCGAATAAAGCTGAGGAACCTCGTCAGGAGTGACGAATCCCTGTTCAACACCACAACGAACACAGACAAGATATCGTGGCCCATTACCACGAATGAACTGATCTTGAGGATAGACACCTCGACAGTAGCGGCATGTGGCCATCTGAAACCCTCATCCCTACGGAATCAGGCCGACTCCTTCAATCCTGCTATTCGACGGTCTGAGAAGAGTCCACCAAAGGACTCTTGAAAACACCGGCCTGGAGTTGTAAAAACTCCTTGAGCAGGCTTCTACCTTCAGGACTGCCGCACGATTCAGGATGAAATTGAACTCCGTGGACGGGGCGGTCAATTGCTTCAATACCCATGATTAATCCCGTAGGCTCGACCCATGCATTAGCGGCTAATTTTTGATTCGTATTCTCCTTTGGGGGCGTTATACTAAGACTATGGTAGCGCATCATTGTGAGCGAATCATCAGAGTGTACGAATAGACCTGAAGAAACATGTTCAATGCTCATCGGAACTCCGTGAACGGCTCCTGTAGAAGTGCGATTGAGTGCCCAACCATCTGCAACCCCAAGAGCTTGGTGACCAAGACATAACCCAAGAGTAGGTAAGGGGAAATCCGTGTTTAGTGCCCAATCAGCAAACTCCATTGTGAGTTCTGATGCTGTCGGCTCGGATGGCCCAGGGCCTAGGACGATGTGGGTTGGACAATGTGCCTTGAGCAAAGTATCGATGTCAACATTCGATTCCGGTCCACGACCAGGGACTATCGTGACCTTTGCACCACATATTCGAAGTTCATCGACAATGTTCCATGTGAATGAATCCAGATTGTCCACAAAAAGGACATGAGGAGGATTAAGTGAATTTTGAACTCGAGGGGGTTTGGTATGGAGGCGGGTCAACAGAGCTGAAGTTCGATCATCGACAATACGGACTGGAGTTATCTTTGATTCTGCAGATACTGGGCGAGTCAGTGGATCTACGCTTGACTTAGGCCAACAGGCTTCAATCAGTGCCGCCGCCTTCAACTTCGCTTCTTCCACCTCAGATGCTGGATCAGATTCGACGGTAATGCCGCCTCCTGCCTTGATTGTAGCATGCCATCCAGTACCTGTAAAATTAGCCTCCATCGTCCGAATGAGAATATTCCAAACGCCTCGGTTTCGTAATGAATCTTCGAAACCAAGTGATCCAGTCCATGCACCTCGTGGAACTTCCTCTAATTCGGAAATTGCTGCAATTGTTGCATCTTTTGGACAGCCTGTAATTGAGCCACCAGGGAATAGATGTTGTAATGCGTGAGGAACATCGATTCCGATATCGGGAACACCTGTGATAGTACTTACCATGTGGTGTACATTCGGCAAAGATTCGATGCGCCAATCAGCCCACTTTGTAGAGCCTTCACAACTAATTTGGCGAATATCATTCATCTCGAGATCAACTAGCATCATATGCTCTGCAATCTCTTTTCGAGAAGACAACATTGTCGTCACTTCAGCAGCATCAGCCTCTGGATGTATACCTCTTGGACGGGTTCCCTTGATTGGACGCGTAGACACGTTATCCGCTTCCATCTCAAGCAAGAGTTCCGGGCTTGAAGATGCAATAGCAAGACCAAGGTCGGGGGCATGAAGCCATCCAGAAAATGGGGCTGGATTGCTCTCAACTAGTCTTTCGAATACCTTCCAAGGATGAATATCAGTCGGACCGCTCCAAGTACGGCCATAATTCACTTGGTAAAGGTGTCCACCACGGATTGATTCGATAATTCGTTGAATTTGATATGCATGATGAGCATCAGAGATGCTTACGGGACCTATGGGGTGAATAGCTCCCAGGGACTCTGGGGGAACAATGGGTATCTCGACAAAGTTCAGATTGGCCCAAGGGTGATTTTCTTCAGAGACGAAAGTCAGTACATCGTGTTCACGATTGTAATGGATGTAAGCACTAAGTGGGTAGAGAACACCAAGAATCGTTCCCGCCTTAGGTCGAGAAAGAATTTCGACGGGGGAAGTCCATTGGACAAGATCGTACCCAAGCAATCCAGTTACAGTTCCAATACTTGGTAACCCATCAGGGACCGATTGAAAGGTTTCCAGACGTGCGAGACGCATTGCTGAAGCAAGATCTGGTGCCGAATGAACTTCGAATGTAGACCATTTCTCACCATCCCATTGTTGAGTTTCAACCACCATAGGTGGAATATTTGGAAACTGAAGTTCTCCTTTCAACGGAGAAGCATCGGTATGCATCGAATCAATAGATGGTGGTTGCTTGAGAAGTGTGCGATGATTCGCAGGTGCCATCAACAATGAAGTGTGAGAAATATCTGATATTGGACCTCCTGAATGAAGAAGTAATTCGTCGGGAGAAGAGGTGATTGAACGGATTGTACGTAAACATCTTTGGAGATCAACAAGGGGTGAATTGCTATCATAGCGAGGCAGGCGTTGTAAAATCATACAATTCACCGAACCTCGGAAGCCGCCCAAGCCGCATTTAATCCACGCTCAATTGGAATTAGGAGGTGTTCGCCTATGGGAATTTCGTGACCATCTATCTCTTCGACTGCAACGGCTCCTATACCAGTTCCAATTACAACAAATTCACGACATCGTCGTACAAGTTCCTCAGTCAACCAAGCCGTTCTAAGTGGTATTCCAGCCGATTCAAGTTCATGCTCAATCAATGATAGAGTGACTGAAGATACTGCTCCCTGTTCCTCTCCTGGAACGTAAGCTACTCCATCTTCATCCAAGAGAATTGGTGTACATCGGTCGCCATCAACAATACAGTAATCGTGAATCAACAAAGCAATGTCTGAACCCATACGATCTGCGTCCTCCATTGCTGCGGCATAAGCAGACCATGCTCCATGCTTGATGCCACGGAAACGTCTAGGCCACCTAGGTGCTGCTACACTAATTGCGGACACAGGGCCTCTAATCATGGGGTTCTCCCGTATATCAACTGAAAGAACTCCGGTCGAAGACCATTTGATGCGCATCAATCCGGCCTCAAGAGGTGTTACCTCTAACGCACGGTGGATTTCTTGCCTGAGAGTATCAACTTCCAAAGGAGGGCATCGTGCAATTTCGGCGAAGTGCATTAATCGCTTTTCATGTGCTGAAAGTGCGAGCAGGGTTGAGTTCCGGAAAGCAACCGTCGTGAAGACGGAATCCCCGGGTCGCTCGTCGCCCATACCATGAGGAACGGTAGGGAACGGAAGAGGCTTCTCCGTCAAAGTAGATCATCAAGGAATGACATGTCGAGGTCATCATCACGTTGTTGCCCTGAACGCAATGCCTTCGCAGCACTCGTTAATTCCTGTGTATTGAGATATTGATCTTGGTTGTCATCGTGATAGCGGGCCTCTTGAACCAAAACGTCAACGGATGGCAAATCATACTCCCTAACAAGGTCGCCAGCTCTCTGCTTAGAGTAATTGTAATCGACGACTGGGGCTACTTGTGGAGCGCTAACCGGTTGCGCATCCATCGGTGGAGGAGCAACCGTAGGCGAAGCTAACATATCCATATCATCATCATCCCAACGTTCCTGATTTTGTATTCCATAGGTACCTTGTGCTAGATGTGCCCATTCAGCACTAGGATCCTTTCGACGCATGACGAATAGGGCTACCATTGCAGCCATAATCAAGCCGAGTAGTACGAGAATAAGTACTGTCTGGAGTCCAAGAGCCTCCCACCATGCCGCATCTTCAGAATCACCGGGATTGGGTACTACAGATGGATCGTATGGTAACAATGCTTGAGCTGTAACGCCAAAGCGATGAACATCTCCATCGTGTGCAACTACAGTCACATAATGCGTTACATTTTGATCTAAGGTATCATTTCCAATTGTCTCGAAAGTGTGAGACGCACCCTGAACAAAGTCCTTGACAAGGCGTGCGTCGCGGGTGTCTTCAAAGGCCTCATTGGATGCGTATATCCAGTAGGTTCGTACTTTTGCATCTTCAGAGATATCCCATTCAACAATAATCGAGGTTCCATCATCCGACCAGCGGAGAGTTATTCCTGTAATTTCTGGAAGATGTAGGCCTGGATCAAGAAGGGAGTTATCAATTGGAGAACGGCTGGAAGTCAAGAGATCAGTATACAGAGCGTTACCCGAACTGTCAACGGGTACAACCGCTACCCAGGTTTCAACTCCGGGGGCTAGAGGAATTACAGTATCCTCATCAAACTCAGAAGAGAAGATTTCAACCTCTGCTGGTAATTCTGGATTTCTTTCAAGAACAGCTGCTGGCTCCATGGTAGACGCGTCTGTAAATGGTAGAGAAGATGTGAACACCTCGTAATGATCGATGTCACTTGCGAGACTCAATTCGAAAGAAACATGAAGACCATCGCCCAAATCATCTGGACGGTCTGCTAAAGTTGGTGCATCTAAGCGTGATGGCGGGGTGATATCTCCGCGATTATCGATAGGTGTAACTTCGACCATTTCGAGACGTGTAAGATAGACGTTGTCGATTTGATCATGAGCGGTAACTGTCACGTAGAGCTTGATACCAGGTTGAATCGATTCAGATTGTGCAGTGCTGACCGAGCCGCCACCATACAAGGCCGTATCGATGGTAATTTCAATCCGCTCCTCCGACCATCCACGGCGTTCAACCAGGATTAGACCACAATCTTCGGGATCTTCTGAGCAAGCACTCCATTTCGGCCCTACAGTAGTAACTGGATGTTCGGAAACCCAAACCACATAATGTTCCAAATCGCGATCGAAACTAGGCGTCCAACTAACATCGATACTAGTGCCATCATCATCAGGAGTATCCCATGCTTCGATGTTAGTGATACGTTCGGGAGGTTGGGGTGCAACATTTGCAACAGAAGTTGCTTCTACAATTGTGACGTTTTCGAGATCCTTGTTTTGCCATAGATCAACTGCAACTACAGTGAACCAATGGACTATGCCATCTTGGATGGGTCTACCTGCAATATCATTGACAACTACTGAAATTGTATTATCTTGAGATTGGTCCTGCCTACCCATCTGAGTTGGAGGTCCTTGACCCCCACCACCAGGAGGGCCTCCTCCAGGAGGCCCTGGGCGTTGATTTTGAGATGGTGGAAGGCACGAAGAAGTAGTTAGGGCAATATCCCAACCCTCAACATCAGATGGCAACGTTTCAGAATTTGCAATACGACCATAAATTTCGTAGAAGGCGCAATCTGTCTCATCATTCGCAGTCCACTCGATTGTGATATGGCCTCCTTCATCTTCAGGCGTATCAAAGGCAACAATATCCTCTACTGGGGCAGGAGGAGTTCCATCGTCTTCTAAAGCAGTCCAGATTACGGGACCTACGATTGTAGCATTCGATTCGTCAAATTGGCCACTTTCATCAGTGCACACAAACGCAAACCAAAACGGATCATTTAGAGGGATTTGAGTGAAGGTCGAATTTGCCTCTCCGGCAGGTATTGCTATTGCTCTAGGAAGACGATATTGGAAATTCTCTGTTATTGGGATTGGAGCCCTCCAATAGTGTGTAAAGGCGTGATCGAGTTCAGTACACGCAGACCATTCAAGCGCAACTCTGCCTTCTTGAGATTCATCGATTGTGGCATTTACCCATGCTGGTGGCAAGGGGACATTGTCAATTGGAATTGCAAAAGTGGCAAAATTCGATGGTTCGCCTAACAGTGCACCAGAATACTCTGTTACGATCGAAATACCATATTCTACACCATCTACTAGAGGCGTTCCCAAAGATGTAGTAAGTTCAGCAGAGACAACAGCCCACACAGGAATTCGTGCATCATAACTTCCAGAGATATCTGTCAAATCCTCAATATCTGATGACGTAAGACCATTCGGATATTGGGCGGTTTCCCACACATAGATTCGATATGCTACCCAACCATGATCTGTAGATGGCGACCAACGAGCAACGAGTGTCTCTCCCCCATCATTTGGACGATCGAAGAACTCCAACACCTCAGTAGGTTGCTCAATCCGGACCCAGTCATAGGTAAGGCGGACCCAAATGGATCCATTTGACGGGCTTTGAAGACCAAGTTCGACTTGACGGCCGGTTTCACTCATGGCAGCATTATCGATTGCATTCTGAAGTGAAGATTCCAAACTAAAGTCAAGTTCAGCAAGATCCCAAATCCCAGTGTAATTGAGTGTAGTCGTGGACATCCATGTAGCCGCACCTTGAACCGGACTCACAGAAGTCACTGCATTCTGAATAAGTTGGATTCCATTCGGCCCCTGTGCACCAGTCGAAGATGTGATTGAGGCTGTAGATGAATCAATCAACACAATTTGTCGACCAGGATGTGTTTGGTTCGTAATGTCATAGTTAGCACCAGCAACGAGTACGGTCAACGGATCTGCACGACGATTCGTGAGGCGATCTACCTCATTATGTGAAATTGGAGCGAATAAATGCAAGCCATCAGAACCAACTGTTGCAAGGCCATCAGAATCAATGTAACCTGCCATTTGATTCGTAATTTGGATCACATCATCAACGATGTGAGAGCCGCCTGCAGCGAAGTAGGTGATTCCAGGTAGTCCAATCGATACGACTTCTGTGCCATCGCTAACCAATGTATTGGGAGGGTATCCTGCCATCGTAAGTGGATTCGGACCATCTTCCATCTGACCTGAACTTGCATTCCAATGAATGATGGGGGCTGTAGCTGTAGCAATATGAACGCCCCAAATATCTGCAGAAATCGATTCAATCGCATTGTCGGGGATCATATCGATTGGGCGAGTTGATGATGGAATCATTGTCGCTGTGGGAACTTCGGTATATCCTGGACGTGTGATGCCGCGACCATCATGAGCGACAAACATTGTCTCACCAAATACAGTAGATACTCCAACAGAGTCAACAATTGTCGTTGCAGGGAGAACTGTCAAGCCTGATACAGTGGTTCCAATCAAACCTGATTGTTCATTGAGTACTCGAACCACAGTCATCGTCGTCGTGTTTAGTTCAGCAACACCGCCCCATGTGCCTACGAGTAAATTTCCATTGGCAACACCGAGTTCACGAACATATGGGAAGGGGAGTCCATCAAGAACAGTGAATGGATCATCCCAATCAGAAGTTGTTAGATTCCAGACGCCAAGACCACCTATTGTTGCGATCCAAATGCGGCCATCATGCTCCTCAAAATCCCAAACGAAATTGCTTGGAAGCGCTGCAATGAGTTTTCCATCTGAGATTGTATTGTTAGTTACATCATAAACTTGGACGCCCGCAGCAGTGGAATCAGTACCCATCAAGCCGATTACAAGATGGCCATTCCAAGGGACAATGCCATCGTGATTCCAATGGAAGCCAATTACTGGTGGTTGTAATTGTCCTGTAGACAGATCTATACGAACAAGTCCCTGGAAAATTGTTGAAGCCCAAAGATCCGTACCATCGTGATATATTTCATTCACAATTTCAAATCCGAAAGAGAAAGATCGATCCCATCGTACACTGCCATTGATCAATGTCCCTTCGAGAATCGAGGTCCCCAGACCTGAGGTTACATCCTCGCCTTGAACGGCGTATACTTTGTTACCGTGAGCTAAGAACTCCAGAATACGACCTGAACTCAGAGCAACGAAAGAATCGACTCCTCCGGGCGTCAATCCATTAGCATCGAGAAGGTCTACTCGGCTGTTACCGGTGTTCTCACCATTGCGTGCAATAGCATATGCAATCGCACCAGTGGTTGTTGGCTTAACCACAATACTACCACTACTCAAACCAGGATCAATCAACGAGCCTGAACCTACAGTGGTGCCCGATACTGGAACTTGAGAAAAGCCGCCTGCACCGTTTCCAACGTGAGAAATCAGGACGCGATTGTTGTGGTATAGTAAGCCACCTGGAAAGACTGCTTCTTCTGAAATTCCGTCACCGGCGTCGATAGGCGCGAGTGCTTGATTTTGTGTTCCGTAGATATAGCGTCCAATACCGATGCCGTTTGTATCGTAACCAAAGTAGACTATCTCGTTTGCTTGATCGCAACTTACAGCACGTACGTCATCGTTGTCTATTTCTCCTCCACTAGCACGGAAATCACCAATCCATGAATTGGATGAAAGGTCGTAACGAGCAACTCCCCCAGGAGCCCACCAACCAAGATTACCCATTGCAACGTGAACGATGCCTGCACATTCCCCAATATCTGCTGGATAGCCAGATGGGACTGATCCTGATCCTGCAGCGATGCTTTGCCACTGTCCAGTGGTCCCATTCTTGATGTGAATATCTGAATTAGTATTCCAACCATTTTGAGCATATGTGCCAACCCATAGATCATCACCTACTACATTGACTGTGTAGACGTCTTCATCACCAGATGATGGCATTCCACCATTGTTTGGATTCCAACGAGTAAGCCATGTATCATTAGTAGGATCGAAACGGAGTAAACCATCTAATGAGCCAAAGAGATATTCTCCATTAAATTCAACCATGCCACGTATGCGGCCATCAACATCATCCCAGGATCCAAGTAATGTCATGTTTGCAGCATTGAAGCGACGGAGGTAGTTTTCACCATAGGCAACCCATAATTCACAATCTGCTGGATCTAATGGGAAACAATCGCCGAGATATTGCGCATTTACGCGTTCAATATTTCCAGTTGAATCAAGAGTATCTGCCCAAGAACCGTTGGTTACATTCCAGCGAACGACTGCTCCAATTCCAGTCCACCACTGTGATGGAGTTACTCCAACCCACAGTTCGTCGCCAACCATATTCATGCCATTGGTGTTACCTGAAGTTCCAATCCGAGCGCCTACATCAAGCTCAGAAAGACTGGTATCTGTGGAGAGATTGATTCGGAAGATAAGATCACGAGAATTCTGGTAATTCAGTTGTTGTGCATAATGCAAAATGCCGCCATAAATCGTGATGTGCATTGGATCCCAATTCGAAAGGGTTGGACCGCCGCTGTTGGATCCCTTGTTCCAATCACGAAGTACTGTTGAGGTATTCAAATCAATTTCAGTAAGTCCAAAATTACCACCTGCCCAAAGCGTATGACCTGTTTCTCCAAGTGCTAGAGATGTTATCCCATCTCCGTCGATAATATTCGAATTTTGATCCCATGGAGAGAGCCAGTCGCTGTTGACAAGATCGTACCGCTGTATACCTGCACCATCGAAACCAACGTAGGCAATATCATTGTGAACTACGACTTTTGCATTGTTGGTGGCCTCTCCTGCCTCCCATGTATCAAGAACTACTTCGTTAGCAGTATCCCAAACTACTGCACCATTCTCCGTTCCAACGTATATCTTGTTGTTACCGATGAGTCGGACACTTCGAACATCATCTGGAATATCATCATCATCATCCCAGCAATCATCGAATTGGAAAGTCCATGTGTAACGGCACAGTCCTCGATCGGTAGCCGCCCAAATGCTTCCAGAATCAGAATGGGTATCAAAGAACTCACGGGGAGCGAAACGGCCTTGTTGTGATACAGATGAGCCTTGACCATTTGCAAAACGCTCTAGACCAAATGATGTCCCTACAAGAACGCCTCCATATGGGTCCGCTTCAACTGAGAAGACGTCGTTAGATTGCATTGGAGAGCCTTGACCTGGTTGATTCCCCCCTCCTCCTGAAGTATAACGATCGATTACTTCCCCCGTAACACGATTATAGACTAGAACTCCGAATCCATCAAGGCCCAACCACACTGTGGTGCCGTCACTTGCAATTGGTGCCCAGTCAAGCTCATCCGCACCAAGTGATTGCCAAGAGCCAATGACCTCGTTAGTTGTAAGATCAATCCTCATGACACCTTCCTCATCGCTGCCGATATAGACGATACCTGAACGAGTTGCGATTTCTCCAACATCGTCACTATCGAGTTCCTGTAAACCACTTGCTTGTTCATTGAACTCAGTCACAGTACCACTACTCAAATTCCATACCGTCAAGCCCTGACCTGGATGAGATAGGCTAAGTGTAGATGTGTATGCATCGTAAGACATGTCTTGAACGAAATCAGAAGCGATAGAGGGTGAAGAGATCTCATCCAGAGTCTGAAGAAGAGAACCATTGGAATCGTAAACCATCAGGCCAGCACCTGCAGTCCCAAGGTAGACATCAGTTCCATCTGTGGCAATCGAACGACCATCCTCGTTGGTGCGTATCGATTCAATCCAGATATTCTGAGATGAATCGAATCTGTCGATCCAATCAGCACCACCTATCCAGTAAACATCACCCAATCGTGTAATACTCATCATTTCATCAGCACTGGGAGAATTTGCGAAAAGTTCTGTGCGCTCAAACGATGGTGTATTTCCAGCCTCAAGGACGGAGACGCGTCCTGATGCGCCAATCAATAAAACAGATTCATTGGTGGGGCCACGTAGTGCTCCTTCGGTTGCCTCCCACGGTAACACTACAATCGGGCTCGGGACATTCAGATTTGTTGCGGTATCTGTCGAAGTGAATGTTAGACTAGTTCCGTTGTAGGTATGCAAAACATCTCCTGCTAGGATGTGAATCCAGTCATCCGTAACTGACATGCTCTGAACATCATCACTCGAAAGCCAATTCTGCGAAGACCATGTGGCTAGCCAAGAGCCTGTATTGAGATCCTTTCGCATAACTCCTCCATCTGCTGTAGGGATGTAGAGTACGTCGCCAGCCCTTTCGAAGCCAATAATAGAATCACTGGTTAATGCATTCTGAGTATCCCAATGGGTGTATGTGGTACCGTCCCACATCGTGATACCATGATCTTCTGTTCCAACATAGAGGTCAGAGCCGTCAACGAACATCGAAGTTGGAATGACCCGCTCGTCCGAAGTCCCCGCACATGGCCCAGTGGCTGTTGTTCCAGAT
>MDTD01155289.1_pt1 | contig 12097 bp, 9 predicted proteins | sample 811221 | NCBI WGS metagenome assembly MDTD01 (sample SAMN05326646, study PRJNA326480) | marine metagenome | isolation source: seawater | place: Pacific Ocean: South West | collected 2011 | reverse complement strand
TTTTCCACAACTAATAGCTGGACCCATCCTAAGACTGAAAGATTTATTGCATATTTTCAAAAAAAAAATTGTTTTTAAAAACTCTAATATAAAATTTGGCATAGTATTGTTTTTAATTGGTTTTGTTAAAAAAATTTATTTTGCTGATAATATTGGATCTTATATTGATCCTATTTTTTTAAACATTGAGACAGTTGACATTAAAGAACTACACAAAGCTTTTTTGTTATTTCCAATTCAAATTTATTTTGATTTTAGTGGATATGTTGATATGGCCTTGGGTATATCAAATTGTTTATCTATAAAATTACCAATTAATTTTAATAAACCTTATTTAACTCATTCAATAACTGAATTTTGGAGAAACTGGCATATAACCCTATCAAATTGGTTTAGGGACTACATCTACATACCTTTGGGAGGTTCAAAAAAAGGATCTTTATCAAGAAATGTTAATTTATTACTAACTATGACGATCGCAGGTTTGTGGCATGGAGCAAGTTTTAATTTTCTATTATGGGGTTTTTTAAATGGTTTATTATTATCTATAGAAAAGTACTTTGTCTTTTTTGAAAAAAAAAAAATTTATAAAATATTCTTTAACTGTTTTATTGTTTTTAATTTATGGGTAATTTTTAGAATTCAAGAACTCGGTCAAATTTATATATTTTACGAATTGCTATATAAGAATTTTTTTCTTTTTTTTGAAACTTCAAATTTAATTGTATTGTTACTAACAGTGATTCTTGTTTATTTGCAAAAATTTGAAGATTTAAACAAAATCGAAAATTACTCAAAAAGGATAAGTTTATCATATTTATTACCTTTTTTTGTTGTTATTATTTTTGTAGGTTTTGCCATTAATGCAGGCCAAACGGATAAATTTATTTATTTTGATTTTTAAAATTAAATATGTATGAATTTTAGTTGTCTTACTACAATAAAAATTAAATATGGATAGAGATACTCTTAATTTACTAGCAACGCAAAACATAGACGTCAATTTAGAGAGTTTTATAATAGGTATTTTTTTATCAATTTTTTTGGCCTTTTTAGTTCAACAAACTTATATTAAACTATCTACAACCTTATCAAATAAGAGGGAATTTTCTAAAACCTTTTTAGTTTTAGCAGCTACCACAACTATAATCATAACTATTGTTAAATCTTCCTTAGCTTTATCTCTAGGATTAGTTGGTGCTTTGTCCATTGTTCGATTTAGAGCTGCCATCAAAGAACCAGAGGAATTAGTTTATTTGTTCTTGTTAATAGGAATAGGATTAGGATGTGGAGCAGGACAATTTGTTATAGTAACCATTGGTGTGCTAATTATATTGATATTAATTTTGATACACTCAAAAATCAAAACTAAAGAAAAATTAAAAAATCTTGATAAGCTTAACCTATCAGTTCTATACAATTTTAAGACTAGTGAAACTGAAATTGAAAAACTTAAAAATCTATTAATTGAAAATACCAATTTTACAAAACTAATCTCATTATCAAAAACTGATAACGACACAACTGTAAATTTCCAGGTTCAAATTGATAATTTTGAAAAATTCAATAAAATTATTAATTCAATTCAAAATAAAGATATAAAGGTATTTGTATCTGAGGACAATATTCTTACAACATAACATTAACTAAATGTTGATCAAATTTGAAAAAAAAGAAAAAAAAAAAATTAAAAAAAATTTTTTAAACAATTTTTTCAAGTATTATTTTATTGCAACATCATCAATATTTATAGTTTTGATATTCTTAGTTTCCCAAACAGGTTATTGGGGAAATTATAAAAAAGAATTTTTAGACCGATTTTACAAAAGTTCATATAATAACTACCTTAAATTACCATCAATTTTGCCTCGTTTTTTGCATGGATTAATAGTTGATGTCCCGGTGATAAATATAAATATTTCATTACAAAAACAATTAATTTTAGATGAAGATAGAAAAAAAGCTTTGGAAAATATTGATACTTTCAAATTTGAATTTAAGAAAATACCCGCAACATTAAATTTCAATAACTCTGAATTTAGAATTGACCTAAGGTTAAAAGGAGATCGGGATATACATTACAAAGAAAGAGATAAAAGTTCCTATAAAATAGAGTTGAAGAACAATGAAACTATACTTGGGATGAATAAATTTTCATTGATGAAACCAAGGGCAAGAAATTATATTCATGAGTGGATATACCACCAACTTATGGCAGATAACGGATTGATAAATTTGAAATATGAATTTGTAAATTTAAAAGTTAACGGAGAGAGCCGAGGTTTGTATGTATTGGAGGAAGGGTTTGACAAAATTTTAATTGAGAGAAATAAAAGAAGAAATGGCCCAATTTATTCAATTAAAGAGGAGTGGGCTTACCAAATTAATAACAAAGATAATAAAGATCTCATATTTCAAGTTTATAATAAAAGAAATTGGTTACAAGACGACAACCTTCAACTTACATTATATGCAAATAAACTTCTTAAAGATTTCTTTAATAAAAAAATAGAGCTTGAGGACGTCTTTGATGAGGATAAATGGGCTACCTTTATGGCAATATCAGATATTAATTATTACGCACATGGAAATGACATAAAAAGTGTAAGATTTTATTTTAATACTTTGTCAAAAAAATTTGAACCTGTTCCTTTTGATGGACATCGATTAGTAGTAGACCTAAATGAAAATATAAAAGGTTGGGAAAATTATAGAAACAGCTTACCATCTTTCAAGTTAGCCGCCTCATGTGTTGAAAATTTAAGCATTTGTCCAAATCCATTTTCTTCATATTTCTTCTTTAATAAAGATGGCAATTTAAGAAAAAGTTTTTTTGAAAAATATAGAACCAATATTCAAAAAATTACCTCTAAAGATTATCTAGATAATTTTTTTAATGACCGAAAAAAAGACATATTCAGATACAACTCAAAAATTTATAGCGATTATTTCTATGTCGATAATACTTATTACTATGGTCCAGGACTATATTATTTTGATAAGAATGAAATTTATAAAAGAGCAAAAAGGTTGAGATCTGAAATTAATTCTGTCCAATCAAACATAATAGTTTCTCAGCAGAGTGAAAAAATTATAATTAAAAATTGGAATATATCCTCAAACTCAATCTTTAATAATCATAATTTAATTATCAAAAGTATAAGTTGTGTAAATAGAGAAACCAAGAAAACTCAAGTAATTAATATAAGTGAAAGTTTAGAAAATTTTGAAAATATTTTTGATTTAAAAAAAAAAAAATTAAGATGTGTTGATGTAAATATTTTTGATAAAATTGCAGAATTATCTTTTAAAATAAAAGTAGATCATCTTGATAAAATTTATAAAAGTAAAAAAGAATATACAGTTGGAAATTACTTGAATTACTTTTATGTTCAAAAAGATAAACTACTGCTAAAGAAAGATAAAATTGAAGTCTCAGAAAATTTGTTTATCCCAGAGGGATTTAAAGTTATCTTAAAACCTAGCCAAAAAATTTTATTAAAAAATAACGCTTTCATAATTTCCGAATCTATATTCATCGCTAACGGCGGAGAAAAAAAGGGCAAAGAAACCATTATGATTGGTGGCACCAAGGATAATTACGGTGGAGGAATTTTAATTAAAGATACTAAAAATTTAAATTTTTTTCAAAATGTAACTTTTAAAAATTTAAACGGAAACATTGATTTCATTCCTGAGGGTTATTTAATATTTGGAGCTATAAATTTTTTCAATTCAAAAGTTAACTTTGATAATTTTAATGTTAGAAATATTACTTCAGAAGACGCAATTAACTTTGTCAATTCTGAAATACATTTAAGAAATGGATTGTTTGATAATATAGAATCCGATGCAATAGATGTTGACAACGGTTCAGGAAAAATTGAAAAAATTAAAATCCTAAACGTATCCAATGATGGTTTAGATTTCTCTGAAAGTAATTTAAATGTTTCAGAAGTTATTTTTGATAATATAGGAGACAAATCCATAAGCGTGGGAGAAAACTCTGTAGTATCAATTGAGGGTATTAATATTTCAAACTCTTATCTTGGCATAGTGAGTAAAGACGGATCTAAAGTCACTGGTCAAAATATTAAAAATTTTAATGTGACAATACCTTATGCTTCATATGTAAAAAAAAAGGAGTATACACAACCAGTTTTAAATATTGTTAATGGGAATGAGGAAAATTTTGAAAGACTGTATTTAAAAGATAATCTTGCAAATATTATGATTAATAAAAAAAGAAAAAATAAAATAACTGGTGATGTCATAGGATTAATTTATGATCCCAGCAAAAAAATACAATGAACAAGAATTTTAAAAGATTAGAAAAAAAATGGATTTTTCAAAATATTGATAAAGAGACATTAATTCAAAACTTAATAAGTTTTAATTTATATTTTAGGTCCCATTTTAACGAAAGATTCGTGAATAGTATTTATTTTGATGATCAGAATTTAAAATTCGCTGAGGATAATCTTTCAGGAATAAGTAATAGAGAAAAAATTAGATTAAGATGGTATGGCCCTAACTCTGAAACTTTAACACGTCCAATCCTTGAGAGAAAAATTAAAAAAAATTTCCAAGGTTTTAAAGAAACATTTGTGATGAAAAATTTTGATAATTTACATATTAATCAAAACAATCTTTTAGAAATTACCAATCAAGTAAATAAAATTTTATCTGTAAAAAATTTACAGCCAGTCACTCAAGTTTGCTATAAAAGAAATTATCTTATTTCAGTCGATCAAAAAGTTAGAGCGACTCTGGATGTTGATCTTAAATATAGAAAAATTAAAAGTTTTATCCAAAATTTTTATGTAAGATCTAATGATATCATTTTAGAACTTAAATATTCGAGTAATTTGGATAATCATTTAAGAAATAGCATTGGAGGAATTACTAGAGTTTCTAGAAACTCAAAATATATTAATTCTTTGGTAAAAAATAATTTTTTTAGTTAAACAAATATTTTATCAAAAACTTATTTTATTGAATTTAATATCTCATTTACTATTAAACTTGAACCCGCGGACGACAAATGATCGTCATCAAGATAGAATAACTTTTTTGAGTCATGGGTTATGCACCTATCTTTAATAAAATTATCACAAAATAATTTATGTGGATAAATTCTTACAAGATTTTTGTCTTTTATAGAATTTAATAACATGAAACTTGTTTTTGTTCTGTTTTTAAAAGTTTCAAATGATGTGGTTACATATTTATCTTTATCAAATTGTTCCTCATAATATTTGTTTATTCCAAAAATATTTTTTGGAAATTTGCTGTATAATTTTCTAGGAACATGCCAACCTACCTCTGGAATTGGGTAAATTAGAACAACTTTATTGTTTAGTCTAAGCAATTCATTAATGGTTAGTCTATAGTTTTCAATTATCAGTTTATTTCGTTCTTCAATTGTTAATAGTGATCTAGTATCATTTTGAATATAATCAAGCATTTCACCTTCAAAACCACCTTCTAAGTTGTCGAACTTTTGTTCAGATAACAAAAGTGGGAGTCTGCCCCCAATAATAATGGTTGAATTTCGAAAATTTTTTATAAATTCAAATCTTTCTTTCTGTGCTTTTGATGTGCAGTATTTAAGAGCTGCAGGACCCTCTTTCTGAACACGATTTACATTTAAGATAAATTGACATCCATTTCTAACACTCATTATAAAATTAAAATTTTTATTAGTTTTATCAAATAGATCATAAGCTATACTTCTCATGTGACTATCACCTATTAAAATTAAATTTTTATTTTTTTTTGTGTTCTGAAAATTGCAATCAGTTATGCTTTTACAGTTATATTTTTTAATCAAATCACTTAACTTTTCTGAGTTATCATAATTTAAGAAAATAGGTGGAACTCTATTTTTAAAACCCTCAGTTTTCAAAGATGAGTATGAAACAAAAAAAATTATTAAGGTGCTAAATATTAAAACTATTGATAATTTTTTGAAAGAACTTTTATTATTCCTTGCAGGCAACTCAATAAAACGATAGCTTAAAATCGACAAAATCAGTGAGAGAAAAATTAAAAAAACTTTTACAAAATTGTTTGACTGACCAATTTCAATAATTTCAGCAAATGAAAATAAAGGGTAATGCCACAAATACAATGAATATGAAATTAAACCAATTGATACAAAAATTTTATGAGAAAGTATTTTTGTAACAATTTCATTCCTATCTGAAAAAGCAATGATTAAAAAACAACCAATAATCGGCATTAGAGTAATTAATGATGGATGTAATGTTTTATCATTAAAAAGATAAAATGAAAAAAAAATTAAAAATATGCCAATTTTTGGAAAGTAAATTTTAAACTTTTTTTTTTTAAAATTAAAATTAAATTTTTCTAAATATGCTAATAAAACACCTGTTAACAACTCCCATCCTCTAGTCGGCAATAAGTAAAAATTAAATAGAGAATAATTAATACTTGCCCAAGTTGCTAATAACAAACTAAGTATCAAAAAAAAAAGGATCAAATGTAGAAGATATTTTTTAAAATATTTGAAAATTAAAATCAGTGATACTGGAAAGAAAATATAAAATTGTTCCTCTACTGATAAAGACCATGTGTGAAGTAGAGGCCAATTCATACTATTTTCTGCCTCATAAACTAAATAAGAGAGTGAAAAGTAAATATTAGAACTAAATAATGATGAGAAAAAAAGCGAATTAGAAAATTTGATGAAGTCGTTAGGTATGATAAAAATTAATCCAAAAGGTATTGTTATTAGAGAAATAAAAACTAATGCTGGTAGTATTCTTCTAACTCTTCTTTTATAAAAATCAGTAAATGAAAAACTATTTTTCAATAATTGCTCTTTGAAAATTATTGAGGCAATAAGATATCCAGAAATTACAAAAAATATATCAACCCCAATATAACCGCCATTAAAATATAAATTATCCCAAAAGATAAATTTTGCGTGATATAAAACTACAAATAAAACAGCGATAGCTCTTAACCCATCAATTTCTGGTCTATAATTTATTTTCATATATAAAAACTTTAATTTTATTTATTACAATATATACATTTATTAATATAAAAATAAATTAATATGAAAATAAAAAGTCATTCAAGTGCATACCATAGAAAAATTATTGATGTTATTAAAAATCATTTAAACAATTTTAAAAATCCGAAGATATTAGAATTCGGAGTTAGAAAAGGAATTTCAACTAAATTTTTTTTAGATTTATGTAACAAAAACAACGGAAAACTAGTTTCAGTAGATATTGTTGACTACAAAAATTTATTCAAAAATAAGCGTTGGACCTTCGTTCATTCAAGAGATGACAATTATGAATATATAAAAAAATTTTTACCGAAAAAATTAGATATTATTCATTTAGATAGTTTTCATGAGGCTAAACATGTTGCAAAAATTATATATAGTTATTATCACCTACTTAAGCCTGGTGGGATTTTTTTAGTGGATGATATAAGTTGTCTGCCATATTTAAAGGGAGCAAAAAAAAATAGTTTCGGAAATGAGATTGCAAATCAAGAAACTTTTGAAGTTATTCAAGAAATATTTTTTTTTAATAAAGATCATTTTGATCTTGGGTTTTCTTTTACAGATAGTGGTTTAGCGATTATAAGGAAATTAAATAGTAAAAAATTAAACCCTTTTAAAAAACTTCATTATAGAAAATACTCAATTTTCAACTCATTAAGAAAAATAAAAAAAACTTTTATTTAAATTTTTTCAAATAGGGTTGAGTAACTATTTATACTTTTTTTAAATGAGTATCTTTTTAGTTCTCTTTTAGCTTTCTTTGCTTTATCAAAAAAAAGTTTTTTATTATTCATAAATTTATAAATTTTGTTTTTTAAGTCAATTTCATTCTTAGATTTAAATAGTAAACCATATTTACCATTAGCCAGAATTTCTTTGTTGCCTCCCGCACAATTGGATGCAATCACAGGTATATTATGGTTCATCGCATCGATTATAGCATTCGAAAAACCCTCAAAATGAGATGTATTTAAAAAAAGATTTGATCTTAAATAGAACTTTTTTAAGTCTAAATGATGACCAACAAATTTAATTTTTCTTTTATAATTTTCCCCAAATAGTTTTTTAGATAAATTAATCAAACTGACTTCTTCAGGTCCTTTACCAACTATTGTTAATATAAAACTCTCATTAATATTTGATAATGCTTTTAATGCCAAATCTATTCCTTTTTCTTTATATAACCTGCCGACCATCAGAATCCTTAAACTATCTTTTTTTTTTTTATTTTTTTCACTAGTAATAAAAGATGGAGGATAAATGACTAAGGTATTTTTTGGGGAAAATTTTTTTATCTCATTTTGCACATATTTACAATTAGCGACTATTTTATCTAAAAGCGGATATATAAGTTTTATAAATATCATTAATATATTTTTTTTTAATAAGTCAGTATACGAGAAAAAAGTTCTAAGTTCATGTATTGCCGTTCTTTCAATTCCGATAGTTTTTATTTTTCTAATTTTCCTTTTTACAAAAAAACATACAATATTTGCATAATGATGACTTGATATAAAAATTAGTTTTTTACCTTGTGATTTATTTTTTATAAAATTTACAATATTTAATATTTTTGGAATATTATAAATAATTCTTTTAGATTTTAATTCATAAATATCTAATTTTTTTTTGAATTTTTTTTTATATTCACATTTACCAAAACATATAATTTTGATTAAAAATTTATTTTTATTCAAACCTTCAATCATTTTAAAAGTTGAGCGACCTGCACCACTAACAGTAAAATTCGGAAGAAAAATGATAAGAATGATTTTTCTTTTCATAAATAGATTTTATATATATAAAAAAACAAATAGAATATATAAAAATGATCAAAAAAAATAATGTCTTTATTGTGGCTGAAGCTGGTAATAATCACGAAGGTGATTTTTCCATAGCAAAGAAACTTATTGATAAAGCTAGTGAGGCCGGAGCAGATGCAATTAAATTTCAAACTTATGATGTTGACAACTTTATTGATCCAAAACTTAAAAAATCATATGAAAAATTTAAAAAATTTTCTCTAAGTTATGAACAATTTTATGAATTATCTAAATATTGTAAAAAAAAAAAAATAATTTTTTTTTCAACACCATTTGATCTTAAAAGTGCGATATTTTTAAATAAAATTCAAAAAATTTTTAAAATATCTTCTGGTGATAACAATTATACGGATTTAATAAAACTTGTAGCTCGATTTAAGAAACATTTGATTATTTCATCAGGCCTCTCAAGCCTAGATGGTTTAAAGAATGTTTATAAAATATTAAAAAAGATAAGAGGTAAAAATCTTAAATTAAGTTTTTTACATTGTGTTTCATCTTATCCAGCTCCAATAAACCAAATAAATCTATCAAATATTAGCCTAATTAAAGAAAATTTTAATGATGTTAATGTTGGATACTCTGATCATACAATCGGCACAAAGGTGCCCTTATATGCTGTATTAGCTGGAGCAAGAATAATTGAAAAACACTTCACCTTGGATAATAAATTTTCAAATTTTAGGGACCATGCACTTTCATTAGACCCAAAAAATTTTAGAAAGATGGTCGATCAAATTAGAGAAGCAGAAAATATTTTAGGAGAAAAAAAAAAAAATATCCTTCCACTAGAGAAAAAAAATTTAATTTTAATGCGAAGGTCAGCTTATGCATCAAGAAATTTAATAAAAGGCCAAATAATAAGAGAGAGAGATATTATATATTTGAGACCCGGAAAAGGGTTAAATGAAGAAGAGGTTAAAAAAATTTTGGGTAAAAAAATTAAAGTTGGAGTACCTAAATCAAGTTCTTTAAAAAAAAATTTATTTTAAATAATGTTTGATTTTTAGTTATGAATAAGATTTCAGTATTGTATTGGTGCCCATTTATATCAAAGGTCGCGACTGTAAAAGCAGTCATCAATTCTGTATGTGGTTTAATTAAATATTCAAATCAAAAATATAAGCCTGAGGTGATAAACGTATTTGGAGAATGGAACGATTTAAAGGATGAACTAAAACCAAAAAAAATTGAATTGACCTCCCAACTTATAAACGTAAGTTTTTTAAAATCACAAAAAAATGGATATATAATTAGCCGGTTTAAATATTCAATAATTTTTTTTTTTTCGTTTATTCCTTTAATTAAATTATTGAAACAAAAAAAATCTTCATTTATGATTGTTCATTTGGTTACGTCTTTACCTTTATTTGTATTTTCAATTTTAAACTTTAAAACGAAATTAATTTTAAGAATTTCAGGCTTGCCCAAGCTTAATTTTTTTAGAAAATTGTTATGGAGATTTAGTGAGAAAAATATATATAAAATTACATGTCCTACTCAAGAAACGTATAATAATCTATCAAAAATCCCCTACTTAAAAGAAAAGTTAGTCATTCTTAGAGATCCAATTTTATCAATTGCAGAGATCAGTAGAAAGAAAAAAAAAGAGTTAAATGAAATCTTACCTGAAGGTGAATTTATACTTTCAATTGGAAGGCTTACTAAGCAAAAAAATTTTGGTTTTCTGCTGAAAGTTTTTTCTAAATTAAAATTAGAAAATTTGAGCTTAGTTATTATTGGCAAAGGTGAGTTAAAAAAAGACTTAATTAAACAATCAAAAAGGCTAAATATTGAAAAAAAATTATTTTTTATAAATGAAACGGACAACGTATTTAACATAATTAAAAAATCAAAATATTTTGTTTTAACCTCTCTTTGGGAGGATCCGGGATTTGTACTTTTAGAAGCTGCGGTTATGAACAAAATTATTGTTTCAAGTGACTGCCCAAGTGGACCTAAAGAAATACTTAATAATGGTCTTGGTGGTTTTCTATTTAACTCTAATGATGAAAATAGTTTTCTTGAAACTTTTAAAGAGCTACAGAATTCTTCTGAAAAAGAGCTTAAAAATAAATTGTTAAATGCCAAAATTATGACAAAAGAATTTACTTTATTTAGACATTATAAAATGATTAATAAAGTTTTAAGTTAATGAAAATTTTAATTACAGGCTCTGCTGGTTTTATTGGATATCATTTAGCTACTAAACTCTCAAATAACAAGAAATATAAAGTATTGGGTATTGATAATTTTGATAATTACTATTCAATAAATTTAAAAAAAAAAAGACTTTCAATACTGAAAAGTTTTAAAAATTTTAAGTTCAAAAAAATTGACATTCTCAATGAAAAAAAACTCAAAAATTTATTTAAAAAGGAAAAGTTTGATGTCGTTTTTCATTTAGCGGCACAAGCTGGAGTAAGATATTCAATTTTAAACCCAAAAAAATATATGCGAAATAATATTCAAGGGTTTTTTAATATATTAGAAACAGCAAAACAAAATAAGATTAAAAGAATTATATATGCATCATCCAGTTCTGTTTATGGTGACAGCAATATTTTTCCATTAACAGAAAAACAAATTTTAAAAGCAAAAAATTTGTATTCATTATCAAAAGACTTTAATGAAAAATTATCCTCAGTTTATTCTAACTTTAATAATTTAAATCTTATTGGACTTAGGTTTTTCACAGCTTATGGAGAATTGGGCAGACCTGACATGATGATGATGAAATATATTAATTGTAAATATAGCAGTAAACCTTTTTTTCTTTATAATTATGGAAATCATTACAGGGATTTCACTTACATAAATGACGTTACAGAGATATTAAAAAGATTGATTAAAACAAAATTAAAAGAAAAGAATGAAATTTATAACGTATGCTCATCTAGGCCTGTCAAAATAACCAAGGTCTTAAAGATTATTGACAAATATTTACCGAAAAAAACAAAAATAAAAAAGATTTCTATGCAGAAAGCAGATGTATTAAAAACTTATGGATCAAATAAAAAAATTAAAAAGATAACAAAATTTAAAAATTTTACTCCAATTGATCAAGGTGTTAAAAAATTGTGTGAATGGGTTTTGAAGAACTATAAATTTTGATACCTTTATGAAAAAAATGAAAAATGTTTTGATTTATTTCCCATCGATAGAAAACGGTGGGATGGAAAAAAACTTATTTAATATGTTTAATTTTATTTCAAATAAGAATTTG
>MDTD01109535.1_pt1 | contig 12097 bp, 9 predicted proteins | sample 811221 | NCBI WGS metagenome assembly MDTD01 (sample SAMN05326646, study PRJNA326480) | marine metagenome | isolation source: seawater | place: Pacific Ocean: South West | collected 2011 | reverse complement strand
GCCGGCCGACCGCTTTTCCGCGAAGCCGTACCGAGGCAGGGCACACCCCATCAGCACCCTCCACCACACTCCTCACCCGCTAAACTCCCCCCCATGCCCACTCCCACGCCTCCGATCGAAGGTTTGCGCCACCTCGCCCTCTACGTCTCCGATGTCGAGCGCTCGGTCGCCTTCTACCAGGAGGTCTTCGGCATGGAGCTCGAGTGGCAGCCCGATCCGGACAACGCCTACCTGACTGGTGGTACCGACAACCTCGCCATCCATCGCGGCCAGGTCGCTCCGAAGACCAACCTCGATCACCTCGGCTTCCTCGTCCCCACCATGGACGCTGTCGACGCCTGGGAAGTACACATCCGCGCCCTCGGCCACGAACCCTTCGCGCCCGCCAAGACGCACCGCGACGGCGCCCGCTCCTTCTACTTTCCGGATCCGGACGGCCACGTTATCCAGATCCTCTTCCACCCGCCGATCAGCCGCGGCACAAGCTAATCGGCGCCAGCGTATCCGCTTCCGCAAGTGCGAAGTGGAAGCGCGCCGCGCCCGGTGCGAGGCTGCGACAAAGCCTTGGAGGCTGGCGTAGCCAGCCGACGGCTTTTCGCGGGCCGCGCACCGTGGCAGGCGCGCGGCCCACAATCCCGACTTAGGGGAAGTCGAACGAGTTGACCGGGGTCAGTTCGCAGCGGGTTAGGTCCAGTGCTTGGAAGTAGGCGGTGATGCCCGAGGCAGAGGCGGGCACGTTGGCGGAGACCAGCGCGTTGCCTTGGGCCGAGGCGAAGCCCGTGCCGACCTGCTGGGCCGCGTCGATGCCGAAGTCCACGCCGGAGCAGACGCCGCTCGGGGTCGACCCGGTGGCGATGCCGTAGACGATGACGATCTGGCCGCCGCCGGCGGCGCCACTGACCTGGAAGGTGTTGACCTGGCCGGCGATTCCGGGGGAGGGATCGGACAGGGTCAGCGGGACCTCATCCGGGTTGACGCCCTGCACCTTCTGGACCACCTGGGCGATGATCGACGAGCCGGTGTCGACGACCTCAAAGCCGTAGCCGAGCGGCACGTCGCCGTCGACGCTGAGGCCTTCGAAGCCGTTGCTGGAGGTCGAGCCCGCCGTCAGGATGACGAACTGATCGCCGAACTTCGGCTCGAATCCGTTGACCAGCTGGATGCGCAGGCGGCCGTCCAGCTGCGCCACGCCACCGACCACCATCTGATCGTGTTCGGTGTCCGGGGTCAGGCCGCCGATCTTGATCACAGCGCGGCCGTCGACCGTCTGGATGTAATCGCCGGTGATGGTGCTGGTGCCGATCGCATCGCCGATCGCCCAGGTGCCTTCATTGACGATGTTGAACTGCGTGTTGGTGATCGTCGAGCTGTTCTCGAGGCGAGCTCCGTTCACGTTGGTGAAGGAGGTGCCCGTCATGCTGAGGCCCGCCTGCACCTTCATGGTGCCGCGGTTCTGGTGCTGGGCACCGCTGCGGCCCAAGGTGGTGGTGCCCTGAATCTCGACCAGGCCGTCGTTCTCAAGCTGCGTGTTCAGGGCGCGCGTTCCGCCCGACCCGGCGAGCGTGCGCAGCGTGCCCAGGTTGCTCACTTCATTGCCTGCGCTCGCGTTCAGAATGGTCGCGTAGCTCGAGGTCTGCGCGGTCAGTTCAATCGTTCCATGGTTGGTGATCGGAGCCGGAACGTTCAGCGTGCCGTTCCCGTACACGCCATCGCCGCGGACACGCAGCAGATGATCACTGCCGACTTCGCCCGTCAGGGTGACCGTGCCGCGAAGATTGGCTTCGTAGCCCGAGGTGAAGCCGGGGTCGAGCTCCAGCGCGCCCGAGGAGATGAGCGGCACGCCGTTCACGGTGCCGCCCAGCATCCGCGTGGTGCCGGAGGGGATCTCGAAGCTGCCGTCCAGGTTCATGACCCCGCTGTTCATCTCGAAGGTCATGTTGTTGCCGAAGGTGACCGAGTCGCCCGTCGACACGTTGAGTGTTCCGTTCTGGATGATCGGGCCATCCTGGAAACTGAGCGGGTGATCCACCTGGATCAGGCCGCTGTTGGTGATGTCCCCGCGCAGGGTGCGCGGTCCTCCGCTGCCGGGGCTGATGCGCAGCGTGCCCTGGTTATTCAGCGCAACGTTGGTCGAGCCGACCTGGACGGAGTAGCTGGCGTTCAGCGCCGTGAGTTCGATTTCACCCTCGACGCTGGTGGTCCCCGCCAGATTCAGCGCGCCGTTCCCGTAGGTGCCATCTCCGCGGACATGCAGCGTCTGGCCGGCCTTGACATCACCGGTCAGGGTCGAGGTGCCGCGCAGGTTCGCGTCGAGCGCCGAGGTGTAGCCGGCACCGAGTTCTAGCTGCATCGACGAGTACAGCGGAGTCCCCGTGATGGCTCCACCCAGCAGGCGGGCAGTGCCGGACTGATGCTCGAAGCTGCCGTCGATCTGGAGCAGACCAGCGGACTGCTCGAAGGTCATGTTGTTGTTGAAGCCGAGATGAGCCGCAGCGTCGACCTCGATCGTGCCCGAGTTGAGGATCGGGCCATCCTCGAAGGTCGTGGGCGCATCGGCATCGATCGTGCCGGAGTTGCTCAGATCGCCGCGCAGGAAGCGCGGGCCCCCGGTGCCCGGCGAGGTGCGCAGGACGCCGCTGTTGTCCAGGGTCTGGTTGGTCGTGCCCAGCCGCACCGAGTAGGAAGCAGCCTGCGACGTCATTTCGATCTCGCCGGCGTTGGCGTTGCCCGTCGTGTTCAGGGTGGCGTTGCCATAGGTTCCCTGCCCTTCGATGGTGAGCTTCTGCATCGGCTTCAGGTCGCCGGTCCAGCTCGCGGTTCCTTGGGTGCGCGCGTCGAAGGGGGAGGTGAAGCCGGCGCCAAAGCTGAGGTCCGTGGAGGCGAAGACCGGGACGCCGGTGATCGCGCCGCCGGTGAAGGAAGCGTCGCCATTGGGGTGGAACCAGCTGCCGTCGATCTGCAGCGTGCCTGCTTCCTGAGTGAAGCTGCGGTTGTTGGTGAAGACCACGGAGGCGCCCGGGTCGACGGTCCAACTGGCGCGGTTGGTGTAGCTCCCGGCGCCAAGCTGCAGCGGCCCGCGCACTTCCACGTTGCCGTCGTTAATGAAGTTCGCGTTCAAGAGCCGCAGTCCACCGGTTCCGGCTTCAAAGCGCATCGTGCCGGTGTTGGTGAGGCCGTTGCCGCCATCATTCAGCGTGGTGCTGTAGGAGTTGGCGGGGACGCTCTGAATCATGGTGCCCGCGTTGGTGGTCGCCTGAGTCAGCGTCAGAACCGCGTTGCCCGAGGTCGTGTTGCCCAGCAGGCGCAGTGTTTGGCCCGCCTTCAGGTCGCCAGTCATCGTGGCGGTTCCATAGGTCTCGGCGTCGAACGCGGATGTGAAGCCAGCGCCGAACTCGAGGTCCGTCGCGGCGAAGCGCAGCGTACCCACCGTCGTGCCGCCGTGGAACTGAGCCGTGCCGTTCGGGTGGAAGTAGTCGCCGTCGGAGACGTCGAGCGTTCCATCCGTCTGGGTGAACAGGATGTTGTTGTTGAACAGCATCTGCGCGCCGGAGATCGGGGCGATGCTGCCCTTGTTCTCGAAGGGGCCGACCTGCAGATTGGTGTTCGTCGCGAAGGTCATGCTTCCGCCCAGATCGTTGAGGTAGTTGCCCTTCAGCACCCGGGCGCCGCCGGCGCCTGCTTCGGTGTTGATCTGCCCCTGGTTGACGAAGCGCAGTCCGGTGCTGATGTTCTGCGTGACCGAGAAGCTTCCGGTCGGCGAGGACATCCAGATCTGGCCCTGGTTGATCTGGTCGCCGGTGCCGAGCCAGGTGGTGGTGTTGTTGCCGTAGGTGTTGTCGCCGTAGAGTTCGAGGATCTTCCCTGCGCGCCAGATGCCATCCACCGTGCCGGAGCCAATCATGCGCAGGCCGCCGTTGTCCAGGTTGCTGAAGTCAATCTGCAGATCCGAAGCTGCGAGCACCGGCTTGTTGTTGGTGATCTCGCCGGCGTTCCAGATGAAATCACCATTGGTCTGCAGCATGGATCCATCGACGCGCAGCTCGCCCCCGTCCATCTGGAAGGTCACGTTGTTGTTCACCGTGAGCGAGTTCGCGCCCAGGATGTGCATCCGATTCTGGTCCTGGATGAAGGGCCCGGTGCTGAAGCTGGTGGGCTGGCCGATGTTGACGAAGCCGCGGTTAAGCAGCGAGCCGTTGATCGAGCGCGTGCCGCCCGCTTCGGTCAGCGTGGTGATCGTGCCGCCGTTGTCGAGCTGCGAGCCCGAAGCGATCGTCAGGGTCGAGGCATAGGCGCCGCCCACCGAGAGCAGGTCGATCCGATCGGCGTTATAGGGGCTGCCGGACAGCGTCAGGCTCGAGTTGCCATAAGTGCCGTCGGCGGCGACCTGCAGCAGACCTTCGTTGTAGAGGTTCTCGATCGAGCTTCCGCCCCAAGAGACGACGGTGCTCCAGTTGGTCATTTGGCCACCGCCGCTGAAGCTCGAACTGGCGAGCCGCAGCACCGAAGTGTTGCCGGTGCCCATCGGCGTACCGATGCCCATATTGGAGAGGACATTCAGGTTGCGGCCGTTGGTGAACAGAATCGCATCCTGACCGGTGAGGTCGAGGCGATCCAGGGTCACATTGATGTCGAGCGTGACCTGAAGCGGGCCGGTCTGACCGATCAGCGCCCAGTGCGCAGGATCGTTCGGGATGCTGCCCACATTCCAGTTGGGGGCATCGTTCCAGTTATCGGAGCCGCCGACCCAGGAGTGAGTCTGGGCAGTGGCGGCGGTGGGAAAAAAGAGGGCGGCGCAGAGCGCCAGCACCAGTCGAGAGAGGGGCTTCATGACAGGCGGGAAGCGGGGGACAAAAGGGACCCCCAGGCTAGCAGGATGTTGCTTTTGCGGGTGAAAACCAAGGGAGAGTGTCGGGTGCGAGGGGGAAACGACCTTGGCGTGCTGGGGGCCTGGATTTTTTCCGACGACCTCATGGCCAAGCGCTCCGAATCCCAGTTCCAGTTCGGCAGCCTCCGGACCACGCTCGCTCGATTGGGCCTGGCCTTCTCCCACCAACTCACAGTCGGCAAGATCCCGCCCGGCACGAATAGGACCCCACCGGCCGTGCCGCGCGAGCTCACTCCGGTCGAGGGAATGGAGCGCGTGAGACGCCAGCCGTGCACGACACTTGAGCGTCGATGCTGCGAACTGACGAGCACTTGGTCGATTTCGTCGCAGATTTGTAGACGGCCCTCCATCCGACCTCACTTCGCTCCAACCCTTTCCACTGGGGCGAAGCGCGGACTCATCGGATTTGAGCCGTGTCCGATGGGCAGGTCGAGCTGGAACAAGGCCTGCGCAGCGAGTCACGTGTTCTCCTCGCCGATGAATGACCCGGTTCTGCGCGCTCTGCTCGTTCCGCTCTCGGGCCTCGGCGCCTTCGGTCTGATCCAAGAGGGGATTCTGCCCTTCTAGCAGGCGCCGCTGGAAACGGGGCAGTCTTCCGGCGTAGGATGCGGGGCGGCACGGGGCGCTCGTTTTCTTGGCTCCGCTCTCGCCGCGATTGGAATCTTTGGACCTCGCCTCGCCTCGCCGTCGTCCCGGTTGGCGCGCTTTTCTGCGTCGACGCTGGAAGCTCTTCACTCTGCTGCTGCTGGTCGTGTTCGGCCTGCCGTTTGCGGCCGATCGTTACGTCGCCTCCGTGGCGCAGGCGCACGTCTATCAGTCGGTCGAAGAGGTCCCGGCGAGGCGCGTGGCGCTGGTCCTGGGCACCGCCAAGTACGCGCCCAGCGGCAACGTCAACCGCTTCTATGCGCGGCGGCTGCAGGCGGCGGTCGAGCTGTATCGGACCGGCGTCGTCACCCGCATCCTGGTCAGCGGCGACAACTCCCGCCCCGGCTACGACGAGCCCACCTTCATGATGGAAGACCTGGTCGCGCTCGGAATCCCGGAAGAGCACATCGCGCGCGACTTCGCCGGCTTCCGCACGCTCGATTCAGTCATTCGAGCCCACGAGGTCTTCGGCCTCGAGGGCTTCATCGCGGTCTCGCAGGAGTTCCACTGCCTGCGCGCGGTCTATCTGGCGCGCGCCATCGGCCTGGACGCGGTGGGCTACTGTGCGGAAGACGTCGGCGGGGCTACCGGCCTCAAGGTCCGCCTGCGCGAGGTCGCAGCGCGCAGCATGGCGGTGCTCGACCGCGCCTTGGGCACCCAGCCCAAGTTCCTCGGCGATCCGATCGAGATCAGCTAGTGATCCGGTCGCTCGATCACTTGGTGTTGACGGTCCAGGACCTCGATGCCAGTGAGCGCTTCTACGTCGAGCTGCTGGGCATGGAAGCGGTCCGCTTCGGGGAGGGCCGCCGGGCGCTGCGCTTCGGGGCGCAGAAGATCAACCTGCACCGAGCCGGAGCCAGTGTCGCGCCGCATGCCAAGCAGCCGGTCCCCGGCAGCGCCGACCTCTGCCTACTGGTCGCCGGAGGCGAGGCCGGCTGGGCAGCGCTACGAACGCGGCTCGATGCCGCTGGAGTTCGCTGGGAGCTCGGGCCGGTCGCGCGGACCGGAGCCAGCGGCCCGCTACAGTCGCTCTACTTGCGCGATCCGGACGGCAATTTGCTCGAGCTCAGCTACGAACTGGAGCTGCCGCTCCCCGTGGCGCTGGAGCTACCCCACGAGCTGCCGGGCGGCAGCACGCTGCGCCTCGCCGGCCCCGACGACGCCGCAGGCTGTCAGGCGATCTACGCTCCGATCGTCGCCTCCTCGCACACCTCCTTCGAGACCGAGGTGCCCAGCGCCGACGAGTTCGCGACCCGGATCCGCGCCTGTGTCGCGCCTCATTCCTGGCTCGTCATCGAGCAGGACGGCGCGATCGTCGCCTACGCCTACAGCTGCCCGCATCGTGAGCGGGCCGCTTATCGGATCGCCTGCGAGGCCTCGGTCTACGTCGCCGCGTCGGCTCGCCGGCAGGGGCTAGCCCGCGTGCTGTACGAGCAGCTGCTGGCCCGCGTGCGCGCGGCCGGGTTGCTACGCGTTTACGCCATCATCACGCTGCCCAATCCGGGCTCGATCGCCTTCCACGAGGCGCTCGGGTTTCGGCCGTTGGCCCATTTCCCCGAGGCCGGACGGAAGTTCGACCGGCTCTGGGATGTGGGCTGGTGGGGGCGCGCGCTAGCCTGACGGGGCGATGCGCTCGCTCGTCCTGCTGCTGATTCTCCCCCTGGTGCTGCTGGCCGCGGTCGGTGCCTGGTGGGCCCTGGCGCCCGCGCCGGAACCAAGCTGGCGCGAGCTCCCCGTCACGCGCGGTGAGGTCAGTCGCGACGCCGTCGCGGTCGGCCGGCTCGAGCCGATCTTCGAGATCCCCGTCACCGCGACGAACGGCGGTGTCGTGACGCAAGTCTTCGTCGAACTCGGCCAGTGGGTGGAGGTCGGCGATCCGCTGCTGGAGGTGCGGCCGGTGCTCACCGATCGCCAGCGACTCAGCGCCGAGCGCCAGTTGGCTGCCGCGCGCGAGGCCGAGCTCGCTGCCGAGGAACTGCGCGCGGGCGAGAACCTGATGGGCGGCTTCATGCGCATGTTCCAGGGCGACAAGAGCATGGAACGCCTGCGTGAGGCCGCGGCGCGTGGGCGCTCCAGCGCCGAAGAGCAGCTGCAGCTGCTGCTCGATGGTCGGGTGGAAGTCGAAGGACATGTCATCGACTGGGTGGTGCGCGCGCAGGCCGCGGGACACGTGCTGGAGCTGAAGGCCGAACTCGGCATGCCGGTGGTCCCGGCGAGCGAGTTCGGCGCCGGGACCGAGCTGTGCGTGCTGGGTGATCTGGCCCACCCGGTGTTCCGGGGCACGGTCGATGAGCTGGACGCCGGACGCCTGCGCGAGGGCATGGCGGCGCGCGTCACCCTGGGCGCCCTTCCCGAGGTCGAGCTGCCCGCCCAGGTTCTCGAGATCTCGCTGCGCGGCGATCGTCAGGACAGCACCGTCGTCTTCCCGATCGAGCTGCAGGTGCAGCCGCCCCCGGGATTGGTCCTGCGGTCGGGCTACAGCGCGGTGGCGCGGGTGCGCACCCAGCAGGTCAGCGGCGAGATCGTCATCCCCGAACGGCTGATCCGCTTCGTCGAGGGTCAGGCGCGGGTGCGCGTGCGCGGCGCGGATGGCGCCCCGAGCTGGCGCGACATCGAGCTGGGGCTGGGAGATGGACTGCAGATCGCCGTCACCAGCGGGCTCGACACCCAAGACGTCCTGCTCGAATCGGCCGCAGACTGATGCACGCCTGGGGCGAGCTGCTGGAAGGACTCCGCGCGCTGCGCGGCGACCTGCGCCGTGTCATTACGACGGTGCTCGGAGTCGCCTGGGGGACCTTCGCGGTGGTTGGACTGGGCGCGTTCAGCACCGGACTGGAGGAGAGCATGGCCACCCGCGCCGCCGGCATGGGCCAGGGCATCGTCATCGTCTGGCCGGGGCAGACCACTAAGCCCTGGCAGGGGGTGCCGGAAGGGCGTGCGATCCGGCTGACGGCCGAAGAAGTGCGCCGCCTGCCTGCGAGCGTGCCGGGAATCGCCGAGATCAGCCCGGAGAACAGCGTCTATGCGCGGCTGCGTCGCGGCGGGCAGGCCTTCCTGCCCGAGCTGACCGGAGTAGATCCGGCCTATGGTGCGCTGCGCAATCTGCCGGCTCAGCCGGGCGGGCGCTTCTTGAGCGAGCTGGATCTGCGCGAGCGGCGGCGCGTCGTCTTCCTGGGCGATCGCGTGGCGCAGCAGCTCTTCGGCACGGCCGACCCCGTCGGGCAGACGTTGATGCTGGCCGATACGCCGTTCACGGTGATCGGCGTGATGCAGCCCAAGCAGCAGGACTCGGACTACGGCAGCCACGACACCGCGCGCGCCTTCATCCCCTGGTCGACCTTTGCGCAGATCTTCGGCAGCCGGGCGGTCGAGAACTTCGTGCTGCGGGCGGAGGATCCGGCGCAGCTGCCCGGCGTGATCGATGGTCTGTACAGCAGTCTGGCGCGCAGCCACCGCTTTGATCCCAGCGATCGTTTCAGCCTGAGTCTGTGGGATACCACGGAGGCCGACCAGGTGCGTCGGCAGGCCTTCAGCGCGATGGATCTGCTCACTCTGCTGGCCGGCACCTTCACGATGCTGGTGGGTGCGATCGGGGTGGGCAATCTGATGTTCCTGGTCGTGCGGCGGCGGACCGCGGAGTTCGGTCTGCGCATGGCCTTGGGCGCGCGCCCGGCGTGGATTCTGCGCGGCGTGCTGCTCGAGGCGCTGCTGCTCGTCGGCTTCGGCGGGGTGCTCGGATTCTTCGCGGCGGCCGGCGTGGCGATGCTGGTCGGCGCGACGCCCCTGGTCGAAGATCTGGGGCAGCCGCGGATCTCGACGGAGCTGGCGCTGGGCGTCAGCCTGCTGCTGCTCGTGGTCGGCCTCGCGGCCGGCTGGTTCCCGGCGCGGCGCGCCGCTCGTCTGCAGCCAGCCGCGGCGCTGGCCGAGGTCTGATGCGCGAAGCCTGGCGTCTGCTCCAGGAGCTCTGGGCCGAGCGCGCGCGGGTCGGCCTGGTCGCGCTGGGGGTGCTGTGGGGGACGCTCAGCATGGGCGTGCTGCTGGCCTTCGGCGGGGCGATGAGCGCAGCCACTTCCGCGACGGCCGACAACTTTGGCATCGATCTGCTGCGGGTCCGCGGCAACGCGACCACGCAGAGCTTCGCCGGCTTGCCCGCCGGACGCGGGATCGGACTGCGCAGTTCCGACGCCGAGGCGCTGCGGGCGATCCCCGGAGTGCGCGGCGTCGGTTACGAGTATTCGATGGGCGGAGGGCTTGAGGTGGTCGCCGGAGAGCTCCGCCGCCGCGCCCCGTTGGCCGGAGTCAGTCCCAGCTTCGGGGAGCTGCGCGCCCACGTTGCGGCGCCGGGTCGCGGTCGTTTCCTGCACGCACTCGACGAGCAGGAGCGTCGCCGCGTCTGCTTCCTCGGCCACCGCCTAGCGGAGAGGCTGTTCGGCGACGCGCCGGCAGTGGGCGCGACCATCGAGGTCGCAGGCACCCCCTTCGTCGTCGTTGGCGTGGGGCCGCCGCGCATCACGACCACCAACTACAACGGCGAGGATCGCGACAAGCTGACCATGCCGGCCTCGACCTTTCACGAGCTGCAGGGCTGGCGCTGGGTGTCCCATCTTTGGGTCGGGCTCACGCCGGGCGCCGACAAGGAGGCTGTCCTTGCGGAGATCCGCCGCCGGCTCGGAGAACGCCGCGGCTTCCACCCGGAGGACTCCGGCGCGCTCATCGTGCAGGACTACCTCGCCGCGCGCGAGATGATCGACAGCATCCTGGCCGGCAATCGGATCTTTACGCTGATCGTCGGCGTGCTCGGTCTGCTGGTATCGATCGTGGGGGTGACCAATGTGATGCTGGCTCTGGTCGAAGAGCGCACCCGCGAGCTGGGGGTTCAGTTGGCGATCGGCGCGCCGCCGAGTCTGCTGGCGCTTGAGCGCGTCGTCGAAGGAGTGCTGATCACGCTGCTCGGTGGCCTGGCCGGACTCCTGCTGTGTGGGGCGCTGCTGGCCGGCCTGAGCTGGATTCCGTTGCCCGACGAAGTGCTCGCCTACCTCGGGCGACCGCAGCTCGATCTCGGTCTCGGTCTCGTCGTGCTGAGTCTGCTCGTCTTCTTTGGTGCGCTCGCCGGATGGCTGCCGGCGCGGCGCGCGATCCGTCTGCAGCCGGCGCAGGTGCTGCGCGAAGAGTGATGCTGGAACTTCAGGGAGTGGGTCGGGATTACACGCTGGGGGCCACCGTGGTCCGTGCGCTGGACGCGGTGGATCTGCAGCTCGCCCGGGGCGAGAGCCTGGCGCTGCTCGGTCCATCCGGGTCGGGCAAGTCCACCCTGCTTCAGGTGCTCGGCTGCCTCGATCAGCCCAGCCGGGGCAGCTATCGCCTGGACGGCGTCGAAGTGTCTGGGCTTCATCGCAACGAGCTGGCGGCGCTGCGCTGCCGCAAGGTGGGCTTTGTGTTTCAGCGCTTCCATCTGATGCCCCGGCAGACCGCGCTGCAGAACGTGATGCTGCCGCTGCGCTTCGCCGGGGTCGAGCCACGCCGACAGCGCGCGCGCGCGGAAGAGCTGCTCGCGCGTGTCGGCCTGGCCGACCGCATGCGGCATCGCCCGAGTGAACTGTCGGGCGGGCAGCAGCAGCGGGTGGCCGTCGCTCGGGCGCTGGCCAATGATCCCTGCATCCTGCTGGCGGATGAGCCGACCGGCAACCTCGACAGCCGCGCCGGCGAAGAGGTGCTGGAGCTCCTGCTCGAGCTGCACGCGGCGGGAACCACGCTGGTGGTCGTCACGCACGATGAGGAGCTGGCCGGACGGATGCAGGGCATCGTGCGCCTGCACGACGGTCGCATCGTGGCGGACTCCCGCGCGAAGCCAGTCGGTTAGGCCGGGAAGGCCTCAAGCTCGGTCGCCTTGAAGGCCAGCCAGAGCGGGCGGCCCACTTCGATGCGCAGTTCGGCGAGGGCAGCCGGGGTCACTTCGGCGACCCAATGCAGCGCGCCTTCGAGGCGGACGCGCAGGCGATCGCCGGTCGGCTCGATGGCCGCGACCTCAGCCTGCCAGACGTTGCGCGGTGACCCGCTGGGACGCTCGGGGAACAGCGCGATCGCGCGCGGGTGCAGGGTGAGCAGAACCGGGCCGTCGGCTAGCCCGGCCGTGTCCGCGACGACGATCTCGTGCCCCGTCCAGGTGTGCACCCGACCCTCCTCAAGTTTGGCCAGGATCAGATTCACGCCGATCAGATCGGCGACGAAACGCGAGCGCGGGCGGCGACAGATTTCGGCGACCGTGCCGGTCTGCGTCAGCGTGCCCTCCTCCAGCACCGCGACCTCCTGCGTCAGCGTGAACGCGTCGACGGCGTCGTGCGTGACCAGCACGCAGGCTCCTACGTACTTGCGGAGCATCCGTTTGAGCAGCGCGCGCAAGGCCGGGCGCGCGCTGGCGTCGACGGCGGCGAGCGGCTCGTCCAGCAGCAGCACGCTGGGGTGCGGCGCGAGCGCCCGCGCCAGCGCGACGCGTTGACGCTCCCCGCCCGAGAGCTCCGCGGGCAGGGCCTCAGCGCGAGCGAGGAGGCCGATCTGTTCCAGCCAATC
>MDTD01147599.1_pt1 | contig 12098 bp, 12 predicted proteins | sample 811221 | NCBI WGS metagenome assembly MDTD01 (sample SAMN05326646, study PRJNA326480) | marine metagenome | isolation source: seawater | place: Pacific Ocean: South West | collected 2011 | reverse complement strand
GTCATTACCTAATATTTACATAAGTCTCATTTGAAGACAATTACATTGGATGAAAATCAGGATTTTTTCCCTTGCTTTCTAACCAAGCATGAAGAACTTCTGGATCCCCTCCTTTGCTTTCATGGTATTCAAGTGTGGTACAAATTTTTCTATTCTCCATCCAGGCAAATACTCCTTCATTGTAATGTTCAGGGAATTTAGTTTTTTCACAGTCCAATAAGATCATCTCATCGCCCTCAAGTATTACAGGGTTTATGTAGTTATTGATCCAAGGAATCTTGATTAAAAACATTCTTAGTCTTTCTGAGAACGAATACATAAGTTTAGTTATACCAAACAGCCCAGCCTTTAGCTCTTAGCTCAGCTGCTTTTTTTGCCTCCATTTTAAGTGCATTTGGTCTCCCATAAATACCAGCCTCATTTTCTTTTTTAAATTGCTTTCTACATAGATACTTTCCATATTTTTTTGCTTTAGTGCTAAATCTTTTTTTACCATCCTTTCTGTAACCAGAAATATGTTCTTTGAACCTAACATCAGGCTGCTTGTAAGTTTGTCCTACATAGGCGCAAGGTTTACCTTTTTGATAATCGGGATTTGCATCTCTAAACTTTTTAAGTCTTAGGATAGAATCATCTAACCTTATTACGTAAATATAGTATCTATTGTTAGGAGGCATAGACTGATATCCAGTTTGAAAAACTTTCATCAAGCAGGCTAGATTGATGTCTATTTTCTGTCAGCGGAGTATTTTTAAAATTATGAATGTCGGAAGCGCTAATAATTATTTCATTAAAAATTAAATTAGCCTCTGTTATTCGAAGATGAGTCCCCATTACCTGCTCTGTAATATCTTCATCGATATCCTCTAAAACGTCGTCTCTATGGTGATCTAAAACCAGCAAGTAAAACTCCTTTGAATAATTAAAAACATGCTCCCAGCTGGCGACTATATTGCTCCATGCAGCTAAATACTGATCTAGGACCTGCTTATCTTTAAATAATATATTTCCTATGTATGAGACTTCATCTACAGCAGATTTAGTTTTTGCATAACTTGTAAATTGAAATTTACAAATCTCAAGATCTGTTAACTTTTCGGTTACCACTCTTTCAAATGCTTTTTCTCGCTGCACTGTCATAAATCCCCTTCCTCCAAAAAGCTCGTGATCAAATCTTGTAAATGTTGATAAAAGATCTTCAATACTCTTGATAGCCTTAGTTAGATAAAAATCAGGGTGTTTGTTATTAGCAAATGGCTCTAGATAATTATTAATATATTCAATTTCATTAATGATGTTGAAATGATTGATTGAGCTTCCAAGGTCTTCATTCTTTGAAATGGCAATAAGTCTTTTAGGATTTGCTTTGGCAATACATCCACGGACATACATTAATGATCCGTGCATGTGTTGATACGCTGAGTGATATTTACTTTTATCTATAAAATTTGTGTCATGCATACATTGAGCCTGCTCAAGAATTTCACAAACTAATTCATATCTTTCTTGCAGTACTTTCATTTCAAACTTATCAGGTGTGTCCTCTAAATATTCAAAGTATGTCTCAAGATCAGAACCCAGCCAGTAAGCGTAATTAACCAATGCGTCATTAATATATAAGTGGGTGCAAATGTCTCTTGGGAGTTCTTTTGTAATGATCATTCTTGCCTCTTTTAAAAAAATCTTCTTTTTCTAAAAAAACATGTCAGCAATGATCTTGTCAATCATTCTTAAAAAAAAATATAAATTTATTGCCTTAAGAGTTATTAAAGAAGTTACCAAACTCTTTAAATTTAGGATTTGAGCAAACTACAATTATTGAGCATTGTGAATTGGCACCCATTTTTAGTCTTGTTAGACCTGTATAAACATCAGATTTCTTAGCATTATCAGTTACTTGTAAAACAATTTGGCTTGACTCTAAACCCTTTCCACTAAAAACATGTGTCGCTTTTATTGGGTCGTTGTGAAGATTAAATGAAGTTTTTTTACCCCTCTCGCTATCAGCATCATTATCAAATGTATTCGTAACGCTGATATCTTTATTGGATAATTCTTTGCAAATTCTTATTCCAGCCTTTTTGCTTGTTGTAAGAAAAAGCAGACTTGAATAAGCAAAATCATCAACTTCTAATTTAGAGTGATCAAGAATGGCTTCAATGCATTTTTTGTCAGCATCAGATTCATTTTCGACCTGTATCCATGATGTATTACATTGCTCAAGAATATCAATTTGCTTTGCAGGCTCAGGTAAGTTGTAAACTAAATCTTCAAACTCACCCCCATCATTATTTTGGTCTAACATGAACATATTTATGAATCCTTTAATTTTGGGGATGTAAGCATTTGGCATTCGGTATGCCAATTTAAGTTCATTTGGTCTGCCAATGAAGCCTGATAATGAGAAATTCTTCTTTCTCCATTCCCCGACTCTGTTGTAAACATCTTGTCTAAAATCATATACAAAACAAGCATTGCCATTATTAATCAAGAAGGGTCGAACACTTTCCCACCAATTGGGCAGAAAATCTTGTCCCTCGTCTATAAGAATGGCATCAAATTTTAGATACTCAGGAACATCCTCATCATCGCTGAGTTTCTTTAAAAGCGCTGGAAGCTTATTATCCAAAACATCTGTTACGCTGTATGGTCTTGTAAACAGATTACTGTAATCCTGCTCCCAACCTAAATTTACAAGATTAGTTTTTGCAAATCTGTGAAACCAACTAATTGAGTACCTGAATGACTTTTGAGCTTGATCAGAAAAATGTTCCTCTAAATTCTGATGAATTAGATTTCTAATGTAATTAACTAAAGTAATGTTGTATGTCAGGATCAGAATGCTCTTTCCTTCAGAAATAAATTTTGCTGCTTTTGCTGCTAGTATCATTGTCTTACCTGAACCAGCAGAACCACAGATCTTTAGAAATTTTGGAGTGGATCGATTGACAAGTTCTGTTTGCCTGCTGTCCAGCTGTGGCAAAGGAGTGCTTGCAGATATTTTGTAATCAGAGCATCTAAGCCATGCTCGAAGATCCTCCGCATAATGAGGGTTAAATGCAAAAGAGTTATTGCTATCAAGGGAAAAAATTTCTTTAAAGTCTTTCTTGCTAAATTTGTTAGAAATCACAGAGAAATTATCAATCCTGCTATCACCATCACCAATTTCTGAAACAATTTCGTCCTCTTCTCTGGAAATATCAGCTAAACCATAGAATATGCCCGGTTTGATTCTAGTTTTCTTCTGGTCTAAAAATGCTCTAGGGCAGTAAAGTTGCTTAACTCCTTCTTGTATTAATTTGAGTCTTGAGAGTGCCACAGAGATTTCAGGCTTACACTCTATAATATAAATCCCCAAGTCAGAATGAATTAATACTAAATCAGGCTGAAGACCATTAAAATAAGGCTGAATAAAGATATCCCAGTTTTCGGGTAAAACCCTATCAAAATGATTTGCAAGTTGATGGATATCAGTTGGAACCTGAGCCATTTCAAGACCATCTAAATAAACCCTTGTCTTTATATTTTCACTACTCATTATTTAATTTGTCCTACGATCGATTGAATGTGTTCCCAGTAGTTTTCTAATTGGTAGTCCATAAGCTCTTGGGTAAGTTGTTTTTCATCTTCAAAACTCTCCTCACCTCTTAAACTTTGACAATTGTAATAATGCCTAAAAATTAGAGTATCTTTGAATATTTCATCCTTATTGATTTTATTTCTTAGTAACTCTTCAATTAACGGGCGCATTAATATATTGTGCCAATTTTGAAAATTGGGTTCACGCTCTTTCATGTGTTTCTTAATTTTTTCTCTTAAAGCAATAAGGTTATCCTTGGCTTCTGCATTGGTCAGGCTCTTGTCTTCCGTGGAATCCTCGGATGGTTTCTTAGTGTTATCTGAAAGATTTTCTTTAAAATCAACTATAGGAACCTCTGACTCGTCAAAATCCTTTTGGATATCAGATTTAATATTAGGTTGATCTTTTAATGAAATTGAATTCACTTGGTCTTTGAGGTTCTCAATAACTACATAAAGACCGTTGATTGATTTTGAAAGTTCTTCAATCTTTGAGAATGTAGAATCTTGGAGATCTAATAGCTTTTCAATGTTCTGGGTATTAGTTTCATTTTCTTCAGAAATTGATGAAATCTTTGAATCAACCTTTTCTGAAAAGGTATTAAAGTCAGTTGAAAGATTAGTTGCTTGATCCTGCTCAAAATGCTGCCTAATCTCATCATCAATGTCCTCTTCCTTGGTCGATAATAGGAAATCTGATATTGACTGAAAAAACTCTTCATCAACAAATTCTAAATACTGATCAAAGCCACTAATTTTTTCTTTTAATTGATCAGGGTAAGTTTTTAAAAGCAATGAGAGGTTTGCTTGCAGCACCATTGCTTGAGAAACGTTTTGAAATCCACCTTCATGTGCCCAAAAGTTTCGCCACCTTAAGAGTTGAGTTGCAATATTTGCAAAATTATCAAGATTTTTTAGTTTATATTTTTTTTCTAAAATCCCTTTCAAGCGTTTTTTTAGATCCGGTGATCTTTTTATTGAAGAACTTTCTACGTAACTGTGAATATTGCCAATTGAGAACTTGGTATTTTTGTTTCCTATTGCATCATTTAAAGACTTGATTTGAAAAAAACTCACCGTGAATGCTTTGGCTACAATGCCAAGGTCCATTTCGCCTGGATATCCTTTTAAGTCCTCAATAAACAGAACATCGCGAATTTCTACTGACTCAGAAATTGAATTATATATATCGAGATAAAGAGTACTTAAGACATCTTTAAGCACTGATGACTTGGATGTAAAAACGCTTTCAGCTAATATCTCGTAATTCAAAACAATGCTATCTATAAATTTAATTAAAGTTTACATACAAACTCGTTTAACAAGAATAAGTGTTAAATAAACACTTTTAAAGATATAAATAAAAAATTGTCTTTCAGTTACTAATATTAAAAAGAGTTAAAGATTTTACAATTCATTAAATGAGAGTTTAAGTGATAAATACTTCATGCTCATTGACGATGGCTGTGGCTTATTGATGTTAATTAATTAAAACTCAACATTTTGGAAACTTTCTTTGAAAGCATTTAAGTTAACCTGATACCTATCAAAACTATGATTGTCTTTATGTTGCTTTGGAATAAAACCCAATTGACTAGGTTTAATTATCGCAAGTGTTGGTTCCTCTAAAGCTAGATTCCAAAAATGAAATTCATATGCAATATCTAAATTTAGAGATTGTTGGGCTGTTTTCCACTCATTCCAAGTAATAAAGGCTCGCATTGAATTTGATGCTTTTACTTCAATTCTTTTTTCAGATCCATTTGCAGCAATGCTCCTTAGGTCAAAGCCTGCCGTATCGTCAATTAGTGAAGTATGTTCAGGTCTTCTACCGGTAATTTTTTCTTCGTAAGCAATGGAAAGTTTTTCTCCACGGGCTCCAATTTTGATATTTTCGTAAGTATCCTCAGCTTTTTGATAAGCAATTGCTTTGGCTTTGAAAAAGAATTCCTCAGCTTCTTTTGTCATAACATCATCAAAAATACCGCATTGCTGAAGACATTGAAAAATATTAGAACCAACACTTTCATCCGTTAATGATTTTGTACCTATTCGAAAGAAACCAATCCACTCTGGGCGATTAGATTGGATTCCACTTAATACCAGTCTTTGCATAGCTGTTAAATGTTTGTCCTCAGCAAATGTAATGTGATTCCCTTCGCTAGTCATCTTAATCAAATCGAGTGATGACAATAGCTCTATTAAATTATCTATAGAATAAAAACCATTTTCGAAAGAATCATTGAGGTTTGATGTCCTATCGAACGAATTAGGTTCAGTATATTTATTAATAAAACGCTCAGCATAGTTAAGGATACTAGGATTAAAAATATCTAATTGAGCCAAGGTCATCTTGCATAAAATTCTTGCTTATCAACTTCATCGATTGCTCCATCATCCATTGATTGATCCAGATCATAATCAAATCCATGAAGACTTATTAATGACGGATCATTGAGGAATGCAGCCATATTTTCAATTTTTCTGTTGAGTGCATCATGGACCTTAAAATCAACACAATGAGGAATATTTAATAAAAAAATATCGATGTACTTTTGTTGCTCATCCTCTTTTGCTATGTACCTATGAATACGATCTTGTGACTGAAGAAATTGACCAGCATTGTAAGTTCTATCTAAATATAGTGCATGATTGCAGTGTTTATGGAGACTGATACTTTCAGCAGCAGCAGCTGGATTAGCAACAAGCACTCTGCAGCTTTCATCCTCTTTAAAACGCTTTATCTTTGCCTCTCTAGTATCAAGTTCAATAAAGTCCTCTTCATCATTAGATGCTGTTTTTACACCCCCATGAATGTATTCAGCCTTGCCTCCAAATCTTGAGGCTAATAGTTCCACATTGTTAATAAAACTAGACCAAATTAAAACTTTCTCTCCCTGATTGATTAAGTCAGTTGCTCTGTCAACTAATGCATCAATCTTTGCTCCAGAACCCTCCTCGAGTATTGGGTTAAGTAAACTTGGATCGATTCTCATAATGTCATCGGCACATGACGCTGGATTTGATATAAATTTAATAAGTTTAAGTACAGCCTTTTTAAAACTTCTTACAGCCAGGATATCTTCAAGAGTCGCACCCTCTGATAAAGGTTTAGCGAAATATTCATTGTAAAACTGGCTGAATACAGGTCGAGGTTCAATTGTATTAAGATTATAAATTGGATCCAATAAATCTAAATTTCTTTTAGTTGTACGAACGTAAACGGGTGAAAACTTCTCTATGAGCTCTTCATCATATTGGATATATTCATTCGGATAGAGAAAATTAAACTGAGGTCTTAAGTCACTTGGAGCTTGAGGCATTGGTGTTCCAGTTAAAATAACCTTATGTGATATAAATGGGGAGAGATTTGAAAGGATGAAAGAAATAGATTGTCCTTTGGATTTATGACTTTCATCCAGAATTACAGTCATGTCACTGTTTTGCAAAACCAGTTTCTTGATTAAGCTAAATTTTTCCGGTGATCTCAAAGAATCATAATTAATGATAATAAACTGAGGATCTTGGTTTAATAGTTCTGTTATTTTCTCTACCGATCCCCTCAGTCTTGTAAACTTATTTTTTACCTCATAGCACTCTTGAAATTCATCATCCCAAGAAGTAAATGCATTGATTGGTGAAATTACAAGTAATTTTGTTCTTTGATTTTTTGCATGGAAGGCATGGAAGGCTAACGCCTCAGTAGTTTTTCCTGCTCCAGGCACAGAAAAACTAGCACAAGCTCGCAATGCACAAAGACGCTGCAAGTTTCTAAATTGATGCTTGGTTGGTATTCTCTTAAAGCCGAATGATGAAATCTTGCTAGTAATTTCTTCTTCCGTTACATCATCAATCGAATTAGATTCTCTGTATCGAGGAGAAAGTGCTATTTTTGATCTGAAGTCTTCGGTTGTCTCAAGCTGTATGAGGTTTCGTTTATCATGCAAGAAAGAATTAATTAAATCCATTCTTTGCATAAAGATTGGGAATGGAATCAGAATTTGATTATCTTTAAAAAGAAGATTGAATTCGTTATCAAAGAAAGTAGTGACTTCTTTAAGTGAGTTATTGTCTTTATTAACTCTTATGTATTCGTCATTGTGAACCGCAAAGGATAACTTCATTAATTAAGCTTACTTATCTTTTTTCTCCCTTCTTCAATGGCTTTAAGCATATTATCAAAAATCTCATCAATACCTTCCTTATTCATATCATCTGATATTGATAATCTGTTGAGATTATTTACTTTGTCAACGAGGGCTTTTAATCCTTTTTTATACTGATCACGTTTGGCTTGATCGCTCTTTCTTTCCTTAATAATAACTACATCGTCAAGAAAGTCATTGTGAGTTTTTTTTCTTTTGACTCCATCATCAGAATCTTTAAATGGATTGGAATCATAGTCACCGCCATCTGATGGACTTTCTTCACCACCCAAAATATCTGGAACTTCAGGAGAATCTCCGAGTAGATTGAGCTCTCTTTTAATGACGTCTGGTGACCATATATTCTGGACTGCTAAATGTAAACTTGAAAATTCACCCTGATTGCCAGTACCGATGCTTTCAAAACAATGAGCGGATAACTTATCTTTGATCCTTGTATCAAGCCTGTCATTAATTTTTGCGAATCTAGACTTCGCAAAAGTTTGAAAGACTTGAAGACCAGCTCCAGATCCTATTTTATTTAAATCACTTAATTTAGAAAATCCTTTATAACCTTTTTCTAAAAATTCTTCAGCTAACTTCAGCATATTATGATGAGTTCTTGCTTCTGTCATATTGTTGTATTGCATTTTTTCAGCTATCTCGTCATATGTTTTGCCATTTTCAAGATTTTTAACAATTCTTTTAGCGCGCGCATGCCATGGATAGTCAGTTTTAATATCAGGGGCATTATCTTGATCATCAACTATCTCTCTAATTAAATCCCAATCACCTGAAAAATCTGATGGAAAAACAAGACAATTTACTTGATTAAATAATTCTTCTTTTCTCCAGCACGCAAGTCTCGTATTTCCATTAGCAACAATCCCTTCTGGAGTTAAATAAATTGGATCTCTTTGATCCAATGTTTTATGGAAGACTTTTACCATCTCACCTGGTACAAATTCTTGGATGATGGTTTGGTAATTTCTTTGTTGCTCTAAATTGAAGGTGTTTTTCTCAGAAAAATATTCATCATCAAGTTTTTTTTCTTTTATGAACTCCTCAATTGCAGACAACGTTCTATCATTTTGAATATTGAAATAAAGCCAATCCCGATTGATCGATATTACAGTAAACTCATATGATTCCCTGTTATGTCTAATAGTCTTAGTCTGCTTATCTGCTTTAGCATCTTTTACTTTTTTCTCAATCTCTAACTTTAGTTCATTTTGATTTTTAGGATTTGCTTCTCCGCTCATGAATGCTCCTGCTTAATATCCAGTTTTAGTATATGTGGCTTAATTTTATACATGTTTTTAAAAATTCTATACCTTTCCGAAATAAGTTCAAAGGTTGCAACATTTGAGGTGTGACAAAACTTCTCAAGCTCCTTAGAGGGCAATATCATTAACGCTTCTTTGATATGGTTATCTGATTTTAAAAGCGATAACTTAGCCATATCATAGTACCAATTATTTTTGTAACCCATTTGTATGCATAAACCTACCTCATCCTTAATTCCTGATATAAAGATATTGGAATCAACATGAACCTTTTGCTTCATTCGAAAACCGTTGCTTGAAAAGATTTCATGCATTTCCTTTTTTACGGTTGGCATACGTAGATAATTTGAAAATCTTAAACTTTTGATTTCATCTGAGAGCTTTTTACTTAAATGCAATTTGTTTAAAGTTTCTTTATCCAAGTCATGAACTAAATCTAGTCTATACATTAGGATCACCTAACGGACTTTTTTTATGATCATAAATTGGTTTTAAATGAGATCTATATTTCAAACTACCGTTATAAAAATCTTTAAATCTTTTAAGAGCCTCGTTTACGTATCCAACATCGATCTCAGTTCCAACAAACTTTCTTTTGTGAAGCAATGCAGCCAATCCTGCAGAGCCCACTCCCATGTAAGGATCAAAAACCACATCTCCTTCATTGGTCATTCCAAGAATAATTCTTTCTACCAGACCTACGGGAAATTGACAGGGATGAGATGTTTTTTCAATATGATTTCCTTTAACGTTTGGAATCTCCCAAACATCTTCAGGATTTTTACCGAGTGGATTAGAAGAGATTTCGCCCTTTTTTGGACCTTTGTAGTATCTTTTTTTTGGATATTTTGATGGAACTCTTATTGCATCAAGGTTAAATGTATAGTCATTACTTTTCACGTACCAAAGAACTGTTTCATATCTGCCGCTGAGTCTCTTTCTAGCATGCATTCCGTGACCAAACTTCCAAATTATTCTATTTTTTAAGATATAGCCTAAATTTGAAAAAATCTCATGAAAGCCGAAATCCAATGGATATATTGATTGATTGCTTTTATCAATATAATTACCAACTTGCCAGCATATTGCACCCGATGGTTTTATTTGTTTATCAATTGCATGGATTACTTTTTGTTGAGATGCAAAATAATCATCAAGATGCTGAACAGACTCATAAGATTTCCCAATATTGTATGGAGGCGAGGTAACAACTAAGTCAAAAATTGGATCAGATGATAAATTGTTAAGGAATGGTAAAACATCCCCTTGAAATAAAAGCTGATTCTGAGTCTTAAGAATATTCCTTAATTCTTTTTTAGTTAACAAATCACTATAAATATTCATATGTAATCATTAAACATCTCTTAAGTGTTCATAAATTAATCTTTTAATTGAATGTTCACTTATATTTGTAATAAGCGAAATTTGTCGTACATTTTTTCCATCATCTAGGTAGCTTTCAATAAGCGAGACTCGATCCAATAACTCGCTGAAAGGTAATGGATTTCCTGTGTTTCGTGAATTAGGAATCTGTATTCCTCTTGACTTCATTCTATTGATTATTTGAGTTAATCTTATTTTGCTTATTGAAAGTTTTTCTGCTATTTCTTTAAGACGAAAATTTTTTCTTTTCATATCTAAAATGATCGATTCTCGATGTTTTGTTAATTCATCTGGGTTCTCAATATCAAAAACTATAGATCGTATTATCCTTAATTTAAGACTGGTTAAACCTCGATCTGTTGCTCTTTGCTCCAGGGCTTTAAAAGCTTGATTGTTGATATTGAGCTCGTCGTTTATCTGTCTATTGCTGCATCCTGTTTCATAGAGTCGAACAAACTCATTAATATCTATGTTTTCAATTATTGCATTAATCCTATTTGAGCTTCTGTTTCTGGATACTTCATAGGTTTCCAAAACCTCATATCCCTTTTCTCTTGCTTGTTTTAATATCTGCCTAATCCTTTCTCTAGAAACACCAAATTCTTTTCCGATGGTTTCATAGGTATGATTTCCTGTCTGCCATAATTCATAAATTTGAGTGTTTCTTGGAGATAGTTTTCTAGTCATATTTATATTAAGGAATTTTCCTTCATTCCATCAAATAATGTTGCATACTCACATTGTTTATCACCTTTAGGTCCATAACCTTCAGACGCATGATCAGGACAAGTGTCACTAGATAAGCATGCTTTTAAATCTTCGATGGCTTTTGGCACCCAGTTATCATTACCTTCGTACTCAATTAACTGAACATCAAAACGCATATTAGCCTTATCACTATCTGGCTCTAGCATTCCGTCCTCGAAGTGTTGATCGCCGTTTACGTAAACAAAGTAGCCTGTATTGCTAACATTAAATCCATTTTGTCTCAGAATCCATTGGTACGTATCCATTTGCCTTCGATAAGCTTCTTTATAAGTACCAACCAGCGTAATTTTTTCTAAGGCATTTCCCTCTTCATTTCTTCTGCCTGCTGTACTTTTGTAATCCACAACAAAAATCTGATCTGTCTCTTGGTCATGCCACACATCATCCAAGCCTCCTCCTACAATCAAATTTGCCGGTTCATAGATTGTCCTCAGACCTAGCTGCAATGACTTAGTCCATGTCTCAAAATCATCATGCTTAAACGGAACCAAATGACCAAGACCATTTCGTTCCATAAAGGGATGTGGTTTTTGCATTTCACGATATTTATCAAAATCCTTCTTGAGCAAAGTATCTGTAGCTGTATTTAGCAGAAAGCCAGGCATGCCAGGAAACTTAATGCCTTTTCTTCTAAGCATCCAGTAACATGCTGGACAACGCAGGAAGGATTCAATTTGACTTCGACTGACCTCAAAAGGTTCTTCTCTCGTAGGATCAAATTTAACGCGATGTCGTTTCATACAAAATTCTCACTAGTTAGGATATTTCTTTCTATTTGATAAATCATATAATTTTAGTGTTATTAGGTGATTGAATAACTCTTCCCTCTTTTATATCCCATCTTAAGTTTGAAAGTGGATTTTGTTTACTTCGATCTGGATGCAATCTATAAGGACTAGTCCTAGAAGTTATTTCCTTAAAGGTTCTCCCCCTTCTC
>MDTD01120020.1_pt1 | contig 12098 bp, 12 predicted proteins | sample 811221 | NCBI WGS metagenome assembly MDTD01 (sample SAMN05326646, study PRJNA326480) | marine metagenome | isolation source: seawater | place: Pacific Ocean: South West | collected 2011 | reverse complement strand
TGCCAAGCTCATGATTGAAAACAACACCGGGCCGATTACCTCCACACTACATCGTCCAAGAATCGGCTACGGGTCGCCAACCAAGACTCTAGGTGGCATGGATCCCAAAATAAGGGAATTAACCACCATGAAAGAGAACTGGGCGAGTGCCCATGGCGAAGTTACAAGATGCATACAGCGTATCGAAATTGCTCCTGAGAATATGGCAAGCAATGTTGATATTGATACGCTATACAGCTGGCTGGAAGACTTCCGTGTATTTGCACCTGGAAACGTTGCCACCGTAAAAGTCTATCGTCCCGGACCTCTGGATTTTCAGCTCCCTGAAGGTGAAAGTTACGCAATCTTCACGGTTAATACACTGGATCATTTTGGAGGTACGGATCCCTACTGGAACACGCTCAATACGATTCAATTGGCCGTCAACGACAGAAATATTCCTGTGAAGCTATACAGTGATCCTGAGACGCATCAACTTGCAGCAGTAACACTTGAAAACCACATGCTGGTAGGTGTGCGAGTTTGGCGGATTTACGAATTACAGGACGGCTGGGTGCGTATTGAGACAGAATCGCACGAACAACGCAACGGCGCAATCAACAACGTTGCCGCTCAGGTTGCTGCCCGTACAACCATGGAAGAGGTGTGGCGACGATATCTACGCAATTTAGGATATGCGGCAACCGGCGGGACAGGGCGTTTCGCCGAAATGACCGCGCAGTGGTTCGACTTGCCTACAGGAATGGAAAACCCGTGGAAAGACCTGAAGTCGATTCAACTTCCGCAGGTAAAACCGACCACCTTCGGTTTCCCAATCCTCCAGAGGACTCGATAAAACGCAAGGAGGCGTGATATGTTTATGCCATTTGCATCAGGCATGCTTGCCGGAATGCTTTCTGGAGTAATTTTTGCGATGGGATTCAGCTGGCACATCTTAGCCCAAACGGAAAACAGTCCTGGCCTGTTCACATCGTTTGTCTGGGTCGTCCCTGTACTATACGGGTCGATTTTTTCGCTGGGATACTCTTTTTTAGCGGCCGCTTGTGTGGCCATCATCCTACCTTTCACACAGTGGCTAATCCCCTTACCAAAACTGATTCATGCAGTCACGTCGTGCTATATCCTTTACATTGCTTTTCAATTGTATGACACACCAAATCCAAACTATGCCACCATGATTGAATTTGGAAGCTATAAAGGATGCTGCTTCTTATTCGCGGGCCTGGTAACACAGTCGTCCTGCTGGAATTACTACCAGAACCGTCAAATGGAAAAAGCGTCGAATTGTTGTCGCTAGTCACAAAGATCCTGTATGTCGAATCTGGCCAGGGCAAACAAAGAGCCTTTCGAATAAATAATTCGAAAGGCTCTCTTTTTCTGAGCGGAAGGCACGGGACTCGAACCCGCAGCCCGTTAAACGGGTACATCATTTCCAATGATGCTGCTAACCAATTCGCTTACCTTCCAGTCCTAATCAATAGCTGACACCATAGTATCGACATGCTCAAGTAGTGAGCTAGTAGAAAACCTAAAAACAGCGAAGCAACTATCGCTTTACCGGCAAAACCAATCTGGCTTTAGTCCACTCCACCGCCGCGAGCATTGGTGATCAAATCAATAAATTCACCGTTGGATTGAAACCCTCCCAACTTGCGGGTCAACTGCTCCATAGCATCGACATGATGCATCGAAGACAACGATCTTCGCAACATGGTAATCGCGTCGTAGGACTCTTCAGGCAGCAACAACTCCTCACGTCGAGTTCCGGACTGATTGATATCGATCGCCGGCCAGACACGGCGGTCTGCCAATTTACGATCAAGTACCAGCTCCATGTTGCCGGTCCCCTTGAATTCCTGAAAAATCAATTCGTCCATCCTACTACCGGTGTCAATCAACGCCGTGCCAACCACAGTCAGAGACCCACCTTCATCGAATGCTCGAGCCGTGGCAAACAACTTTTTAGGGATATCCATGGCTTTGATATCAACACCACCAGACATTGTACGTCCCGTGTTACCAACCCACTTATTGAAAGCTCGGGCTAAACGGGTAATCGAATCCATCAACAGGAAGACATCCTGCCCCATTTCAGCCAAGCGACGGCAGCGTTTTACTATCAACTGGGAGAGTCGCACATGACTTTCGACGTCTTCATCCAGACTACTGGCTACCACTTCGCCATCAATATTTCGGCGCATATCGGTAACTTCTTCAGGACGCTCATCGATAAGCAATACGATTAACTTTAATTCCGGATAATTTGCGGCAATTCCCTGACTGATGTGCTGAAGCATAACTGTCTTACCACTTCGAGGTGGAGCGACGATGAGTGCACGTTGGCCTTTCCCCAGTGGGGTCAATAAATCCATCACCCGTGTTGTCAACGGCTTGGAGCCGGTTTCCATTGAAAGCCATTGTTCGGGATTGATCGGGGTCAACTCGTCAAACGGAACAATTTTAGAGTAGTCCTCTGGTGCGTAACCGTCTATATCGACGATTTCCTTAATACGTGGGCCCTGAGATTTTCGTGCATGTTGCACAAGCCCACGCACCATAACGCCTTCGCGCAAGCCATACTTTTCAATCATCGTGCCCGGAACAAACGGATCGCTTCGTTCACGGGAATAATTGGATTTTGGGCTTCGCAAGAATCCATATCCATTGGGGTGCAGCTCCAGCAAACCATAGCCCGGTTCAATTAACCCCGTTCCACTATCCGGCATCGATGCGTCCGATGGTCGATTTCGATATCCACCTCGCCCTCGACCACGCCGACGACCTCGTCCACGACGACCTCGTCCACGGCCTCCGCCGCCTCCACCTTCATTGCGGTTGTAACGGTTTCTACTCATTCTCTACTCTGCAAATCTTTTCTTTGTTAAACCAACATTCCGGAAAGAACCCCACGCCGCCGGCGATTCTTTATTCACATCTTTAGTTAGCGTGAAGTCAGCAGGATCCATTCGTCATTTTTTTACAATTCGACCATTGGTTCCTCATTCCCGGCCACCGTTGTTTCTAATGTCTGCAAGCATTGACATCGTAAATACGGAGTGAATAGGACCAACAACTGCAGTTACAGCAGTTAAACCATCAAAGCCGTGTCGGCGACGACGGAGTCGAAAGGGTGTTTGCGAATTAAGTTGCAAAAGCCCCGGGGAAAATCCACTTCTATCGTGGAGGCTCGAAATATCTGCTCAAAGCAAACAACATCTACAATTTGTATCCGTTGGCAGGGTCAAAAATCAATGGAATTCACACTTTTCCAAGTAGAACTAAACTGATCCTTCAGCCTGCGCCATGCCTTAAATCAAAATGATTTATCTGATGCTTTTGGAAGAAAGCGACCACAGCACTGGCGAACACTTAAAGCAATGCCACTTAGCGGACATTTCGAGGTTAATTGACCAGGCGACAACTAAAGCTTGCTTTAATCAAAGCCAAATCAAAAACCATTAGCACTAGGGCTAAATTTAACTAAAACACCTTCTATGTCAACATGGGCGCCGCGTTTTTGACTCGCGAATATCGCCATGACTCCAAAACGCAGTTTGCCCGCAAATTCCGAATTTTTCATACACTTTAACATTCACTTTTTCCGATAGCTCTTAATAACCGTACCCAACGTACGGTCATTACCTCCGTTAGTTGAGAAAGAGCTTAGAAGAATGACCAAGTCAGTTAAAAGATGTTTTGCAATTGCAATGATGCTTTTAATCACGGTGAACGTGTCTGCACAAACAAGTGAACCCGTCCTAAATGCCACCTATAAAAGGGCCATAAAGCCCACATTGAAGCCCACGAGCTTCGCCAGCCCAACTCAGATCACGGACATTCAGGCTAAGCCTGCTCGTATTCTCTGGCTTGGTGATATGGAGCATGCCACCGAACTTTCATTGCAAACAGGTCGCCCCATTCTCATCCATTTTGAACAACCAAACTGTAAGGGTAGTTTATACGCACACCAAACTACATTTAATCATCCGGAATTTGTTCAGGTGGTTTATGACCACTTTGTTCCCGTCCGAATAAATGTCCTGGCCAAACCTGACTTAGGTAAAAAGTTCAATATCACACAAACTCCAACAGATATCGTTCTCGATATTGAAGGAAAAATCGTCTACAGCGGTATCACAGAACCTAATGCGGTAAGCTATGCCACCAAACTCGCCACTTTTGCAGCAGTTAGCAACGATGCCGAACAAACACTAGACATTGACGTTGGATTTGAAGTCGATACTGTCGAGTTTAAGGCTCCAACTTTAAGCAACAAAACGATCACGCCTGCCAACTACCCCCAGGTACAGCAAACTCAACCTAATTATCATCCTCTGAATCAACATTACCAACAGAACCAGAGGCCCAATCAAGTCCCGATGCAACCTCTGCCTCAAGCTAACTATCCGCAACAACAAAGTCTGCAACAATACGATCAACGCGCAACTGTTCAGCAGGTCCCATTACCTCAAACAGGCCAGGCTCTTCCACCTGCCTATCCATCGACACAAAGCCAAACACAATCGTTACCGCCTCAATCACATCAACAAATTCACCACCGATCCCCTGAAAGAACAATTCAGCCGCCAGTGGTTCACATCCCACCTGCAATGAACCCCCAATCGAAGCTCGGACTGGATGGCTACTGTCCTGTATCACTTTCAGATCTTAACAACACAGGTGCCAAATGGATTAAGGGAGATCCCAAGTATGGAATTATCCATCGCGGTCGACTGTATCTGTTTGCCGGGCAACATCAACTGGAAGTATTCAAAAAATATCCGGAACGCCTGGCTCCGGTAATCTCAGGATATGACCCGGTTATTTTTACAGATCACCATCAACTCATCGATGGCATTCGTGAACTGGGCGTTTCTTACAAAGGGCAGGTCTATCTATTCCAAAGCAAACAAAGTTTACAACAATTCTGGACTGCGCCAGACCGTTATGCAGCCAATGCCAACGCTGCTATGCAACGAACTCGTTAATTCTAAGCCTTGCCAGGTCTGGTAATAGAACTCAATCGAGTCCAGCTGTATAAACCGGTATCGTGGCCGTCAGTCCACGTAATTTTCACCGCGTAGTTCCCCTTAAGTTCCATACTTTTAATGGAAACATCCATCGGAACGGACTCAGGATCAAGCAAGGGCTTTCCGGTCCATTCATCGACACAGTGTGCACAGTGGCACGCCAGCCTCACCTCTCGATAAGGTACGAATTTATCTACGCCATCAGGCCAGACTACCTGCAGAAGCTTTTCCGGGTCATGCCGGTTGATAGCGGTAGGCACCATAGGACTTTCTGCCATCATTATTCATCCCAATTCAGCGTCCGGGTTACTGCCTTCTGCCAACGTATCCTGCGTTGATTTCGCAGATCGGTAGAACTCTGGCCAGTAAACTGTTTATCGAGTACCCAGTTTGAAGCAATATCCTCCAGGCTATTCCAGACCCCAACTGCCAAGCCTGCCAAATAAGCTGCCCCTAAGGCCGTAGTCTCAGCGACTACAGGTCTGCATACAGTAACATCCAGCATATCTGCCTGAAATTGCATTAAACCGTCATTCACACTTGCTCCACCGTCCACCTTCAATTCCCCCAATCTCTCACCTAAGTCGGACACCATGGCGTCTACAACATCACAGGTTTGCAACGCAATAGCATCAAGCGCAGCCTGAGCAATATGAGCATCAGTGGTTCCCCGAGTAATTCCCAAAATCGCACCACGAGCCGCTGGATCCCAGTGAGGAGCTCCCAATCCTACGAATGCAGGAACAACCTCGACGCCACCTGAATCACTCACCTTTGCTGCCAATGCCTCAATTTCAGATGACTCAGAGATGATTCCCAAACCGTCACGTAGCCACTGCACCACCGCACCAGCAATAAAGACGGCTCCCTCCAGACAGTAGGTCACCTGGCCATCGATCCCCCAACCAATTGTCGTAAGCAATCGATTCTGACTTTGCACCGCGTGAGCACCAGTATTCATCAGAATAAAGCTGCCAGTCCCATATGTATTCTTCACATCTCCGACTTCAAAACAGGCTTGCCCAAACGTGGCAGCCTGTTGGTCTCCGGCAATTCCAGCCACTGGAATCTCTGCGCCTAACAAACCGACTTCAGTCATTCCAACGACACCGCTGGAATCCACCACTTTGGGAAGGATTGAGGCGGGTACATCGAACAACTCGAGGAGCTCAGAATCCCATTGTAATTCATGGATATTGAAGAGCAGGGTGCGAGATGCATTTGAATAGTCGGTTACGTGTTGACGACCTTCGGTCAATTTCCAAATCAGGAAACTATCAATTGTTCCAAAACAGAGTTCTCCTGCTTCAGCACGCTGACGAAGTGAAGGGTCACCATCGAGGATAAATTTGATTTTGCTTGCCGAAAAATAGGCATCCAATATTAAGCCGGTCTTTTGCTGGATAAGATCAGCACTCCCCTGACGCTCGATTTCTTTACAGATTCCACTGGTAATCCGACTCTGCCACACGATCGCGTTCTGAACAGGCTCACCCGTTTGACGATCCCAAATAACCGTCGTTTCCCGTTGGTTTGTAATCCCGATTGCTTTTACATCCTCAATAGCCACACCTGACTCGGCAATCACTCTACGGGCTGTTGCAAGCTGTGTATCCCAGATTTCGTTGGCATTGTGTTCCACATGCCCCGGCTCAGGAAGAATCTGTTCAAATTCCTGCTGAGCCGTTGCCAGAACGGAGCCATTCTGCCGGAAAAGGATTGACCTACACGAGGTTGTCCCCTGATCGAGAGCTAAAACAAATTCAGGCATCGAAGTCCCTCCTGCTAAACCAGACGGCGGTTTTCACTCGTCTTCTTCATTCGAATGAAATCGCGTAATCAGTTGATCGTAAATGGCCACCCCGGCAACACCACCGAGCACAGGCCCAATGATTGGAACGAGATACCAGAAGTTATCCGGTTCCAGAAATACCACTGACCCCCATCCGGCCAGGAAGGTGAATAGTCGGGGACCAAAGTCACGAGCTGGATTAATTGCATAACCACAATTTGCGCCAAACGCCATGCCGATCATAAGAACAATCGCTCCGATAGCGATCGGAGCGAGGCTAATGTCAGGGCCAATATTTTTCTGATCCACAACCGCACAGATCACCAGTAACAACAACGCTGTGCCGACAAATTGATCCAGCAAGCCTGTCCAATTGGTCACACGATTGTCGTCGTCGAATTCACGAGGATACGTTGCAAATATCCCCGCAGTTTCCATCGTCCTTTTTCCATCTCTAATCTCAACCTGAATCTCCAGCCCACCTTCTGTTACAACCGGCAGTGCCTGAGCATTCTTGATGGCCTGTGCCTGGGCTGATTGTTCGACGTATTCAATCTGCTCAAAGTAAACCAGATATACAATCCCGGATGCCACGATAGCCGCTATGACCTGCGCGGCGATATACACTGGCACTTTCGTCCAAACCAGTTTCTTCCTAAAGGCCATAGCGACCGACACTGCAGGGTTCAAATGAGCTCCGGTAATGCCGCCAGCCACATAGACCCCCAGCATCACCGCCACGCCCCAGCCAAAGTTAAGAGTCAAATAGTCACCGTAGGCGAAAGTTGAAAACGACTCATCTCCCATTGAAGTTGTTGCCTTGCCAACTGTGACCTGCGCGTTAACCCCAAGTCCAAATACCATCAGCACCAGCGTCCCAAGAAATTCCGCGCTGATTTCTTTCATCGAAGCTTTACGTTCTTTGTCCACCGTTTCATTCCTGAGGTGTTGATAATTCGACGGCTATGACACCACAACCACAGGTAATATAACAAACGCACGATTAACAATGGAAGAACTTAAGGTTTACTACCGCTACAACTGCGGAACCTCCCCTAAGATCACATTAGAATGGGCAGGCCAACAAAACAAAAAAACTATGACAAACCGCAAACGTTAACAGTCCGAACGCTTACTGAAGCATTAATAGTTTTTTTAGTGCGTATTGTCGCAATGAAGAAGTGAGAATCTTATAAGAATCACGGTATTGCTCCGGAGCCCGTTCAGCCCAAACTGCCAAATTCCCCATCAATTGAACTAATTGCATCTGACCACCCACTGCTCCAGTTTGCGAATTTCCAGCCAAGACTTTCTCAAGTTCCCATCCCTTTACGGTTTCTAACTGCTGTTCCAGATAAGATTCACGTTGAGCCGTTGACAACTCCACGAATTCCAACGCACGGTTTAATAACCAAACTTCCACCAAGGAAAACGTATTGGTTTGCAATTGCTCGTAATGGTGACTTGCCAACTCCAGTGTATCGGCACTACTCCCCACACCGTCCCCAAGTGCTGTCGCGATCCTTTCTGCAAGTTCACGACGGGTTTCCAGCGTCAACTCAGCGACGCTGTTCGTACTCAGCCAGTAAAGAACACTGTGATGAATCCCACGACTTAACACATCCCGCTGTCCACTGTCGGCTTCAGCAATCCATCCATCTAATTTGTCAAACAATTCAAATGCATTTTGTTCTGAAGCCTGCTGCCCATGATTTTGAATCTGACTATAAATGTCAGCCCACAACAAAACGGTATCGACCTGAGGGCCAACAAATTCAAGACGCTGCTGAGGTTGGATTATCTCGTCATACTGCTCACAACGATAATAAAACCAATCACGTGTCAAAATTTCGATATTTTCCGAGATGACCTGCTGATACCGATCCAAATCAGCCGTCGCCTTATCCTGTTCACCCGCCAGCGGGCTCCATCCCTGATTCAATTCCGTTTGAAGTCGATCAACCAAATCCCTTCGAATAGAAACGGATTGCGAATCAAGATCGACCAATGCTAACCAGTACGCAAGTTTATCGGTTTCCGTCTCTCTGACGCTCGGGTAAGCCCCCACAAACCATCGCCACTGGCCAAACGTGGCAACGCAGGACAAAAGGACTACTGCCAGCACAACGATAGTACTTTTTTTCTTCAACATACTGATACGATTCTCTGGTGTATGACAGCAGCACGGTCATCGAAAATGACTATCCGTTCCGACCTCGGCAAATCCTATAAAAGAATAACGACTTTCCTGCTTACTCCCAATAACAAAGTTGAGCCCTCTACAATACGTATGTACAAGATAGTGTCGCAAATCATTAGCCTATCTGTTAAACAAGGAATAGCAGAATTGGTTTCGCCCCATCCCAAGTGAACTTAGAATACTTTTCCCGAAATAGGACGCTCTTTCATGCCCGGCTTCTTAACTGCAGTTGATCATTCGCTCGGCCAAACCGAAGCACAGTCACGCGTAAGCACTTTTCTGGATCAGGTCCAGAATCAATATCAGGACATGGTCTCCTCGTGGTCGGGTGAATGGAATGAGAACAAACTAAACTTTGAATTGATCGCTATGAATATGAAAGTTACAGGAGTGCTCGAAGTAACGGACGATGCGGTTCTGGTGGGTGGCAGTATCCCCTTTGCTATGGTGATGTTCAAGGGTCGCATGGAAAAGACAATGCGTGATGAATTGCGAAAGCTCCTGGCATGAACATATCCACAGCCATGCACCGATCAATCCCGGCCATCATTTTGGTCATAAGCAGTTTAACTAGCGCTGCCTATGGACAGGATTCTCAATGGCTGTCTGGTGCTCAGCTTGATGCCAGGCTGCAGGCTCCTATCACTTCAACCTGGAAGCAACCCTTACGCGATGTCGTGCAGTCACTACGTGATAATTTCTCTATCTGCATCTTCACCGACCGACGAATCGACCCAGAGCAAGTCATCGAGCTTCAGGTTGAAGAATTAAGCTTGGAGCAAACATTACGTCGACTGGCCTTCACAGCCAACGCAGATCTCAGTTTTGTTCGAGACGTCATCTATTTAGGGCCCTCTCAAACAACTGGTTTATTAGCTACGGTTGCTGCCATCCAAAATCAAAGCCTCAAGTCTGCTATTCCAATGCAACCCGCCTTGTTCAAACCGTCAAAGGTCACTTGGGACCGTCCAGCAAATCCCCGCAATATCCTGCAAGAGGAGGCTGCGAATCTAGGCTTAACAATCACAAATCCTGATGACATTCCCTTTGATCAGTGGGATACGGGTCAACTCGCAGCTTTGCCATTTGCTTACCGCACCACAATCCTACTCGCAGGTTTTGGTAAGACCTTTCAGTTCACCGAAAAATCAACCATCAGCATCATCGATTTTCCACAACAGGCCACCTATCAAACGGTTATTGCTCGCCAAGTGTCTTCGCAAAATCTAACTCAGCTCCGCAAACAGTTCCCAACGTTACAAATCAATCCCAATGATAGTGGGCTTGCCGTTGCGGGGCGGTGGGAGGAAGTTCATCAAATTGAACGATTACTCAGCAACGGCACGACAAACACAACCAAACCTGTAACAGCAGGGATGCAGGTTTACACACTCACGGTTGAAAACCAATCCGTACAGGCGATCATCAATGCAATCGCCCAGCAGGAAAAACTAATGGTACAGGCTAGTACCAAAGCGCAACAGCTCTGGACTAAACGAGTTTCACTGGAGGCAAAACAACTTAGCCTCAGTCAGTTACTGACCAACGTCACAATGCAGGCAATGCTCAAGTTTACAATCGAAGGAAAAATCCTTTCGATTGACGTAGCCGACAATTAATCAAATCTGCTTTGGTTCCCAGAGGATATCGCTGGATTGGTCAACCGATCATGCAGATAAGACAGCGAGGAAATCACTCAGGGATTTTCGCTGTGTCGTCATAAGTATACCTGTCCTCCGGATGCCACAGAGGCAATCCGGCATTAATTCGTTCACTCAAAATTGCAAGTTTCTCTTCAGAGCCAGGCAGCGAACTCGTCGGCTGGTATTGCTCATCGTTACTTACTTCCTGACTTTCAGGATCGAAATCCCAGATTCCCATTTTAATTGCATCAAGAATTGAACTAGGCACGGAGGGAACTCCTATGAGTGCGTTAGATTGTGAGAAAAGTATTGAGAAAAGGCTATTTAATGTCTTCCAAAGGGACGTCGTACCGACCTTTTAGCAGACTCCTCATTGCCAGCGTGACTCACGCTAAACGATGGGGACTCAATCAATATCCGACCGACGGTCAGGCAAGTCAACAATCCGATTTCTATTTTTTGAATATAACTCTCACTTTTTGAAATGCATCAACCACCATCAATTTGTCGATCTTAAGCTGACCATATTTTTCGGACTGCGGCCAGCTCTATCTCAAGTATTGGTTGTGTGATAAATTGAGTCTGAGCAGCTCCAACACCACGCAATTATGGCAAGGCTTAATCATTGTCTAATCCCAATTCCGGCAATCGAGACATCTGGATCCGAGGAAACCGCCGCGCATTCGGTGCAGTCCTGATCCCCTCGCTTCTTTGTTTCGCGGCGGCAACTTTTCTCCTGACTCCAGCCGTTAGTGAGATCCACATCGCATGGAGAATCGTTGCTGCGATAGTAGCCGGTTTCAGCTTGGTAGTGATTATTTCTCTACTGTATTGGATTTTCAGACCTTTACTTGCATACCAAAACGGCAACCTATTGGTCTATTTAAACCCACCCCACGTGATTAAAGTCCCCATTGATCTGGTTGAAGTTTTTTTTGCCGGGCAGAGCGACAGTTTTATGCCCACCCCGATCTCTCATCGTACGGATGAACTTTCGGAATCTCGAAACATTGTTATACGACTGGCCGAACGAGCCACAGACTATCACGAACGCAAGGTCAAACCCATTTTTGGATCCTGGCAAGAAGGCTATATCGTCGTACGTGGCACCTGGACGGAACCGATTGACAAGGAAACACTTCGTTTTCTCAACAAAAGTCTAGTTGCTGCTCATCGTCAGCAAAAAGAAGAGCTGGGCAAATGACAGGACTACTAATCAGCGTTCGCGACAGAGATGAAGCTGAAACTGTGTTATCGGCCTGCCCGAATCTGGACATTCTGGATATTAAAGAGCCTGCAGCAGGAGCATTGGGTGCAGCAACCCCTCAAATCTGGCGGGAAATCGGCGCGCTCACACTCAACGACACTTCATTGAGCATTGCTCTGGGCGACTTAAACGAAGTTCCTCTCAACCAACTGGCCAACCTTCCCGC
>MDTD01025250.1_pt1 | contig 12099 bp, 7 predicted proteins | sample 811221 | NCBI WGS metagenome assembly MDTD01 (sample SAMN05326646, study PRJNA326480) | marine metagenome | isolation source: seawater | place: Pacific Ocean: South West | collected 2011 | reverse complement strand
GGCCATTACCCCCATGATTAATATGGCTGTGGTCACTCTCGCCGTGGTCGTCGTGAGAAGCATGGCCATGATCGCTGTGGCCATTACCCCCATGATTAATATGGCTGTGGTCACTCTCGCCGTGGTCGTCGTGAGAAGCGTGGCCATGACCGTTGTGGCCGTGACTATCTCCCTCCAGTTGAGCCATCAAGGTTTCTCTCTCTGCTAAGAGATGACCTTTCTCGTATAAAATTTCTCGCTCAACCTTTGCAATCTTATCCTCTATTTCTACCAGTGCTTCAGCGATGCCCTCTGCCGTTACAATGCCTAGAGCATTCATCGGCGTAATCAAGTTGTAGTTGGCCAAACCAAACTCACCATCATTCCCGGGATATCGGGCTGTCCAGTCAAACTGCTTTGCATAGAGCTCCACTCGAAGAGCATCGTCAGAGGCTTCGTCTGTCATTTGGTTCCAAGTACGTAAGCCAAATGCAATGATTACAGCCAGAACGACCGAAGGAATGACTGTCCAGACCAGTTCAAGTCGATTATCATGCGCAAAAAAGCGTGCCTTTCGTTCAGGACGGTAATAGTACTTCGCGGCAAACCAAAAAAGCAATGTATTTACGATGAAGAACACCGTAAATATGATTGCCATATTGAAATTCATCAAACGGTCAACAGCAATACCATGCTCAGAGGCCGGCGGTGTGCCATAAGACCCGTAACGTGCAAGCAAGAAAATAAATGAAGAATAAAAGACAGCCATAAAAGCTAGGAATGCCCCACCATTCAATCGATTATCTGCTTCTGATATATCCTCTTCGCGCTTTCCTCTCAAGTTGATTGAAAGCTGATAAACTTTGGATAGCTGGACCGCAGCCACCAAGCCTAAAACAATAACAAGTAGAATGAGCAATTTCATTTCAGAGGGGGGTTACTGTAATCAGTAGTGGAGGTCTTTAGATTCTTGAAGCATCGGGTGATTTTTCGGAATTAGTGGGGCTTTGCTCAGAGCAGACAATGTCCTGTTTAGATATAAACCCATAAAACCTAAAAATAATGCAATTTCAAAAATACCGAATTCGTTGTGGTCGAACATCGTACCGGGTATGACAAGCAGATAAACATCCGCGAAATGCCCAATAAAGATGAGCAAGCCGACCGGGACAATGAACTTGGCATTGCGCTTGGTATCACGCGGCAACAGCGTATAGAATGGCACTGCAAAGTTGATGAAGAACGTCAGTATGAACGGTATCTGGTAGTCAGAAAAGAAGCGCTGCGTGTAGTACGTCACTTCTTCCGGAATGTTCGCGTACCAAATCAACAAGAACTGGCTTACCCAGAGGTAGCTCCACAACATGGAGATCGCAAACATCCACTTGGAGATGTCGTGCATGTGGCTAGACGTGACCTCCTGGTAGTAGCCTTTGCTGCGCAGCCAAATCAACCCTAAATTGAGCATAATCATGAAACTCACCCACATACCCGAGAATAGGTACCATCCAAACAACGTTGAGAACCAGTGCACGTCAATCGACATGACCCAATCCCATGACAGCATTGAACTAAAAACTGCAAAAAAGACCAGAAATAATGCACTTCGACGAAACTGTTTAAAGTGCAAATCAACATCCGCTTGCTCATCTTCGAGTAACGACCAACGACGGAAAAGACGCGCAAAAATCAAAAATGTCGAAACGTAAGCAAGCGTGCGCATCCAGAAGAACCAGGGATTGAAGTAGGCTGCTTTTCCGGCAATGATGTGATCATAATTGGGATTAGCTACGGCCCCTGCTGATGGTTCATCTACATACTCGGTGTGGCCCTCTTCGACGATCATAAATTCATGATACAACGTCGTATCCATCCAGTGATACAAATGGTGAGCATGCAAAAAATGCCCGGCCGCCAAAACGATCACAATCACCCCCGCCCCGATGGGCAAGAAATGCCACATCGCTTCAAACGTGCGCTTGATGACGGCCGACCACGATGCCTCCACCGCGTAGTTCAGCGCGTAGAAGAAGAGGGCCGTCAAAGAAATGGAGAACCAGAAAAATCCGTTGATGAGCAAGTTTGCCCACCAGCGTTGGTGGTGCGCTGAACCATCGGTCAAAAATCCACCGACAAGGGCTATCAATCCAATGCCCATGAGCACTTGGGTGACCCGTTTGGTGCGTCCTTCGAATTTGAATTCCATGATCAGTTATTCATTGCCATGGCATCTCCTGCTTCAGCAGACGCCGATTTCATCACATTGCCGTTTTCATCAAACTCCGGCATTTCCCCACCGTTTTGAAGAACTTTTATGTATTCGATCACCAACCAACGGTCCTTTTGTGAGAGCTGTGATGCGTGTGAACCCATGAGACCCTTACCGTATGTCAAGGTGTGGTACATCTTGCCTTCAGGCAGGTCTTTCAGCTTATCGCTGTAGCTCGGAATGCCTTGAATGTGGCCGTTGCGGCTCAGCGCACCATTACCTTTTCCTTCTTCGCCGTGGCACTGCGTGCACATCGACGCATAAATCTTTTGGCCAGCTTCAATTTCAGCTTTTCCCACATTCACCAGTGGTGACAATAGGTTTGCTCCGGCGTCTTCGTATCCCTCCACCGTATTCGGATATGGATAGGGCAGAGAAAATGCAATGGCATCCGGATTGAACGGGATAGTTCCAGCGACAGGCTTGCGCGCAGACTGAATTTGACGTTGAACTGAGGCCACATCTTCTCCGACTTGATAGGGGTCTTGTCCGTAATCTACGTATGCTTCAATCGCAGGCGAACGATACATATCAGGCATGTATTCTAAGCCTGGGCTATCCGGATTCGTCACACAACCCGTAGAAACTGCAAGCGCCGCAACAACTCCCATTTTCAAAATCCTGCTCTGAATCTTCATCACTTGTAGTCTTTGATGCTTAATTCAAAAAGCTTGGTCTCCTTTATTGCCACCTCTAATTCGTCTGCGGAGAGCACATTTTGTTCTGTGGTAATCTCCATGACAAATTTATCGTCTGTAGTGCGTGGATCAGGATTAGACGCCGGCATACCAGGCAATGTTCCGTTCCGCAGAAGATAGGTTATACACATTCCGTGGGCACCGCATAAGACTGAGAATTCGAACGTAACTGGGATGAATGCAGGCAAATTTTCAATGAGGGAAAAACTGGGCTTTCCACCAATATTCATCGGCCAGTCGGAAATCATAAAGTACCACATTCCCAATAATGCCAATGTCGTACCCGTGGTGGCGTACATAAATGCCGCAATACCCAATCGAGTGCGCTTCACTCCAATGATTGGGTCAATCCCGTGCACGGGAAACGGTGAGAACACATCCTTCACTCGAATGCCCTTCGCGACCAACGCCGATGCCGCTTCCTTTAGCGTATCGTCATCGTCATACATTACATGAAATACCTTCTTCATAGCTATAGGGGTCAGTGCTTCGCTTGGTGTTTCTTGTAGTTCTCCCCACTCGTCTTCAGAATCGTCTTCAATTCGTTCAATGCTAGCACAGGGAAAAAGCGAGCAAAAGACAAGAACAGTGTGAAGAAGATTCCAATGGTTCCGATGAAAACTCCAACGTCAACACTCGTAGGATGAAACTCTCCCCAACTTGAAGGGTCGTAGTCACGGTGAATTGAGGTCACGATGATTACGTATCGTTCAAACCACATTCCAATATTCACGACAATGGATAGAATGAAGGTCGAAATGAGACTGCGGCGAATTTTTTTAAACCAAAAAAGCTGAGGACTGATGACATTGCAAGTCATCATGATCCAGTACGACCACGAGTACGGCCCGCTAAATCGGTTGATGAATGCGTAGCTTTCGTATTCAACACCTGAGTACCAAGAGATAAACAACTCCGTCAAGTAAGCAACACCGACGATGGATCCCGTCACGATGATGACGATGTTCATGTACTCGACGTGCTTGACGTGGATGTAATTCTCCAACTTCATGCCTTTGCGCATAATTAAGAGCAGCGTCTGCACCATTGCGAAACCGGAAAAAACGGCGCCTGAAACAAAATAAGGAGGGAATATGGTGGTATGCCATCCTGGAATAACCGCTGTTGCAAAGTCCATCGATACAATCGAGTGTACGGAGAATACCAGCGGAGTGGCGATGCCTGCCAATACCAGAGATACCTCTTCGAATCGGTTCCAATGCTTGGCACGTCCACTCCAACCGAAGCTCAATAACCCGTAAATCTTCTTGGCCAATGGCTTGGTCATCCGATCGCGAATCGTTGCAAAGTCAGGAATCAAACCAATGTACCAGAACACCAACGAAACCGAGAAGTACGTAGAGATCGCGAATACGTCCCAAAGCAGCGGGCTGTTGAAGTTCACCCACAACGAACCAAACTGGTTAGGAAGTGGCAACACCCAGTAGCTTACCCAGATCCGGCCCATGTGGATACCCGGGAAGATGGCCGCCATGATCACAGCGAAAATAGTCATCGCCTCTGCTGAGCGGTTGATGGCCATTCTCCACTTCTGACGGAAGAGGAGCAATACCGCAGAAATCAACGTTCCCGCGTGACCGATACCGACCCACCAAACGAAGTTGGTGATGTCCCAGGCCCATCCAACTGTCTTGTTCAATCCCCACACCCCGATACCCGTTCCGAGCAAATACAAAATACTGCCAACACCGTAGATAGCGATGATCGTCGAGATGGTAATCATGATTTTCCATCCTATCGGCGCGGCACCTTGGATAGGCCCGACCACATCGTCGGTGATGTCCTTGTAAGACTTGTTCCCTAAGATTAGGGGTTCCCGAATGGCTGCTTCTTTTTGCATCGTCTTATCAGGCTTCGTTTGGTTCTACGTTACGCACCTTGGTCATGTAGAAGATGTTCGGCTTGACGCCGATTTCTTCCAATGCATGATAAGAGCGATTGTTTTTAGCCGTCTTCGCCACCTTCGAGTTGGGATCGTTGAGATCACCGAAAGAGATTGCTCCTGTCGAGCAGGCTGTTGAACAGGCACAAGAAACGAGGTCATCCGTAAGCGGAACGCCACGTTTTTTGGCCTCAAGTTTTGAAGATTGAACCATTTGAATGCACAGGCTACATTTTTCCATTACCCCTCTGCTTCGAACTGTAACGTCAGGATTCAAAACCATTCGCATCAAGCTATCTTGAGCAGGGTTGAAGTTGCCGAACTTCTTGTATCCGGGATAATTGAACCAATTGAATCGCCTCACTTTGTACGGGCAATTGTTCGCACAGTAACGCGTGCCAATACACCGGTTGTATGTCATTTGGTTAAACCCTTCATTCGAGTGGGTCGTGGCCGCGACTGGGCAGACCGTTTCACAGGGCGCATGATTACAATGTTGACACATCATCGGCATGTGGACGGTTTGCGGGTTGGCCGCCGGATCCTCCATTTTACGATAAGAAGAAATGACGCCTACGCCCTCCTCTTCTCCGCGCTCTAGGCTGTAATCAGAGCTGAAAAAACGGTCAATGCGCAACCAATGCATATCACGATGACGACGCACCTCGTCTTTCCCCACCACAGGCACGTTGTTTTCGATATGGCAAGCAGTAACACAAGCACTGCAGCCAGTGCAGGTCGTCAGGTCAATGGTCATCCCCCACCGGTGACCAATATTTTCAACCGGGTGTTCATGCCACAAGTCAAAGGCTTCGGTAGGCTTCGCATCCTGTGCATCAATGTTTCCGTCTTTGTTGACATCTTCGTGAACAGCGAGCGTAATTAGCTTATTCCATGACGCCTCTCCCTTTTTTGCATTTCGCTCAGCAAAAAAACTGGCCATGTCTGTTTCCTTCACAATGCTATCACGCCCCATGAAGGTGTTTTGAATCTGCGTACAGGCCAAGGGATAAGTGGCTCCTGTGGCTTCTACCGTTACGTCGAACTGGTGATGGTGATTGAACTCGCCTGACGCATTAACCCAACCGAATACATTCTGTCCTACGGGCACCATGTTCCCAAGTTCATCGGTCATGAACGAACCATTTTCTGCGGTCTGGAAGGCGGCCTTCCCAATGTTCTCTCCGTTCGCGCCGCGGCCGTATCCAAGGGCAATCCCGATGGTGCCAGGCATTTGACCTGGCATCGGGAATACAGGGAGTTCAAGGGACTCACTGCCCACGGTAACGCGGACCACACTAGCCGGCTTTTCTTGGCCAATAAATCCGTTCAAGCCCATCGCGTCAACGTCGGAGTGCGCCATGGTCACGTAGTTGTCCCAAGTCACCTTCGTCAACGGATCAGGTGTTTCTTGCAGCATTGGGTTGGCTGCGTGCTGCCCAGCTCCCATTGTGGACTTTTCATAGAGCGCTAACTCAAACGCTCCGCCCTGCTTGTTGTTCAGATCTGCAACTGCACTGATCAAAGACTTGCCTGAATAATTGGGAGTAGACTGCCCAATTGCACCCGAATCGGTAAATCCATTATGAACAGCAATGTTCCAGTTATTGCATGTGTACATTTCATCTGGTGTGTAACCCGGGGAATGTGTTTGGCGAAGGAAGGTGTACCAATCCATGGCCTGACCACTCCATACCAACAAACTCTCACCCCACCCTCGCGTATTGTTCAAAGGTGAAATCGTCGGTTGCACTAAATCAATCCGTCCATCCTCAATTTGAAGGTCTCCCCACGACTCTAGCCAGTGATGCGTGGGAGCGATGATCCGGCAGCGTGAAGCGGTCTCATCTGACAATGTAGAAGTACTGATTGTCAAATTCACTTTTTCCAGTGCCGCGGAAAATGCTGTCGCGTTAACCGCATCATAACTCGGGTTGCAGTCTGCGATAATCAGCGTTTTTACTCGGCCCGTTGACATGTCAGAGGTTAACTTTATTAGGTCATTTGAGCTTCCTTGGTACAGGTCATTGCGTTCAAAATTGACCGTCGTCTCGATGGCACCTAACGCTTCGTTTATTGCATTTACAACCCGTTGCAAATTCAAGTCGTTTAAACCAGCTAATACCAAAGCACGCTTACCCGCACCCTTCAAATCCTTCGCCGCTGCTTCTATTGCTGACTGGACGCCTTTGGAAAGGGTTCCGGCTGTGCCTTGACCGTTTACGGCATTCAACAGGGCCGTTGCTACCTTTCCGTGATCAGACGGCTTTACCATGGTGCGGTAATCAGCATTTGAGCCCGTAAGGCTCATATTAGTCTCAAAGGCGTGCATCCGGGACATTTTCCCTCTTTCTGGATTCCTATTTTTCGCCCATTCTCCCTCGTAGTAGACCGCATCAGCAAATGTCGCTAGGAAATCAGCGCCAATGGTAACTATGACATCGGCTTGATCAAACTTGTAACTTGGGAAAGTGTTTATCCCAAAGTCAATCTCTGCTGCCTTGCGGAAAGCGCTATAGTCGATAGCGTCATATTGCACATGATCTAGCCCTGAAATTGCTATTGCGCGTTTCAGTGAAGGGCTCATGATTGTGTTTGTTAACAATACATTTCGGCCACCATCACTCAGTGCTTTTCTCACACGATTATCAACGGCTTTCCAATCAGAGGCTGCGCCATCCATTATAGGTCCGGTAAGCCGTGCACTGTCGTACAAACTCAAAACTGAGGAGTTGATCCGTGCATTTGGACCTGCTATTCCAGTAGCCGTGTTCGCCTTGATGAAAATTGGGCGGCCTTCTCTTGTTTTAACCAAGACATTCGCAAAGTTCTGACCGTCATAATATGTGCTTGCGTAATGGTTGGCTACACCTGGTGTGATTTCAGCAGGTTTGTTAGTATAGGGGATGCTCTTCACAACTGGAGTTTCGCATGCAGCGAGGGTAGCTGCGGTCAGGCTAAACCCCATGAACTTCAAGAAGTCTCGGCGACCGGTGTGAGTCGACTCCAATTGCTCATCGGTCAAAAATTCGTCCACGGACTGTGCCTCAGGGAACTCCTGTGATTGAATCGCTTTGAATGCTTCTGTTTGATGAAGCTCGTCCAGCCCGGACCAATAACGCTTTGTATTTGCCATAACAGTGATGCGTCTAGTTGTTCACGAATTCATACTCCATTAATAGTGGCACTTTGCACATTCCCATCCCCCGAGTTCTTTGACGGTAATTTTATCGTCCTCCATGTATTTACGTAGTTCCTCGTTCCCACGGAGATGGTCTTTCAGACGCGCATGCATTTCCTCATAATAACCATTGCTAGCTAGGTCGATTTCTGCTTTATTATGGCACTCGATGCACCAGCCCATGGTAAGCGTCGGCTTGGATAATTCAATTAACCCTGGGTACTTGTCAACCAAGAGGTTAATGTCATCGACATTCGCGACGCGGCCAACGGTGTAGGTTTCCACGTCTCCATGGCAGTTTTGGCACTGAAGACCGCCAACCACAACGTGTTGCTGGTGGCTAAAGAAAACATGATCAGGTAGGTTATGCACTTTATTCCACTTAATAGGTTCACCATTGTAGGTGTCTTGAGGTGAGGTATAACCATTTGCGCCTTGACCGTCAACGTATGTGCCAGAAAGGGGATCAAACCCAATGGCGTCGTATATCTTGGCAATTTCTGTCTCGCCATAGCGCCGGCCTTTCTTGACGGCTTTGTGGCAGTTCATGCACACGTTGGTCGATGGAATGCCTGCGTGCTTGGATTCGTAAGCACTGTGGTGGCAGTATTTGCAGTCCACCTCATTTTCACATACGTGAACGCTGTGAATGAACTTGATAGGCTGGCTCGGCTTGTAACCTTCGACCACACCTACACGCATCAATCCCTGATACCCGAGTACAGCCCCATAGGCGATGAAGAACACTCCTACCAAGGAAACCGCCACACGGTTTTCCCACAACCAACTCGTCAGCCGCTGCCCATATGGCAAGTCCGGCAGCAAATCCTCTCCGTCGCGTTCTCTGCTAGCGTTAGTCAACGACCGGTTCACACCTGCCGCAGCCATGGCAATAATCAAGAACATCACCAACAACAAAACGAACCACACTCCGCTGTCGTTGCTCGCTTCTTCGACGGGTAATTCGTCTACAGTTATGCAATCCGTCCCGGCGTCAGCAACTGGGGCAACGTCAGGAGGATTTTGCACATAGGCCATTATGTTCTTAATGTCATCCTCCGATACCGCTTGAGCCGTCATCCAACCATAAGTTGGTACGTATCGGTCTACCAGGGATTTGATGTAGGCATCGCCAGACTCAGCAGCAGCCTGTGGATTTTGAATCCATTTCACAAGCAACTCATCACTTGCCCCCCAGCGGTCTGCAATACCCCCCAAACCGGGGGCTGCGAGGACTTCATTTGTTACTTTGTGACAGGAGGCGCAGTTCGCGTTAAATAAAGCTTGTCCCGCCTCAATATCACCTTCATCCCAGACGCCTGCAAAGGCCGAAAAGGAGGCCCCAAAAACCATTAACAACGAGAGGTTGAAATACGCAAAAAAACCGAGGAAATCTCGTGCTAGGTTATCTTTTCGCTTGGTATGCATTACGCGCCCTTTTCGTTATCAAAAATACGAAACCGGCAATGAATTTTTTCTACAATTTGAACCAAATGAGAATCTTTTTGTTACAAGCAGTTCATTAGGGGTCATATGTCCTTGATTACGCGGTAAATCCGAAGAATTCAATGAAGTAAAAAACTTTTACGTTTCCCTTACAGACAGGTATAAAGTGGTACAAACTGCAAATTAAATTCGCCCAGATGATTGCAAAGAGCCTTAATTCAAGTCGTATAACGAGTGCATGTTGTTTTGTGGGCTTGCTTGCACTTGGAGCCGACGCCTCGGTTCTCGCTCAAAGCGACGCCGGATGGTGGAAAAACTTGTTCAAAGGCACACAAAAAAGCATGTGCGACTCATCCGCCACGGAGCAATCTGCGCCGGGTGTGCCGGGCGTGATGATCTGGGAGCCTTCCGGGGGCGACCCCATGGAAGAACCGTTAGCACCAAAAACTGTCGAAACAGTTGAAGAGCGCCCCGTTGGCAGCGTCGTGGAGCAATACGACGACCGCATCGCATCGCTCGATTCCGCATGGCACACCGAGGAGCACGCTCTGCGCGGATTCCGCGTTCAGATTTTCTCCGGGTCGTTGCAAGCCGCGCGCGAAGTCAGGGCCAAAGCCCGCAAAACCAGTGGTGAATGGCCCGTTTACCTTTCATCGATGCCGCCGAACTACCGCGTCACCATTGGCGATTTTAGATCACGATGGGAGGCCCAAAAAGCGCAGGATGCGTGGAACAAAGCGTTTCCCATGTCCATCGTCATTCCGATGGACATCAATTTACCAAGGCTCCAAACCGACCAAACGGATCAGCCATAATTCCCGGGTCAGTCCTCGAGGGTCTGCTTGACTTCAACTTCTTCGTACGCCTCGACGACGTCACCAACTTTGATGTCATTAAAGCGGTCAATGTTTAAGCCACATTCGAAGCCTTTGGCCACTTCCTTAACATCGTCTTTGAAGCGCTTGAGCGACCCCAGCGTTCCGGTGTAAACCACCACGCCCTCGCGAATAACGCGAACCTTGTTGTTGCGCTTGATGTTGCCGTCGATGACGAAGCAACCAGCGATGGTGCCAACTTTCGAAATCTTGAACGTCTCGCGGATTTCGGCAGAGCCCACCACGTTTTCTTCAATTTTCGCTGAAAGCAGGCCTTCCATGGCGTCTTTCATCTCCTCGATGGCCTTGTAGATCACCGAGTACAACTTGATCTGTATGCCTTCCTTCTCAGCCAGTCGACGCGCTGCGCCACTCGGGCGAACCTGGAAGCCGATGATGATGGCGGATGAAGCCGAGGCGAGCAGGATGTCCGATTCGGAAACCTGGCCCACGGCCTTGTGGATGATGTTGACCTGAACCTTCTCTGTGGAGAGCTTTTGAAGCGAATCGCTCAACGCCTCGATGGAGCCGTCCACGTCGCCCTTGACAATCAGGTTCAATTCCTTGAATTCCCCGACCGCGATGCGGCGTCCCAACTCTTCCAACGTTACAGAACGTTGCGAGCGAACGCCCTGTTCACGCTGCAATTGTTGGCGCTTGACCGCAATGTTACGGGCTTCGCGCTCATCCTCGAAGACGTGGAATTTATCGCCGGCATTCGGGGCGCCGTCAAAGCCCAAGATGGATACAGGGACTGATGGTCCCGCCTCGTCGACGCGGGCTCCGCGTTCGTTGAACATGGCCTTGACCTTGCCGCTGAATTGGCCCGCCAAGACCGCATCACCGATGCGCATGGTTCCGCCTTCCACCAGCAGGTTCGTTACGTACCCGCGGCCTTTGTCCAATGAGCTTTCGACCACTGTACCGATGGCGCGCTTGCCTGGATTGGCTTTCAAGTCAAGCATTTCTGCCTCCAGCAGCACCTTCTCGAGCAATTCCTCGATGTTCGTGCCATTCTTGGCCGAAATCTCTTGGCTCTGGAATTTGCCGCCCCATTCTTCCACCAACACGTTCATCTCCGACAGTTCCTGGCGGATTTTGTCGGCGTTGGCTTCCGGTCGGTCCATCTTATTGATGGCGATGACCATGGGAATGCCCGCTGCTTGCGCGTGGTTGATGGCTTCCTTGGTTTGCGGCATAACCGCGTCGTCGGCCGCGACCACAATGATCGCGATGTCCGTGACTTGGGCACCGCGCGCACGCATGGCCGTAAAGGCTTCGTGACCCGGTGTATCGAGGAAGGTCATTTGACCGCCCTGGGGAAGGGTCACGTGGTAGGCACCGATGTGCTGGGTAATTCCACCCGCCTCACCGGCGATGACGTTCGCATTTCGGATGAAGTCCAACAAAGATGTCTTTCCGTGGTCAACGTGTCCCATAACGGTGACAATCGGCGGACGCGGAGTCAAGTCCTCTTCACTGTCCTCTTCAACTTCGATGGCCTCTTGTACCTCCGCGCTGACGAAGTTGGCCTCGTAGCCGAATTCTTCTGCGATGATGGTAATGGTTTCTGAGTCCAACCGCTGGTTGATGGATACCATGATGCCGAGCGTCATGCAGGCCGAAATGACCTCGTTGACGTTGGCGTTCATCATGTTCGCCAATTCAGCAACGGTTACAAACTCCGTCAACTGGAGCGTCATCGCTTCCTCCTGCTGGCGTTGCAATTCCTGTTCCGCACGTTCTGC